>Ga0181596_10006387_pt1 | contig 10092 bp, 10 predicted proteins | sample 041ome_6_FD_148655 | JGI IMG/M metagenome (GOLD analysis project Ga0181596, IMG submission 148655) | Coastal salt marsh microbial communities from the Groves Creek Marsh, Skidaway Island, Georgia - 041402US metaG (spades assembly) | ecosystem: Environmental > Aquatic > Marine > Intertidal zone... | reverse complement strand
TTGCGCCAGAATAGGTGTTCACATTAAATCAGAATGGGTGTTCACTTAAAACCAGAACGGGTGTTCACTTTGGGCCAGAATACGCAGTATTGGCAACAGCAGGTGGATTACAAAATCAAAGCCAGTCTGGATGAAGAAAAACGTCGTTTGTCCGGCAGTCAGACCATAGAGTACAAAAACAACTCGCCTTATACCCTGAAGTATTTATGGCTGCAGTTAGACCAGAACATTTTTAAATCCGATTCTATGGCGGAAGTCACCAGCACCTTTGGTGGTGGTTCAGCACCGAGCAACGAGCAGCCTGCCAAAATTAGTTTGAGTGAGCTACGTAATCTGCAATTTTTGGCGGATCACGAATTAGGGTATCAGCTGGATAATATTAAACTTTCCGATGGAACTGCGCTTAAGTTTGTGGTGGTTGGTACCCAGATGCGCATTGATTTACCTAAACCGCTGAAAGCGGGTGAGTCAGTGCAATTTTCTATGGATTTTGCCTTTAATATCGTTGAAGAAGACGCGGTTTCGGCCCGTTCTGGTTACGAACACTTCCCTGATGACCCACGCAAAGGCGGTAATGATATTTTCTTGTTCGCTCAATGGTTTCCGCGTTTAGTGGCCTACACAGATTATGAAGCCTGGACCAACAAAGAGTTTTTAGGCTCAGGTGAATTTACCCTGGAGTTTGGTGACTATGAGGTCGAGATGACGGTGCCTGCTGATCATATTATCTCTTCCACTGGTGATTTAACCAATGCCTCAGAAGTGCTGACCAAAGAACAACAGCAGCGTTTAGAACAAGCCAAAACAGCAAAACGCCCGGTGTTTATTGTCACTGAGCAAGAAGCGCTGGAGAATGAAAAAGACGACACAGACGACACAGACGACACCAAGACCTGGCGTTTTAAAGCCACTAATGTGCGTGATTTTGCCTGGGCTTCTTCGCGTAAATTTATCTGGGATGCCAAAGGCTATCAACAAGGCGGCGCCGAGCAACCTTTTGTCATGGCGATGTCGTTTTATCCAAAAGAAGGTGGTGATCTGTGGAAAAAATACTCCACAGAATCCGTTGTGCATACACTGGAAGTCTATTCGCGATTCTCTTTTGATTATCCTTATTCTGTTGCTCAGTCGGTGAATGGTCCTGTCGGTGGCATGGAATACCCGATGATCACCTTTAATGGCCCCCGGACTGAACTGCAAAAGGATGGCAGCCGCACCTACTCGCAAGCAGAAAAACGCTTTTTGATTGGCGTCGTGATCCACGAAGTAGGGCATATTTACTTCCCCATGGTGGTGAACTCAGACGAGCGGCAGTGGACCTGGATGGATGAGGGGTTGAACAGCTTTTTGGATGGGGTTGCAGGTCGGGAGTGGGACCCACAAATTCCTTGGGGTGTAGAAGCGCGCGATATCACTGACTATATGAAAAGTGAACAGCAAGAACCAGTGATGACCCAATCGGATAGTGTCACGCGGTTAGGTCCTAATGCTTATACCAAACCCGCAGTTGCGCTGAATATTCTGCGCGATGTGATTTTAGGCCGTGAACTGTTCGATTTTGCTTTTAAAGAATACGCCACCCGCTGGAAGTTTAAGCGCCCAACACCCTCAGATTTTTTCCGCACCATGGAAGAAGCGAGTGGTGTCGATCTGGACTGGTTCTGGCGCGGTTGGTTTTACAGCACAGACCATGTCGATATCTCACTGGATAAAGTGTACAAATTGCAGCTGGATACCAAAGATCCAGACATTGATTTTGAGCGTCGACGCAAAGAAGAGCAGGACAAGCCGGCGTCTTACTTTGTTGAATTAAACGAAGCTGAAAACAAAACCAGTTGGGTGGAACGCAATAAAGACGTCACTGATTTTTATGATAAAAATGACCGCTTTACTGTCACCAACAAAGAACGTAACAGCTACCAGCAATTCCTGGCCGACCTGGAACCATGGGAGCGTAAGGTCTTTGAAAGGGCAATTGATGAAAATAAAAACTACTATGTGCTGAATTTCAGTAACTTAGGTGGTTTGGTTATGCCAATTTTACTGCAACTGACCTTTGAGGATGACAGTGTGGAAGAGCTGTATATTCCGGCTGAAATTTGGCGAAAAACTCCTGATGCGGTCAGTAAGCTGATTGTCACAGAAAAGACGTTGAAGCAGGTTGTGGTTGATCCTAAGTGGTTAACAGCGGATGTGGATGTGGAAAATAACCATTACCCGCGTCAAATTATTCCATCCCGTATTGAAGCCTTTAAACGGGAGAAGAGTAAAGACTTGGCTGAGCGCGATATTATGCAGGACAGCAAAACCAAGCTAAAAGAGCCAAAAGCTAAGGATTAATGATGCGTTGGATAGTGATTGTTTTATGCTGTTTGAGCTTGCAGTTATCCGCTCATGAAATGAAATCTGCTATCACCAAGGTGCTGTTTAACCCACGCACTGGCAATGTTGAAATCATGCACAGGTTTTATGTGCATGATGCCGAACATGCGGTGAAAAAACTGCTGGATAAATCGGCTGACTTAATCGCCAAACAGTCCACCCGCGATAGTTTTGCCTTGTATGTATCCAGCCATTTTCAGTTGAAAAGTGACGGTCAGGATCTGAAGCTGAGTCTGGTGGGTAACGAACTGGATGGCCGTTTTTTCTGGGTTTATCAGGAAGTGGCCATCCCACAACATCTGACACAGTTGCAGTTGCGCCATGATTCATTACAAAGCCTGTGGCCGGATCAGGTCAACGTAGTCAATATTGAAGGCCGTGGCAAAGTGAAAACCCTCAAATTCACCCCGGAACAGCAGTGGCAACAGGTGCAATTTAGCAAGTAACTGCTTAAATATGGGGCAGATCATTAGCTTAACTGTTAACAATGTGATTTGACCCCATTTTTAAAGTCACTGATTTCAGGCATACTTTCCGCCAGATTTTTTCAAATGATTTGGACTGGCATTGATGCTTTATCTGCAGGCACCGAATAGCACAGATCGTAGCTTCCAGTATGGTGACGGACTTTTTACCACAGTGCGGGTAAAAGACGGCAAAGCCATGCTGTGGGATTTGCATCTGCAGCGTTTGGTATCAGGCGCTAAAGCTTTGTTAATTCATGAATTTGATACGGATGAGCTGACGGCACAAGTCCAGCAGGCAATTTCAGCGTCTGATCAAGTCATTAAAGTATTAATCAGCCGTGGGCAGGCCGGTCGGGGTTATAGCCCACAAGGTATTGAATCGCCTTGCTGTTACATCAGTACCGCTGCTTTACCTGATTACAGTAACTGGCAACAGCAAGGCATTCGCCTTGGTGTAGCTGGTTTTAAACTAGCTCAGCAGCCCGCTTTGGCAGGTCTGAAGCATAACAACAGGCTGGAGCAGGTGTTGATTAAAGCCGAATTAACAGAGCGCGACGTTGATGAGCTTGTGGTACTGGACCAAACTGATGCTGTCATCGAAGTCTCTGCTGCTAATCTGATGTTTTGCAAAAAGGGTCAATGGTTTACACCCAAGTTGGATCGGGCTGGTGTCAACGGCGTGATGCGTCAGTATCTGATGACGCAGCGAGCGATCACTGAAGGTTGTTTTAGTCTGGCTGATCTGCAACAAGCAGAAGCTTTATTGGTGTGTAATGCCTTGATGGGTGTGGTTCCGGTGAAAGAATTTGCCGGGCAAGCTAAAAATATGGAACTGGTGCGCCAGTTTTTCCACGGAGTTGAGTTTTGATTCGAACTTTATTTGTAGTGCTGTTAGTTTCTCTGGTCAGTTTTTTTGGTTTAACCAATATCTGGCAACAGTACAGCCAAAGCACTTTGCCGCTGAAAGAGGCTTACATCGAAATTAAAGCCGGCGACAGCGCAATGAAACTCTGTCGTCATTGGCAGCAACAGCAGCTGTTGAGCAATGCTCAGTGTCGTTGGTTGTCTATTTATTTACGAGTACATCCTGAATTATCCAAGTTACATCAGGGTGTGTACAGAGTGCCGACAGAACAAAAACCAACCCGCTTATTACAAATGCTGCATCTGTTTGCCAGTGGAAAAGTGGCGCAGTTTGCTTTTAGTATCAAAGAAGGTGAAACCTTAAACCAAAGCTTGAAGCGTTTAGCCGAAGCTGAATATTTAAAGCATGATCTGACGGATAAAGCTGCATTAGTCGAGCTGGCAAAGTGGCCTGAAGCCTGGGGTGACAAACCAGCTAATGCCGAGGCGCTGTTTTTCGCTGAAACTTACAATTACACCGCCAACAGCACCAGCACTGAATTATTAAAACGTGCCAACGAGTTATTGATCCAACGTTTGCAGCAGGCATGGGATAATCGGCAGGCACAACTGCCTTATAAAAATCCTTATGAGTTGCTGATCATGGCCTCTATCGTCGAAAAAGAAAGTGGTCATGAGCCAGAAAAACCGCTGGTCAGCTCGGTTTTTGTCAATCGTTTAGCCCTTGGCATGAAATTACAAACAGATCCAACAGTGATCTATGGTTTAGGTGATAGTTTTAATGGCGATATCACCAGAGCCGATTTACGTAATCCGCACCTGTACAATACCTATCAGCATTTTGGTTTACCGCCGGGTCCTATCGCCGCGCCAAGCGGAAGTTCTATCATAGCCGCGGCTCAGCCTGCGAAAAGTGACTGGCTGTATTTTGTTTCAAAAGGTGATGGCACTCATCAGTTTTCTCGTACGCTAAAAGAGCATAATGCCGCTGTGCAGCGCTATATTTTGGGAAAGTGAATTTTGGGCAAAAAAGTTTTGGAAAAGAAAAAACAATGACAACTTTAGGTCGTTTTATTGTAGTGGAAGGGCTGGAAGGTGCGGGTAAAACCAGTGCTATCCATACTATCCAGCAATGGCTGAACGAACATCAGATCCCGTTTATCAGCACCCGTGAGCCAGGCGGCACACCTTTAGCCGAACAAATCCGTACGCTGGTCAAGCAAGTGCAGGATGAAAAGGTTGCGCCTGAAACCGAATTATTATTGATGTATGCCTCCCGCGTGCAACTGGTAAAAACTGTGATCCAGCCTGCTTTGCAGCAAGGTATTTGGGTAGTAGGGGATCGTCACGATTTATCCTCCCGGGCTTATCAGGGGGGGGGGCGTCAACTGGATGAAAGCCTGATTAACAGTATTCGTCAGGTGGTGTTAGGTGATTTAACACCAGATTTGACGTTGTACTTGGATATAGACCCGGCTACAGGTTTACAGCGTGCTCAGGCCCGCGGCGAACTGGATCGGATTGAGCAGGAGCAACTGGCGTTTTTCCAGCGCACCAGGGCCAAGTATCTGCAAATAGCCGCCACTGAGCCTAATATAGTTACGATCGATGCCAGTCAATCTATGGAGCAGGTGCAACAACAGATCCTGAATGCACTGCAACAGGCCTATCAAAGCGGTTCTTTAAACACTGGTGTAAGCGCGGATCTAAGCAGCAATGTCTGATTTCCCCTGGCTGGACTCGTATCAATACAAACTGACTGAATTGGCAGAAGCAGGGCAGTTGCATCATGCGTTATTGCTGACAGGCCCTGTTGGTATTGGCAAACTGGCGCTTTCTAAACGTCTGGCCGCTTATTTGCTCTGTAAAAACCCACTGCAGCACCAGCCTTGTGGTTTATGTAAAAGTTGTCAGCTGATGGCCTCTGGTCATCACCCGGATCTGTGGCAATTGCCAACAGAAGGCAGCAGCAGTATTGGGGTGGATCCGATACGTGCTTTGGGTCAATTTATGCAAGGTGCATCACAGCAAGGTGGCGTCAAGCTGGCGATTATTCCACAGGCTGAACTGATGACAGAAGCCGCCGCCAATGCGCTATTAAAAACGTTGGAAGAGCCGCCACAAAACAGTTTTCTGATTTTACAAAGTGCCCATCCGGCGCAATTGTTACCTACTATTTTAAGCCGCTGTCAAAGCTGGGCTTTAGCTCCCGTCTATGGTGAGCAGATAGAACATTGGTTGCAGGAACACAGCAGCAGACCTGTGCCTGATTTTTTACTGCAGTATGTCGGTGGCGCGCCTTTATTAGCATTGAAGTTATTAGAAAACGACGAAGCGGCAGCAATTTCTGCACAATTGGTTATGCTGAAGAAGTTCGTGTCCGCTCAGCTAGATATGTATGAGCTGTTAGCCCATTTACCTGACACGGAGCAATTGCCTTCAACCTTATTCTGGTTTGTACGGCAGGAGTTGTGGCAGAAAGGCGCGGATATGCAGTTAAAACATCATCAATTATTGCTGTCTTTGCAGCAATGGGGCCGTGACCGTCAGCTGATTTCAGGGCAAAATGCCGCGCTGAATTTATCCGCCTTGCTCGTGCAACTGCGTTCGGCCTTGTTGTAACAGGAGCTACTTGTGGACGAAATCCAACTGGATTTTACTGAGCTAAAAGAGCTGTATCGCTGCTATATGCCATTTCTGAAAAATGGCGGTTTGTTTGTCCGTACTGCGCGGCCCTACCGTATGGGGCATTCGTTATCTTTAGTCGTCACTTTGCCTGACGCGCTTGAACCTCTGCGAGTGACAGGCAAAGTGGCCTGGTTGACACCACAAGGTGCACAAAGCTCGACGCCCGCAGGCATTGGTGTGGCTTTTATCGACGATAAGTTTCAGTTGCAGGATAAAATTGAGAAATTATTAGGAGGTATGCTCGATTCGACCGAGCCTACCTACAGCCTTTAAAGATATAAAGCCACCTTCTGGCTGTTTTTAGTGAATGTTTTGGAGAAGTCTTTTGTTTGTTGATTCACATTGCCACCTCGACCGTCTGGAATGGGACAAATTAGCTCTGACCCTGCCTGAAGTATTACAGCAAGCTGCTACAGCCAAAGTTGAGCATATGTTGTGTGTCTCAGTCAGCCTGAAAGAATTTCCTGCAATGAAACAGCTGGTAGCTGCGTATCCGCAGGTCTCAGTGTCTTGTGGTGAACATCCGCTGCATCAGGAAGATCAAATAGATATCGAACTACTGCGTCGTTATTGCGCTGATCCAGCAGTAGTGGCCGTAGGTGAAACCGGTCTGGACTATTTTTATAGTCCGGACAGCAAAGCCATACAGCAAGAAGCTTTTGCCGCTCATATTGCTGTTGGCCGTGAACTGAAAAAACCTTTGATCGTACATACCCGCGATGCCAGAGCGGACACACTGGATTTATTGCGCTCTGGTGGTGCTGCTGACTGTGGTGGTGTATTGCATTGTTTTACTGAAGACTGGGATACCGCCAAAGCTGCTTTGGATTTAGGTTTTTATATCTCGTTATCCGGCATTGTAACCTTTCGCAACGCCGATGAGCTGCGTGCAGTAGCGCGCCAAATTCCGGCTGATCGCTTACTGATTGAAACCGACTCGCCTTATTTGGCTCCTGTACCTTATCGTGGAAAAACCAATCAGCCAGCTTATGTCAGTGCTGTGGCTGCTTGTATTGCACAACAGCGTAATGTCAGTATCGAATTGTTGGCAGAACAAACCTCAGCAAACTTTTATCAGCTATTTCAATCAGTTAAGAAAGCTTAATTGAAGAGAAAAGTAGCCCAGAATCAAGGGATCTATTCTGGGCTTAGGGGAATGGCTCATCTAAATGAGCCGTGCGCTATACGGAACCAAAGAGGACAAACAGATTTACTTACTGGTTTTGAGTGTAGACAAAGCTGTAAAAATTTCCTGCACTGAACTTAGTCTATTAAGTGCTTCAATCCGAAACAGAAGCCCAAACTTATCCTGATCTTATACCGCAGTTATCCCCAAGTTATCCACTCCGCCTCAGGCTAAATAAGCTTTTGCAGCAAACTGAAGAGCTTTGTCGCACTATTGCTATAGAAGCTAAAGTTTTTACATATCATTAATGTTAGAAAAAATTAATCTAATAAAAACTGCAAAGTCAGTCTTGGTTTGAAGTTGGGTGGGGTTAGTTCGCTGTAAAAGTAGCTGAAGTTTTTTGGCTAGACTTTTGTCCTGTCGATTGAGGTCAATTTATATGTTATAAACCATCTGGATTTGCGTTTTGCTCCGATGAAGCTGGACTATGTCTAATTTATTTATGTGCAGCTTTGCAGTAGGGTTGGCAGTATCAAGGACGATGTTTACCTATGGATATTTTGACGATCAGCTCAGTGAATCTACTGCTGGGTTTGAGTTTCTTTTTAAGTCTCTTTTTGTATTGCAAAAACAGTACTGAGCTAAAGCATTTTAGGATCTTTAGTCTGGCAGGATTATGCTTAGCCCTCAATTCACTGATTGTTATAGTAAATAATATTGTTACTTTGCCCATTTATTTAATGCCAGCACTGGCAAATGCGGCGACTGTCGGTTTGCATTGTATTGTTTTGCTGGGAGTTCTGACACTCTGTAAGCTGCATTTCAGAGTGATTTGGTTTGCAATACCTGTGCTGCTTTCTTTTAGCCTGAGTTTTTTCGAACCTTTTAAAACAGAGATGGCTATGCGCCTGATGGCAAATTATTTGCTGATCATTATGTTGAATGCGCTAAGTTTCAAAGCGATCCAGTCTGTGAACAAATCGACGATAGCCTTCACTGTTTTTAAAGCGGTGTTGATATTCAACGTACTGCAACTGTTCAGCAGAGGGCTGCTTTATGTACTGTTTGAATTAGAAATATCGCAGTTGGCTCAGCATCTCATAGTTCATCAGTTTGGCTGGTTTGCTTTTACAATCTATTGTTCTGGCTTATTAGCCAGCTGTTTACTGCTTTTAGTTGAGTCACAACAAAAAGAGCTTGAACGTAAAGCAAACACAGATCCTCTGACTGGTTTATTAAACAGAAATGACCTCAACTCTATTTTAAATAAAGAGATAAGCCGTTGTATTCGTCAGGGTGAAGCGATAACTGTGATGATGTTGGATGTGGATTTCTTCAAGCGCATTAACGATACTTACGGTCACTCAACCGGTGATGTTGCACTACAACACATTGCAGAGCTACTTCGACAACATTTTAGAAATTATGATTTGTTGTTCCGTATTGGTGGTGAAGAGTTTCTGGCATGTCTGCCCAATGTCGATGCACCACAAGCCAGGTGCAAACTTGAGCAACTCAGACAAACCTTTCTTCAACAGCCCGTGAAAGCTCAGGAAGAAATCCCAATCACTGTGAGCATGGGTTGGGTATCGACACGACAGAAATTAGACGGAGCCTTATTGCTAAAAAGAGCGGATGAAGCTTTATATCAGGCAAAGAAGCTGGGGCGTAATAAAGTACTTGAAGCAGAAGCGTTGTAACGCATGCCTTGTTCACTTTAGTCTAAAGTTGTGCTCTAGCCTTAACCCATCAAACCAATAATTCAGCTTTTAGTGAGGTTCCAGATGAATTCAACCTTTAAAGAGATGCCACAGCTTTACGTGCGTCTTGGGGGATTATTTTATCTGGCTATTATTGCATTAGGGCTTTTTGGTGAGTTGATGGTCAGAGGATCTTTAGTGGTACCGGCCGACGCCACTGCTACAGCGCAGAATATTACCGCTGCACCTACCTTATGGGCTCTTGGCATAGTAGGGGATTTAACTATGCAGCTGTTGGATATTCCCGTTATCGTATTGTTCTATTTGCTGTTTAAGCGAGTCAATGCCGGGTTAAATCTGGCGGCTACTTTTTTTAACCTGATCCAAACAGCGATGTTAGTTGCCAATAAGTTGTTGTTGGTGATCCCTTTGCTGTTGTTGGGTGGAACGGCTGCTGCTTCAGTGCTCTCTTCAGAGCAATTAGCGGCCTGGTCTGCTCTGGCTATTCAGCTGCACGCTTACGGTTTTGGCATAGGGCTGATTTTTTTTGCTTTGGCCTGTCTGCTGCGCGGTTATCTGATCATCAAGTCTGGCTTTTTCCCGGCTTTTATCGGAGTAATGTTAGCGCTGGCGGGTGTATGTTATTTGATCAACAGTCTGGCGTTATTGCTGGCTCCAGAGATGGCTGCACAACTATTCCCCTGGATTATGCTGCCGGTATTAGCAGGTGAACTCACTCTTAGCCTGTGGATGATTATAAAAGGCGTTATCCTTGGGGTGACTTGTTCACCCCTTAACCTTGGTGATTGTATTTCCAAATTAGTATGACTTAACATGCTCTTGCTGCAAGTCAAATAAGGGAAAA
>Ga0181596_10006380_pt1 | contig 10102 bp, 7 predicted proteins | sample 041ome_6_FD_148655 | JGI IMG/M metagenome (GOLD analysis project Ga0181596, IMG submission 148655) | Coastal salt marsh microbial communities from the Groves Creek Marsh, Skidaway Island, Georgia - 041402US metaG (spades assembly) | ecosystem: Environmental > Aquatic > Marine > Intertidal zone >... | reverse complement strand
CGACAAGGCTGACATCGAGTTCCCTAATGATCTTCTCGTCGAGCTGGACCGCATGGAGTTCTTCGTTTACGAAACCGGTGAGACGATCAAGGCAAAGCACCGGCCGATCATCATTATCACGTCGAACAATGAGAAAGAGCTGCCCGACGCGTTCCTGCGTCGCTGCTTCTTCCACTTCATCAATTTCCCCGACAAGGAGACGATGAAGGAGATCATTGCGGTGCACTACCCGAAGATCAAAAAGAGTCTGGTGCAGGAAGCGCTGGAGGTGTTTTTCGAGTTGCGTGAGATACCCGGGCTCAAGAAAAAGCCCTCGACATCGGAGCTAATCGATTGGTTGAAGCTCCTGATGGCGGATGAAATCCCCGATGAGATTCTCAAAAACCGTGATCAGACCAAAGCGATACCGCCACTGTACGGGGCGTTGTTGAAAAACGAGCAGGATGTGCAGTTGCTGGAGCGACTGGCATTTATGCATCGGCGCGAGGCCCGCTAGCTCAGTGCTGGTTAATTTCTTTCATGTGCTGAAAGACACCGGGGTGCCTGTGACGCCCCGGGAGTTGCTCGATCTGCTTGAGGCGATGGAGCAGCGGCTCGCGTTTGGCGACATGGATGATTTTTATTCGCTGTCCCGGGCGATTTTGGTCAAGGACGAAAAATATTACGACCGCTTTGACCGCGCTTTCGGGCTGCATTTTCAGGACCTGGAGGCCCTCGACGACGTCATTGAGGCGATGATTCCGGACGACTGGCTGCGCTCGGAGTTCATGAAGCAGCTCTCCGAAGAGGACAAGGCCAAGATAGAGAGCCTGGGTGGCCTGGAAGAATTGATCGAGCAGTTCAAGGAACGTCTGGAAGAACAGAAAAAGCGCCACTCCGGTGGTAATAAATGGATTGGCACCGAGGGCACCTCACCCTTTGGTAACGATGGCTATCACCCGGAAGGCATTCGCGTTGGCGGCGAGAGTAAAAACAAGCGCGCCGTGAAGGTGTGGGATCGTCGGGATTTCAAGAACCTCGACGACGGTGTCGAGTTGGGTACCCGCAACATTAAAATTGCGATGCGTCGGCTCCGTAAGTTTGCGCGCACCGGCGCGACCGAAGAGCTGGACTTGGACGACACCATCAAGTCCACCGCGAGGAACGCGGGCTTGCTGGACATCAAGATGGTGCCCGAGCGTCACAATGCAGTGAAAGTGCTGTTGTTCCTCGACGTCGGTGGGTCAATGGACCCGCACGTCAAAGTCTGCGAGGAACTGTTCTCTGCGGCGCGGACAGAGTTCAAGCACCTTGAGTACTTTTACTTTCATAACTTTCTCTACGAGAGCGTGTGGAAAAATAATATTCGACGTTTTAACGAGCGCACGGCCACGCTGGACCTGATGCACAAGTACGCCCACGACTATAAGGTGGTGTTTGTGGGTGATGCCTCCATGTCGCCTTATGAAATTATGCAGCCCGGCGGCTCGGTGGAGCACTGGAATGAAGAGTCGGGTGAGCTCTGGATGCGCAGGCTCAGAGAAACCTACGAGAAGTGCATCTGGATTAACCCGGTCCCCGAAGATGAATGGGAGTACACCCAGTCGATTGCCATTACTCGGCAGCTCATGGACGGTAAGATGTACCCGTTGACATTGCGCGGCCTCGAAGACGGCATGTCCTTCTTGTCCAAATAGCCGGTTGCCCCTGATGGCAGTGCCCGGCCACGACACCCCCTGATTGCAGCTAATACATTGTTCAACAATGCCTCCAGGCCTTGTTTTTGCACCCTCCACACTACGTCGGCAAGCCACCCCAAGCGGCTGTGATTTGGCTACACTAGCGCCTCTATCTCACAAGAAAAATAGTCAGGGGAACGCCATGTTCGGTATCGCTCGTTTCGCTTTTATCCTCGCTGCCACCATTACGCTGTGGGCCTGTGGTGGGCAGTCCGAAGACGTGACAGCACCCTCCGGTGCTGTGTCGGGGGCGGTGCCTGTTGCGCAGGTTGATACGGATCGCATTGCCGCGGCAGCTGAAGAGCCCGAGATGTGGCTGACTTATGGCGGTACCTATGACGAGCAGCGTCATTCAGCGCTGGGTCAGATCAACCGCGATACGCTCCCCGAGCTGGGCGTGGGCTGGGTGTATGAGACCGCCAAGCCGCGCGGTGCCGAGGCGACCCCGCTTGTCGTTGACGGTGTGATGTATGTATCGAGCGCGTGGTCGGTGGTGTATGCCCTGGATGCCAAGACGGGCGAGGAGCTGTGGGTCTATGATCCCGAAGTCTCGGGCAAAGATGCCGCGAAAGGATGCTGTGACGTCGTCAATCGCGGTGTCGCAGTGCACAACGGCAAAGTGTTCATTGGCGTCTTTGATGGGCGGCTGGAGGCGCTGGATGCGGCCACGGGCGAGGTAGTGTGGAGCGAGGTCACGGTAGACCAGAGCAAGCCCTACACCATCACCGGGGCACCGCGAGTGTTCAAGGATAAAGTGATCATTGGTAACGCAGGGGGAGAGCTGGGTGTTCGGGGCTATGTGACGGCTTATGACGTCGAAACCGGTGAGCTGGTATGGCGCTTTTATACCGTGCCCAACCCCGAGAAGAAGCCTGATGGGGCGGCTTCTGATGCCGTTCTGGCCAAGTTGGCGAACGAGACTTGGGGAGACGACGGCGCATGGGTGACGGACGGAGGGGGTGGCACCGCTTGGGATTCGATTGTTTATGACACGGTCAACGACCAGATCCTGATTGGGGTGGGCAATGGTTCGCCTTGGAACCCCGATGTTCGCGATCCCAGCAGCGACGGCGACAATCTGTTTCTCTCTTCCATTCTCGCGGTCGACGCGGATACCGGTGAATACCGCTGGCACTATCAGACAACCCCACGCGACCGCTGGGACTACACTGCGACGCAGCAGATTATGCTGGCCGACCTGCCGCTGGGTGAGGGCGGTGCCGATCGGCGCGTCGTGATGCAGGCGCCCAAGAACGGTTTTTTCTATGTTTTGGACGCCGCCGATGGTGAGCTGATTTCTGCGACACCCTTTACGCAGCAGAACTGGACTACCGGAGAGTTTGACGAGAACGGTCGGCCTGTTCTGATACAGGACGCGGTCGATATGGCGCTGACTGTGGTGATACCTGGCCCGACGGGAGCGCACAACTGGCATCCGATGGCGTTCAATCCCGATACGGGGCTGGTGTACATACCGGTCAACGAGATCCCCTTCTTCTACGATAAAACGCGCAACGTAAAGGACAGTAAGTCCTGGTGGAATATTGGCTACGACGCGGCCGCGGGGTGGCCCGTGGAGTACCCCGCGGGCACGCTTGACGCGGTGGCGGATATGGACGGTGGTTCGTTGCTTGCCTGGGATCCGGTCAAGGCTGAGCCGCGCTGGGCGGTTCCGTTTGCGCTGCCCTTGAACGGTGGCGTGCTGAGTACCGACGCAGGCTTGGTGTTTCAGGGCAATAAGTTTGGCGATTTGGTCGCTTATGACGCCGAGACCGGCGAGCGTCTCTGGTCCGAGCAGTTGGTAGGAAACGCGGCGGCGGCACCGATGACCTACGAAATAGATGGAGAGCAATATCTCAGCGTGCTCTCCGGCTGGGGCAGCGTCTCCAATTTGATTGCGGGTTTCACCTATGGTCAGGCTGCTGGCAAGGAGCCCGCCCGAGTCATTACCTTTAAGTTGGGCGGTAATGAGATGATGCCCGCGCCGCTGGCCGATCAGGTAGTGGCGACACCCAAGTCCCCCATGTTTGGCGAGCCGGAACAGCATCAGCTGGGCATGCAGCGCTTTGCAGAGAACTGTCACTTCTGCCACGGGGCGTTTGCGGTCAGCGGCGGCGTTATCCCCGATCTTCGCTGGTCTGCGATCTCAGCAAATGAGCAGGCCTGGGATCAGGTCGTGCGCGAAGGTGCACTGGAGAAACAGGGCATGGTCGCTTTCTCTGACCACCTCACCAAGGAAGACACCGACGCTATTCGTGCCTACGTGATACAGCAAGCTTGGCTGGCGGTGGCCAACGGCAATGCGTCGGCCCCCGGGGCCTACTGAACCACCGCCCGAGGGTAGACCTCAGTCTGGGGTCTGCCCGAGATGAAAAGACACGAGCGCTGCGGTCATCGCAACGTTGAGTGACTCCACGCCGTTCGCCATGGGGATAGTGAGGCGGGTGTCAGCCAACGCCGCGACCTCTCGTCCGATACCGTCGCTTTCACCCCCGAGCACGCAGATCAGGTTGCCGGCGGCTTTGAACTCAAACAGCGACGTCGCCGCCGAGGCCTCAAGTGTAGCCACTTGATAGCCTTTGGCCTTAAGCGCGGTCACCGCGGCGGCGGTCGAGTCACAGCGGATGATAGGGGCGCGGAAAACATTTCCCGCTGAGGCTTTGATGACAAGCGGTCCCAGTGAGGCGATGCCGCGTTTGGGATACAGCAGGCCGTCCACCCCAGCCGCGACCGCCGAGCGAATGATCATCCCGACGTTCTGTGGGTTCGTCACGCCATCAAGTGCCAAGACGGATTTTGGTTTTTCCGGGAGATCCATGAACGCCTCGAGGGACATAAAGTTGGGACACACCACGTCGAGGGCAACGCCCTGGTCCTGCTTCCCGTTTTTTGAGATCCGCGAGAGCGCCTGCCGGTCGTGGTAGCGAATGGCGATACCCCGTTGCTCTGCTTCTTTGATGATTTGCGCGATAATGCCGCCGGATCGGTTGCTGTCGGCCAGATGCAGGCAGTGGATCGTCAGCGAAGTGTCTTCCAATGACTCCAGCGCGGGTTTTCGGCCGTAGACCGTCAGACCCCTGCCGGGATGCCACGCTGCATTGGACTGTTCAGACATGTTCACCCCTATCGGAGAATCCATCATGCTGCCGCTCACACTCTACACCACATCCGGCTGCCATCTCTGCGAGCATGCCGAGGCGATTCTTGAGCAGGGCGGCCATGTTTTTCAGGCGGTGGATATCGCCGATGACTTGAGCCTGATGGAACAGTACGGCGTCAGAATCCCGGTCGTGAAGGACGATTCGGGCCGCGAATTAGGGTGGCCCTTTGACGGGACGCAGCTCCAGGCATTTCTGAGGGGCGAATAATGCTCAGCCAGCGTCTTTACTCAGCCAGTTGCATTGCTTACCGGTCTTGCTGATTGATAACCTGATCCGCCACATCAAGGATCGGATACGGAGCAATATGAATGAACAAACCCGCTGACTTCGTATTTACGCCGACAACCAAAGCACCAGAGCCCGAACTTGGGTTTGAGCCCATTCCTGTTGATCGTTATACCGACCCGGTATTTCTCAAACTGGAGGATGACTGTATCTGGTCGAAAACATGGCTGCTGGCCGGCGCGGCTTGCGATGTCGCCGAGCCGGGTGATTTTTTTGTTTTCGAAAACCTTCGAGAGTCAATTCTTGTGACCCACGCAGAAGACGGCGTCATTCGTGCGTTCTACAACGTTTGCCAGCACAGGGGGAACCAACTGAAGGCATCGGGGTGTGGAAATTCTCCCTACCTGAGCTGTGGCTTTCATGGCTGGGAATACCATTTGGATGGCAGCATCAAAGAGATACCCGAGGCGCACGACTTTCCTCAGGGTGTTCCCGCAGAGGAGCTGAGCCTTAAAGAGGTCAGATGTGAAGCGTGGGGAGGGTTTATCTGGATATCGATGGACCCAGATATCGAGCCTTTGGTCGAATATCTCGGTGTTGTCCCTGAGCATCTTGCGCCCTATGAAATGGAATCTATGGTGCTGGTTTCTGACGAAACCGTAGAGTGGAACTGCAACTGGAAAACATCTGTCGATATTTTTTCAGAGACGTATCACGTGCGTGGCGTTCACCCTGAATCGGAATATCTTGCCGACGACGTCAATGTACAGATGGATCTGTACGGGGCGCATAGTCGGTTCATTGCGCCTATGTATATCCCCAGCCCCCGCAAAATTGGCGAGGATAAAGCGCTCAACCAGACGATGGTGGAATACCTGAAGTCAGAGGGGTTTCCGGTCGAGTCGTTCGAAGGTGACGTGACGAACCTGCGCGGTGCGGTAGCAGCCCACAAACGCTCAATGACTAATGAGAACGGCTTGGACTTTTCAAAGCTGACGGACGATCAGCTCACGGCGGACTACCACTACAACGTTTTTCCGAATATCACGTTTAATCTTTTTGGCGAGCAGATGTGGATGTTTCGTCATCGCCCCCATCCGACTGACCCTGACAAGATGTATTTCGATCGCATGATCTTTAATCGCGTACCCAAAGGCGAAGCTAAAACTGGGACGAATGCCGGTGCAGTCGACCTGTTTGTTGAGCTGGGCGATGCCAGCGTTGATGGGCGCCCTGAGCACAATTTCTATCGCTATGGCGAGCAGTCTTCAGGGCTGTTGCTCGATCAGGATGCGTCGTGTCTTGCCGGCGTACAGAAAGGCCTGCACTCACGGGGGATGACGGGGCTATGGATTTCTCATCACGAAAGGCGGATCCGCAACTTTCATCATTGGTGGGAAAAGTACATGTCGGAGCAAACCCTGACCTTGCGGACGGTCGACTGACCGCTTGCCAGTGTCGCAACCAATTATTGCTATTTCCGCATCGATGCTTGCGCTAATGACCCAGCTTATTCGTCGCGGTGCTCGTCAGCGTTTCCTTTATGCCCTGGCGAGGCGGGCCGTTTCTGGCGTCAGTTGGATGGGGTTCCCTCATTAGTACTGCTTGAGCGTTAGGGTGCCATGTCGACCTTTACTGCGAGGACATCACACTCGGCGCCGTGCATCACGCCGTCGGTGGTGGACCCCAGCAGTAGCGCTAGGCCCCATCTCGCGTGGGTCCCCACGACGATCAGGTCACAGGCAACGGCCTTGGCTTGGGTGGGGATCTCAGACTCGGGGCGACCCGTTACCAGATGGCGGTTGGCCTCTGGGATCGACAAAGCAGAGCAGAGCTTATCCAACTGCTCTTTAGCTTGCCCCTGAATCTCTTCCTGAATGGCGGAGAAATCCATGGGGATGTCGCCACCGTAGGTGATTGCCAGCGGCTCGATCACGTGTAGCGCATGAAGCTGCGCATTGTTTTGGCTGGCTAGTGACGCGGCTCGCTGCATGACGGTCTCGGTGGTCGCGCCGAGGTCAACTGCCACGAGAATGTTTTGGTAGGGCATACTCTCTCCCGCTGCTCCCTTGTTATGGCGTCAAATGTAGTCAAAAACAGCGGGCTTGTCTCTCCGGAGTGTCGATGTGGTTTATGTACTGATTGTGCTGGGTTTGGCAGTGGTCATCGCGCCGCTGATGTCGGCGATGCCCAGCAAGTCGCAGCGCGCGAAAGCGGCGCTGCGAGATCAGGCACGGGCCTGTAACTTACGAGTTTCCCTGCGCCCGCTGCCAAGCATACCCGCGCGGTTTCGCTTCGAGTCAGACGATGAGTTTGCTTGCTATGAGCGACGGTTATCAGCGCATCTTCACCAGGCTGGCCGGGATGAGCGGTTTGTATCGGTTGGCGGTGAATGGTCCCCCACGATTGGCGTTTCTCCCGCCCCCAGATGGTTGTCAGCTTTGCCCTCGGGTGCCGCTTTTGTTGAGTTGTCAGAACAGACCGTGAGTATTTTCTGGAACGAGAAAGAGGGGCCTGATGGCTTAAATACTCTCTCCCAAGTAATTGATTCTATTGGTTAACACAGTCCTTCCAAAGGGCCGGGCTGAACATGGCAAGATTTCAGTGAGGCCTTGACCCCGAGCAAAATCGCCCTTATAGATGCCCACCTTCTAGCGGCCGCTAGTCAGTCCTGGCGGCGAAATCAATGCAGGCAAGCGCAATTTATGGGTAAAGCACTGGTCATAGTGGAGTCGCCCGCCAAGGCGAAAACCATTAACAAATATCTCGGCAAGGATTTCATTGTGAAGTCCAGCGTGGGGCATATTCGCGATCTGCCCACCTCGGGAAGTGCCAAGCCCGCAGACCCGAAGGAGCGCGCCGCTCAAGCTGCCATCACCCGCAAAATGGCACCAGACGAGAAAGTGCGTTACCAGACCCGTAAAAAGCGCGAGCAGTTGGTCCGGCGGATGGGCATTGACCCCGATAACGGCTGGCAAGCCCGCTATGAGATTTTGCCCGGTAAAGAGAAAGTGGTGAGTGAGCTGAAAAAGCTCGCCAAGGACAGCGATGCCATCTATCTCGCTACTGACCTCGACAGAGAGGGCGAGGCGATCGCCTGGCATCTGCAGGAAGCGATCGGCGGGGACACCAGCCGCTACCATCGTGTGGTCTTTAACGAGATTACTGAAAAGGCTATTCAAGAAGCCTTCAAGGAACCTGGAGTGTTGGATGTGGCGCGCGTGCACGCCCAGCAGGCGCGGCGCTTTCTTGATCGAGTAGTCGGTTTTGAGGTCAGTCCGCTGCTGTGGGCCAAGGTGGCTCGCGGGCTGTCTGCGGGCCGGGTCCAATCCGTCGCGGTGCGCCTTATCGTGGAGCGGGAGCGGGAAATCCGCGCGTTCGTACCCGAAGAGTACTGGGAAGTTCACGCGCTGCTGACAGCGGGTGATATTGAGCCGGTCAGGTTCATGGTTACCCATCGGGGTGGCGAGAAGTTTGAGCCCAAAAATCAGGCTGAGGCAGAGGCCGCGGTCGATGCCATGTGTGACGCCAGCTTTAGCGTCACGGATCTCGAGTCCCGTAAAACCAGCTCCAAGCCGTCCGCACCCTTTATTACTTCAACCCTGCAGCAGGCGGCGAGCACGCGCATGGGATTCAGCGTCAAGAAGACCATGACGCTCGCGCAGCGTCTCTATGAGGCGGGCTACATCACCTACATGCGGACCGATTCGACCAACCTCAGCAATGATGCGGTGAGCGCTTGCCGCAGTTTGATTCAAAAAGATTTCCCAGCCGAATATTTGCCGGCTGAGCCTATTCGTTACGGCTCGCGCGAGGGTGCGCAGGAAGCGCACGAGGCGATTCGCCCCTCAGATGTCCGGTTGCGTAGTAGCTTGCTGTCGGGGATGGATCCCGATGCAGAGCGCCTTTATGACCTGATCTGGCGTCAGTTTGTGGCTTGTCAGATGACTCCTGCGCGCTATCTGTCGACGACTTTGGTGGTCACGGCCGCTGACTGCCGGCTCACTGCCAAGGGCAGAGTCATTGAGTTCGACGGCTTTACCCGGGTCCAGCCGCCCGCAGCTCGCAAGGGGGACGACGCCGTGCTGCCGCCGCTCGCAGTAGGCGATGGTCTGACGGTGACGGAGTTTGATCCCAAGCAACACTTCACTAAGCCACCCGCTCGTTACGGCGAGGCCAGTTTGGTACGCGAGCTGGAAAAGCGTGGTATCGGTCGCCCCTCTACCTACGCTGCCATCATCTCCACCATTCAGGATCGGGGTTACGTGAAACTCGAGAACCGCCGGTTCTACGCCGAGAAAATGGGCGACATCGTGACCGAGCGTCTTCAGGGCAGTTTCAGTGATCTACTGGACTATGGGTTCACCGCGACCATGGAGGAGCGACTCGACGAAGTGGCCCAGGGCGCACTGTCGTGGACCGATTTGCTCAACGAGTTTTATGCAGACTTCAGCGGCAAGTTGTCGCAAGCGGCCAACGACGGGCCAGATGGTATGCAGCCCAACGATCCCACGCCGACGGGCATTCCCTGCGACGCTTGCGGTAGACCGATGCAGATCCGCACCGCCAGCACGGGGGTGTTCATGGGGTGCTCGGGTTACAGCTTGCCGCCCAAGGAGCGCTGTAAGAGCACCGTGAATCTGATTCCGGGTGACGAGGCGATCAGCGTCGATGCTGACGATGAGGCCGAGTCGCGGTTGTTGCTCACCAAGCGACGCTGCGGCAAATGCAACACCGCGATGGACAGCTACTTGATCGATGAGTCCCGCAAGCTGCATGTCTGTGGTAACAATCCAGATTGCGACGGCTATGAGGTCGAGCAGGGACAGTTCCGCATTAAAGGTTACGACGGTCCGCTAATTGAATGCGATAAATGCGGTTCCGACATGCAGCTCAAAACCGGGCGCTTTGGGAAGTACTTCGGCTGTACTAATTCGGAATGCACCAATACCCGGAAGCTGCTGAGAAGTGGCGAGGTTGCACCGCCCAAGATGGATC
>Ga0181596_10006369_pt1 | contig 10113 bp, 9 predicted proteins | sample 041ome_6_FD_148655 | JGI IMG/M metagenome (GOLD analysis project Ga0181596, IMG submission 148655) | Coastal salt marsh microbial communities from the Groves Creek Marsh, Skidaway Island, Georgia - 041402US metaG (spades assembly) | ecosystem: Environmental > Aquatic > Marine > Intertidal zone >... | reverse complement strand
GAGCCAATAACGCCAAAATCAAAGGGGTTTATTCCCAGTTCTTCCCTATGCGCCAGGCCCAAACCCAGTGCCGACCGGGCATACTCATAGGGCAGCATTTCATCGGTCTTGGCTGCAGTCAGCGTAATGTTACCGTCGTCCCAAGTTTCAAAGTTTGCGAAGGGGTCCTCGGGAGACAGGGTGGGATGCGTTTCGGCATCGCCCTTGACCTGCGTGATTTCGTAAAGGGGCTCCCAGTAGCGTCGCCGTTCAGCGTAGTCGACATCGATGGGCTGGCCGTTGTTCCGCAGGGGAGCAAACATACGCCCGTTGCTCAGGTTGCCGTTATGGGGGATTGCCATCACCCGTCCGCCCGTTAACTTTTCATAGTCAGCCAGCGCCGACCACAGCGCCTCTGGATCGGTACTGTCCTGTGCGGAGAAGGGCAGGACCTTTCGAGTGAGATCGCCGCCGTCCCTGAACAAGACCACCCGATGCAGATTGTCGCCGGTCACCATTGACGTCCACTCATAGCCAATAAGTGTGGTGAATACGCCTGGCGTGTAGGCGGCGTCCGCGGCCTCGATACTGGCAGACCATGCGCTCTCTACGAGAGGCAGGGGAGTCCTCAGCTCAGGATCCGTGCTTTGAATAGCGTTCGCAAACAGTTGGGCAAGCTCAATAATCTGGTCCGAATGGAGCAACTCGGACATTTGTCGGCCCAGCGGCCAGTCCAGCAGGCGCGGGTCACGCTGCTCCAGGAGCGGAAACACACCGTGGTATTCGGCGTGGTCTGTCAGCGCCAGAAAATCCAGCGGCGCGCGCAAGCGGGCTGTTTGTCCCAGTTCATTGGTGACGGGTAGCCCCATGGCAAAGCGATAGGCTTGCTCGGGCCCGAGGCGGGAGCCCAGGGTAAACGCATCGGCCGAAACCGTTGAATGCAAGTGTGTGTCTCCCCACAGGAGCTGCTTTTGATCCTGGGCCACCGGGGGTGAAAATACGGGAGTCGGCGTCGTTCCTCGCGAATCTGGGCGCGATGAATTGGCGTACCCCAAGGGTACCGCCAACAGGGTGGCGAGGATGCACCATGGCAGTAGGCGCCCGGGATGAAATCGGCGTAGGCGCCCGCGAGGATAGCGGCAGCGTGTTGGGGGTGGTGGCGCGTCAGAGTTCAGGGGCATTTTCCCGGGCCTGTTTAGCGGCCTCAAGGCTGGCGTTTTCAACCGGCTCCATAGCCCATGACAAGCCGCGCCGAAGTAAGTCGTAAAACTGGGGGGTATCCCAGGCGCAACGTTCGATGGTGGGCCAATAGTCCATCAGGGGTTGCATATCGTAGTGATGGCGGCAGTGCCCTAACGTCAGATACAACACGGCGCCCTTGCCCTGTTCCTTGATGTAGAACACGGGGTGCTTATCATCAGCCCATTGATCGTCACGGAAGCCCGGGGCATCACCCCCAAATTCGGTCTCCAGAAGGACCTTTAGATCCCCGTAGGTGTGCATCAGGTACTGTTCATCAGTGGCCTCGAAGGCCTCCATGCCCGCGACCAGGGGGTGGTCGGGGTCGGCAACCGACACCGTGTAGGGCTCAATCGGTGGGTGTGAGCGAAACATTGAGCCCAGGGTATCAACGAATAGGGGTGCCCAGTCGGGTGTTTCAAATATGCCGTCTGACATGAGTCGGATAATGGAATTTGTGCCATGCAGGGCATACCAGCGCCCTCCATCCTGCACCCAGTTGCGCAGTGCCTCCTGAGCGGGCAGGGAGGGCACGACGTTGCAGGTATAGCTGACGAGAAAGTCGGCTTCGGCCAGCGCCTCCAGGTTTTCGTAATCCTCAAAAACCCTGATTCGCACCCGATCAAACTCTGCGAGGAGTTTCAGCAACTCAAGGCGCGCAAAATCGATGTCGTGCCAGGCACCGCTGGCGACGAGGATTCCATTGATACGACCTGCAGTCCGGGCTTCTTTCATCGGCGATTCCTCAGGAGTTAACGTACTTGTCGAGGGTGGCATGGAGGTGCCGGATTCGACTTTCCTGGTAGCTGGCCAAACTGACAGCCCCTTTCTTTGATGCTTTCATACCGCGCTGTACTGCGGGCAGATTGGCATCGTCCTGGTCGAAGACGGGGCCCAGAGCGCCCAGTTCCGGTACCGAGGAGAAAGGTTCCTCCACCGGTAGGACAATGCAGTTGGCCGGCTCTGGGCGCTCGCTTCCCTTCGGGTAGCGCAGCAATATCATGACGTCAAAGATACAGCTGTGAGGATCGTCACCGTTGGGCAGAAAGCGATAAACGATATTGCCGTTGTAGCCGATCCACACCTGAAAGTTGGGAAACAGGCTGTAAAGAATGGCGTCTTCCAGTTCTGCCATGGTGGCGTCAGAGAGGTCCTGCCCCGAAGCTTCTTCGAACAGTTCCCGGTTCATATCGGCGACGTAGCGTCTGGCGGAAACGCCATCTGGCATTTCCACGCCTTCATCACTGTCCAGAGCCATTCTGCCGGAGAGTTTGAGGATATCCCGAATAATGGCTTCGTCGGATATCTCTTCCAGATGGGGACTGTGCACCGCCATGGGCGTCACGGAGCGACTCACATTGTCGCCAAACGTATCGTACTGGGAATTTTCGTCTCCGGTGAAGGTCAGGATTTGCTTATGGGTCTCCACGGTATGCCAGGACTCCATAAACGCTTCGGCACCCACCTTCCAATTGCAGTTCATGACGCGCTGCACGTGGACGCCTTTGAAGTAGTCCTCTAATGGATAGCGGGAAAAGTGTTCGGGCATAACGTCCATGTAGCTTTCCAGCGATTCGCAGTCGGGATCAAAGTTAATGAAGACGAAGCCTCCCCAGGTCCCCACCTGGACCTCAGGGAGCGACATATCGCGTTCTTCAAGGTGCTCGAAGTCCCATTGGCAGGGGATGCCCTGAAATTCGCCATCAAGGTTCCAGGTGGCGCCGTGGAAGGGGCAGCGGAATTCATTGACGGTGCCCGATTCGTCCCGCAGGCAGCGGCCCCTGTGCAGGCAGCTGTTGATGTAGCCTTTGATGCCGCCCGAAGGGGTACGGGTCACAATCACGCTGCTGTCAATGATGTTGTAGACATGATGATCGCCGGGTTCTGATATGTCCTCCTCCCGACACGCCATTTGCCAGACCCTTGACCACATATGCGACCTTTCGCGATCGAAGAACTCCTGACTGATGTACCGTTCCATGGAGAGGTCTTCATCACCGAGGTGCGGGTTGCTTTTGATTCTGAGGAAGTCAGGCACCTCAACACTTTCAAGGTCAAGTAGGTCTTGAAAGGTGGTCCCCTCGAAACGTCCCCCGTCCCCCTGCTTCTTATCTTCTGCCTTGTTCAATTTAACCTCCAGAAACTGACCCTGTGACTGACTCGATTTAGATGGCGAGGATATTGACGCCGCTGATCCCCGGGGCGCCATAAACATGGGTATACCCGACCTTTGGCCCGTTGGGTACCTGACGGGCTCCTGCGGTGCCACGGAGCTGGTGACAGATCTCAAAGACCTGGCGCAGACCCGAGGCCCCCACGGGCTCGCCGTTAGCGAGGCAACCGCCGTCAGTGTTCACAGGCAACCGCCCATTTATTTCCGTAACGCCCTCCTGCAGCCAGCGTTCCTGCTCGCCGTGCTCGCAAAAGCCGTTCTCTGCCATATGCATGATTTCTGCGCCAACTTCCGTGTCCTGAAGCTGTGCGACGTCGATGTCCTCGGGCCCGACCCCAGCGAACTCAAAGGCTGCCCGGGACGCGGTCACCGTTGGGGAGGGTGCTACGGCCGGTGCCTGCGACGGGCTGAACACCTCAAAACTTCCGTAATGGCGAGAGCGCACGACCGCGCTTTTGAGTAGCACGGGCTTTTGAGTAAACAGATGGGCCTTATCTGCCCTGCACAGAACCAGCGCGCAGCCGCCCTCGGCGGGGGAGCAGAACATATATTTATTCAGGGGTTCGCTGACCATGGGGGCCTGTTCAATCTGCTCGGTCGTGAGCGCGGTCTGGCGCCACGCGGTGGGAGTGACCGACCCATTGCGAAAGGCTTTTTCGGCAACCCGAACCAGCGTCTCGCGAGAAATGCCATAGTCGTGCATGTAGCGCTGGATCTTCATCGCGAAGTACTGCGTCGTAAGCATCAAGCCTGTTTCGCCGTACCAGTCGTCCAGCCCCCAGTCCCGGGGCTGGGGGTTGAATGCCCCTCTGGCATGTTTATCAAAGCCTACGACCAGACCGATATCGTATTGTCCCGATTTGATCGCAGAATAAGCGGCGTTGAGGGAGCTTCCTCCCGTTGCACAACCGTTCCAGATGTTGGTGAACTGGAGCCCGGTTAGTCCCAGTAGGTTAACCAGCGAATCGGCATTGCCACCATCCTGACTGCCGCCAAAGGCGAATTGCATTGCTTTGAAGTCTGTTCCTGCATCTGCCAATGCAGCACGAGCAGCAATGGCTCCCTGCTCCAGTCCTGTGAGGTTTGGGCTGCGCCCAAAGGGGTGAATACCCAGCCCAACAATGGCGACATCCGTCATGGTGACTCCGCGGCGCAAAATTGGAAGGTCATCAGTTGGGTCCCCTTTTCATCACTGCGCACTGGAATGATTTCCAGCGTCATATCCAGGCCTATTGCGAGTGTCTCAGGCGTGTTTTCACGCAGCCGACTCTCGACCTTAAGCCCGCAGTCCAGCTCGACATATCCCACGCCGTAGGGACGGAAGCTTTCGGCCGTCTCATCGGTGTGGTAGGGCGACTTCGGCATAAAAGTCTGTACGGTCCACGTCCATAGGCGGCCAGTGCGACCCAGGCCTACCACTTCGGTTTGCTCGCTGCCGCAGGAGCGGCAGCTATCCTGGCTTGGAAAGGCATGTTCACCGCACAGGACGCAGCGGCTTCCCAGGAGTTCTGGTTCGGGGCTGGGCCAGCTGAAAAGGCCCGGGTGAAGTGGATCTTGGTTCGCCATTTATTCTTCCTTTGCTCGGCTTGAACCTTCTGGCCTTGCCCGACTTCAATGCGAACAGACACTTTGGCCCGCGGCTTGTTACGACTGTCGTGGTGCATCGCTCGGTCTGCTGTGCCGCTGTATTGACAGCCTACGCAGGATACTAGGAATGGCTTTAAAAAAAAGCAAGCAGGTTTGTTTGGAAGAGCGTGCCTTGCATTGCGTTTGTCCGCGCTTTGTAGGATTCTGCGGCGTGTGACCATGTAATGCCGCCTACGACTTCGGAAATACTATGACCAAACCCACACAAAGCCACGCAGGAACTACTGCAAGTCGTAGATCGGTTAAAGCAATGACAAAGGCAAAGAAACCCAAGGCAGGGGCCAATGGTGGTCGCGCCACCGATGGCTGGCAGGCCGAAAAGAGTGCGCTGACACGCAGGGCGATCCTCGAGGGCGCGGTTCGGTGTTTTGTTCGTGACGGCTATACCAAGACAACCACAGCCATGATTGCTGCGGAAGCGGGTGTCTCCAGAGGCGCGATGATGCATCACTTTTCTGCTCGAGCAGAAGTGATGAAAGCCGTCATTGCGCATCTGCACGAGCTTCGTCTGGAGGAGTACCGTCAATTAATGGGTGATATCGAGTTATCCGAGCAGATTAACCGGGCGGACGTCAGGCGTTCAGTCCAGGCAGCCTGGGCGTACCATAATTTGCCTTCTTTTGTGGCCTACCAGGAATTGCAGTCCGCGGCGCGGACGGATGAAGAGCTGGGGGAGGTTATTGGTTCATTTGAAAAAGAATTTGAAAAACAGTTCCTGCGAACGGCCAAATCTGTTTTCCCTCAATGGCGTTCCGTCAAATCGTTTCAGGCGGCGCATGACCTGGTTCATTTTGTCATGCACGGTATGGCTACCACGCATCGGTCGAGCAATCGAAAAAAACGGGCCGAGCACATCATTGATCTGGTTACAGACCAGCTGGTTGAAATCTACAAGCTGGAGGCATAGCGCAGCGCGTTGTCCTGTGCCGATCCCGCTTGTTGCTCAAAAAAACATGCTGTATTGTTTTTGATAGCCAATTCAAATAAGAGCGGCGGGGTAGAGTGACTATGTTCGGAGGATTCGCGGGCGCGGGTAAGATTGTTTCCATTGTGGGCGCAGGGTCCCCGGGCAATATGGGGCAGGTGATGGCTCGGCGCTTCGCAGAGGCGGGCGCCAAGGTGGTGGTGTCGGGCCGGCGTACGGATGTTCTCGCAGACTGTGCCGATTCCATCGGTGGCGATTGGGTGCCCTGTGATTTCTGCGACCGATCTTCGATTGGGAACATGGTTGACCAAATTATCGGTCGCCACGGGGCCATCGATGTTGCCATCAACGCGACAGGCTGGGGTTTGCTCACGGGGTTCTGTGAGACCACCAAAGAAGAGCTTGACCGAATGGTTGATCTGCAGTTTAAAGGCCCCTTTATCTGGTTGCAGCGTCTGGTCGAGGTGATGTCCCGCCAGCAGCGCGGATCGATTATTCAGATATCATCAGCGACCGCAAAGATCATGCTGGATAACCACGCGGCCTACATGGGAACCAAGGCGGGAATCGATCATGTGATTCGTACCGTTGCCAATGAGTTCGGGCATTGCGGCATTCGGGCCAATACCATCTCCCCCGGGCTAACGGATACGCCCATGACGGCCGAGGCGTTGCAGAGCGCTGCCCTTGCAGAGAGCTTTCGGCAGTGTTACCCGTTGGGGCGCTATGGAACGTCAGATGATATTGCCGCGGCTGCCCTTTTTCTTGCCAGCGACGATTGCTTTATGACGGGTGAAAATCTTCAGGTGAACGGTGGTCTTTGCCTGCGCAGAAATCCCCGCGCCCATGAACTGGAAGAGGCCATGGTCAGGGCGGGGGAGATACCGGCGTCCTGACGACTGCACATCCACTATTAAGCACAGACATTAAACGGAGAAGAATATATGGGACTGTTGAGCGATAAAATCTGCCTCGTGACTGGCGCGGCCTCAAACCCCGGGCTTGGTCATGCCATAGCACACTGTTTTGCCGCCGAAGGAGCGACTGTCATCGCCACGGATGTGGACGCGGATGGCGCGAGGGCAACGGCCGACAGCATAAAAAGCGCCGGAGGGAGCGCCAGCAGCTGGCGGCAGGATGTGACGGACCCTGATGGCTGGCAGGCTACCCTGGGGAGAATAAGGGATGAACACGGTCGGATTGACGCTCTGGTTAACAACGCGGGTATCGTGGTGCTGAAGCGACTGGAAGAGATGACCCTCGAGGATTACAACCGCCAGATGGTGGTCAACATGACCAGCGTTTTCCTGGGGACCCAGTCGGCGGTGGCGATGATGCGCGAGACGGGGACCAAAGGTTCCATCATCAACATGTCATCAGTGGCTGCGTTGGTGGGTGTTATCGGGGTGACCGCCTACGCTGCGAGCAAAGGCGGTGTGTTGGGTTTCACGAAGGCGGTTGCGGCGGAAACGGCGTCAGAGGGCATCCGATGCAATACGATTCATCCCGGCATGATCGCGACCAACATGAATAAACAGGCCGCTAATGAAAATACCGACGAGTACGAAGCACTCACCTCTGCAATACCCATGGGCTACATGGGCCCTCCGAAGACGATTGGTGACGCCGCTTTATTTCTGGCCAGTGACCTGTCTTCTTACATTACGGGTACGCAGCTCGTTGTGGATGGCGGCATGATTAACCAGTGAGGGAGAGGGACCGCCTTTTTTCAAAAAAAAACGACAGGAGCCGGTCATGACCGAGCTGGAAGATCAGATGGCAATCCGGGCGCTGCTGGAGCGTTACTGCGATGGCGTCAATCAGAGGGACGCGTCGATTTGGGGCAGTACCTGGGCAGACGATGCCGTCTGGGAACTGCCCCACCTGGAAATGGACGGCATAACCGGACGAGACAACATCATTGCTGCCTGGCTTGAGGCGATGCAGTTGTTTCCCTTCGTCAACATGATGGCTCACCCGGGTTACATCTTAGTTGACGGCGATCGTGCCACCATGCGCAGCTACACCAGTGAAGTGGCCGTCATGCAAGATGGGAAACAAATTGAGCCTCGGGGCGAGTACGAGGATGAGTGCGTGCGTGTCGATGGAGAGTGGAAGTTCTCGCTGCGCCGCTTTCGCGTTCTGCACGGCGAGTAGCAAGCGGCCTGTCGACGCTTAAACCCCGGGAAGTCCTGCAGTAGAGCCCCCATCTATCACCAGCTCGGATCCCGTCATAAAGCGAGACTCATCGCTGCCCAGATAGATAAGCAATGAGACAATCTCCTCCATCTGGCCGAGCCGCCCCATAGGCGCAATTCCCTCAAGCATCGAACGGGCAGCCACCGGGTCGGGAGCGCCATTGATCGCACCCTCGATGAGCGGTGTTTCGATTACCCCTGGATGGATGGTGTTCACTCGAATCTTCGTATCAGCTTTTGCCAGATGGACCGCGCTCGACTTGGCGAGCAGGCGCATGGCTCCCTTGGTTGTGGAATAGGTGACGTCCCCCGCCAGCGCGAGAATGCCGTTTATGGAGCTGTTCAGAACAATTGAGCCTCCGGCCCCCTCTGGATTGGAGCGCATCAGCTTGATGGCTGTTTTTATCGTCATCATGGGCCCGGTGAGATTAATATCCAGGAGGTTTTGCCAGGCTTCGGGTGTGACATCCTCGATGCTGCCATCGCCGTTGTTGGTCCCCGCATTGGCAAAAGCAATGTCGAGGCGCCCGTAACGTTCACGGATATGATGCTCTACCCCTGACCAGCCGGGAATGTCCTGCACGGCATGCTGTATGAAGTCGGCACCCGTTGCTTCGGAAATGCGATGGCCGGCCTCGACATTATTGCCTGTAAATACGACGCCAGCCGCGCCCTCCGCCACAAAACCTTCGACAGTTGCTTTGCCAATCCCATTGGTGCCACCGGTAATCAGCGCCACCTTGCCAGCGAGCTTGTCGCCCATAACTATTCCCTCGACGCACCGTCATCCGCCAACCGCGGGCAATGCGCTCATTCTTAAGCAGTGACTGATTTGCAAACTTCCTGGATCAGATTATGTAAGCACCTTTAAAAAAGCAAGCACGCTTGACTTTTTCTTGAGTGAAACCTAGCCTCGAACTGCAGTGACGTATTGGCAGTCGGCCGGTTGGTCGGGCTGTCACTGCCACAAAAGAACAAGAAGGTAAGCATCGGGAGTTGCTAATGGACAGGCACACACTTTACAACCAGATAGTGGCCCGGTTACTGGATCACGTGGAGGGCGGAACGACAGACTACGCGGCAGAAACGATGCGGGTGCCTGCTGATAGCTACACCGACCCGGAGGTCTGGCGTAGGGAGATGGACGGCATTTTCAAAAGCCTGCCCATCATGGTGGGCCTCTCCCACGAAGTGCCTGAAGCGGGTGATTATAAAACGCTGGACATCCTGGGGACGCCCCTGTTGATCAGTCGGCAGGTTGACGGGTCTGTCAAAGTGCTGATGAATGTTTGTACCCATCGGGGGATGACGCTCGAAAGCAAGTCCTCAGGCAATAAGAAGACCTTCAGCTGCCCCTACCATGCATGGACCTACGGTGGTGACGGCCGACTGAGGGGAGTCACTGACATGGTCAAGTTTGGGGAGGACTGCCGGGGTGCCCGTGATCTGGTGTCTTTCCCCTGCCATGAAGAAGGGGGGCTGATTTTTGCCGTCCTGGATCCCCAGTCGGACTGTGACATCCGGGGATTTTTGGGTGAGATGATCAACGACATAGCGGAAAAACACTTTGAAGACTGGCACTACGTGGGCCAGCGAGTGATCTATGGCGCCAATTGGAAGGTGGCTCTTGACGGTTACCTGGAGGGATATCATTTCCAGACTGCCCACCCCGAGACAATTGCACCGCGAACTTACACCAACATCATGGCATTCGAGGCCTATGGCCCGCATATGCTGGTGGGTTATGCATCAAAAACGATCGATAAATTGCGGGACGTATCGCCCGATGACCTCTGGCAACATGAGAATGACGGCTACGATTTTATCCGACTGCTATTCCCCAATGTCTCCATATTCGTGGCGCCCGAGATCACCCAGATCGCCCAGCTGATTCCGGGCCCCGGCCCCCTTGAAAACACCACAGTCCTTCATTTTATTCATCACACCAAGCC
>Ga0181596_10006345_pt1 | contig 10134 bp, 8 predicted proteins | sample 041ome_6_FD_148655 | JGI IMG/M metagenome (GOLD analysis project Ga0181596, IMG submission 148655) | Coastal salt marsh microbial communities from the Groves Creek Marsh, Skidaway Island, Georgia - 041402US metaG (spades assembly) | ecosystem: Environmental > Aquatic > Marine > Intertidal zone >... | reverse complement strand
GATGATGTCGCGACGGACCACGTCGGATTCGAGGGATTTCAGGGCCGCACCGGCACCCGCCTGCTCGTCTTCGGAGAGCTGCTCCATGACAGACGCCTTGGCCGCGGAGACTTTCTCCTGACGGGCCAACTTGTCTTTCTCGGTGTAGGCTTCGCGGATGGCGGCTTCGCCAAGTTTGCGGACCTTCGCCTTGAGGTCGAGCTCTTCCTGAGACGGCTCAGTCACCGCGCGCGGCTCCTTTGCCGCACGTTCTGCAACAGAGATGATCAGGTTGATCACGTCCTGGTAGGCCTCGTGGCCGAACATGACGGCACCGAGCATGATCTCCTCGGACAGCTCATGAGCTTCGGATTCAACCATCAGCACGCCTTCTGCCGTGCCGGCCACAATCAGGTCCAGTTCGGACTCGGCCAGCTGGTCGGCGGTCGGGTTGAGCACATATTCGCCATCGACATAACCAACACGGGCCGCACCGATCGGACCCAGGAACGGAAGTCCCGAGATCGTCAGCGCAGCCGAGGCACCGATCAGGGCGGCGATGTCCGGATCGTTTTCCAGATCATGGCTGACCGTGGTGCAGATAATCTGCGTTTCATTGCGATAGCTCTTGTGGAAGAGCGGGCGGATCGGGCGATCGATCAGACGGGAGGTCAGAACCTCCTTCTCTGTCGGACGGCCTTCACGCTTGAAGAAGCCACCGGGGATTTTGCCCGCGGCGTATGTCTTCTCCTGGTAGTGAACCGTCAGCGGGAAGAAATCGATCCCTTCCTTGGGCTTCTGCTGGCCCACGGCCGTGCAGAGTACGGATGACTCACCATAACTGACGAGAACGGCCCCGTCGGCCTGTCGGGCAATACGCCCGGTTTCGATGGTGAGCGTGCGCCCACCCCATTCAATTTCCTTACGGACAATGTCAAACATCGTCTATCTCCAACCTGCGTCATCCGACCGGGCCTATCCCGGATCAAATGCCCCGTGCCCTCGGGGTCATCGCGCCGTCACGCAGCAAATCTGTTTTGACGACGAGTTCGCGGACCTTCCGCGCGAGCAAGCACCCGGGATACCGAATTGCATCCCGTGGTACTTTTTTAGCGGTGCCGGGCTATGCCGGCACTTTCGTATACAGGGAATTCCGCAACTAGCGGCGGACGCCCACGCGCTCGATCAATGTCTTGTAGCGCTCTTCGTTTTTGCGCTTCACATAGTCGAGCAGACGTCGACGCAGACCCACCATCTGGAGGAGTCCACGACGTGAATGATGATCTTTTGCATGTGTCTGCAAGTGCTCGGTCAGATTTTTGATCCGTTCTGTCAGGATCGCGACCTGCACCTCGGGGGAACCTGTGTCACCCGGTTTGGTTTCGTATTCTTTGATAAGTTCAGCTTTACGCTCGGGCGTAATCGACATGGTCGTATTTCTCCCGGCATCTAAAGGTTTAAAACGCGGACCGGACGGATTTGAATCCCGTCAACGCGAACAAGCGCCACAGGCGTTGTCGCTTCAAGAACAAGGACGATACCGTCGTCCCCGGCACTCGCAATCCGTTCCTTGTCCTGCGGTCGCAGGATCGGAACTGCCTGCCCATTTCGAAGCATTCCTGCTTCACGTTCCGACAAGGCCAGCGCCGGGATGCCGTCCAGCGCGGTCTCAACCGGTAACAATATGGGTGAGGCGGCGGCACTATGGCCAAGTTCCTCCAGCTTTTCCAGAGAAATCGAAGCCGATTCATCGAAGGGTCCGACCGACATCCGCCGCAAATCCGACAGGTGTCCGCAGGTGCCCAGCGCAATCGCCAGATCGCGCGCCAGGGCCCGCATATAGGCCCCTTTTCCCGAGGTCACGGCAAAGCGCGCCCGGTCTGAATCGATGATTTCAAGCAGCTCAAACGCGTAGACATTGATGATGCGTGAGGCGAGTTCGAACTCTTCACCCGCACGCGCCTTGGTATAAGCGCGTTCACCATCAATCTTGATCGCCGAAAACGCCGGCGGCACCTGTTCGATGGCGCCAACAAATTGCGGCAGGGCCGCCTGGATGGCGGCCTCCTCGGGACGAAGGTCACTGGTTTCGACGACCTCGCCATCGGCGTCATCGGTGGTCGTGCGCGCACCCCAATGCACCGTAAACGCATAGCGTTTCGAACTGTCGGTCACATAGGGCATGGTTTTGGTGGCTTCACCGAGTGCGATCGGAAGGATCCCGGTTGCCGAGGGATCGAGGGTCCCGGCATGGCCAAGTTTGGCGGCCCCCGTCGCGCGACGGACCGCGTTCACACAAGCCGAAGATGTCATACCGGCTGGTTTGTCGAGATTGATCCAGCCGCTGATCGGCAGGCCCTTACGCTTGCGCCCCATCAGGACGGGTCCGGATCAGGTTCGGGGTCGGATTCGCTCACCATAAGGTCCCGCTGCACTTCCGGGCTGTGCATGATGCGGTCGATCCGCGTGGCCTCATCAAAACTTACGTCATGCACGAAATTTACGCTGGGCAGGTATCTGAGTTTCACCGCACGGGCAAGCTGGCCCCGGAGATAAGCTGCCGCGCGATTGAGAGCCTCAACCATCGGCGCAGCCTCTCCTTCAAGCGGCAACACAAACGCCGTCGCGTTGCGCAAGTCGGGGCTGATGCGAACTTCGGTGACCGTGATCACGCGTCCGACGAGTTCAGGGTCGCGAAATTCAGCGCGCACCAGAATCGCCGAGAGGGCATGACGAATTTCTTCACCCACGCGCAGCTGCCGCTGGGTCGGCGCCTTGCCATTCCGCTTTTTATTTCGCTGAGATGCCATATCTCAAATATCCTGTAGGAGCAGGTTTTAGGCCTGCCCGCTCACAATGTCGCTTATTCCGAATTGTGCATTTTCGCCGTGCCCCTGAACGAGCGGACGTGAAACCCGCCCCCACAAAGCTGCAAGGCTGTTTGCTAGGTATCAAGCTTACGTGCGATCTCCTGCACTTCGTAGCACTCGACAACGTCACCGACCTGGATGTCGTTGTAATTCTCAAGCGCGATACCGCATTCGTACCCGTTCTGCACTTCGCGGACATCGTCCTTGAAGCGGCGGAGCGTGCCCAGCTGACCTTCGTGCACGACAACGCTGTCGCGCATCAGGCGCACCTTTGAATCGCGGCGGATAAGGCCATCGGTGACCATGCAACCGGCAACCTTGCCAACCTTGGAGACGCTGAAGACCTCGCGGATTTCCGCAGAACCCAGCAGGTTCTCCTGAATTGTCGGAGAGAGCTCACCCTCCAGCATGGTGCGGATATCATCGACCACGTTGTAAATGATGTTGTAGTAGCGGATCTCGACATTGTCCCGCTTGGCCAGGTCACGCGCCTGCGGAATGGCCCGCACGTTGAAGCCGATCAGCAGGCCGTTGTTCACGGTCGCCAGCGCAACATCCGACTCCGTGATACCGCCGACACCCGCATGGAGGACCTGTACCTTCACTTCATCGGTCGACATGTTGTTCAGCGAACCAACAATGGCTTCGACCGAACCCTGCACATCACCCTTGATGACAACAGGCACCTCAGCGGCCTCACCGGCCTTGATCTGCTCGAACATTTCATCCAGTGATCCACGCGCACCAGCGGTCGCGCGCTGGTCACGAATGACATCCTGACGATACTCAACAATTTCACGCGCCCGGGCATCGCTGTCCACAACGGCAAAGTTGTCACCAGCCAGCGGTGCGCCATTGAGACCAAGAACCGCAACCGGCTCGGATGGGCCCGCAACCTTGATATTCTCGCCCCGATCATTGATCAGCGCACGGACGCGACCCCATTCGGCGCCAGCGACAAAGATATCACCGACCTTGAGCGTTCCGCCCTGCACCAGAACAGTCGCCACGGCACCACGCCCGGCTTCGAGCTGGGCTTCGATGACGGCACCGTATGCCGCACGATCCGGATTGGCAGTGAGCTCAAGCAATTCGGCCTGCAGTGAAATCGCCTCGGTCAGATTGTCGAGCCCGGCACGGGTTGTGGCGGACACTTCAATAACCTGGATGTCACCGCCCATTTCCTCAGAGACGAGTTCGTGGGACAGCAGCTCATTCTTGATTCGCGACGGGTCAGCAGCGGGCAAATCCATCTTGTTGACGGCCACAATGATCGGCACCTCTGCAGCCTTGGCATGGTTGATAGCCTCGATCGTCTGGGGCTGAACCCCGTCATCAGCGGCCACAACCAGAATGACAATATCGGTCACATGGGCGCCGCGCTGACGCATCGATGTAAAGGCCGCATGGCCAGGAGTGTCGATGAAGCTGATCTTGTCACCGGATTCCAGAACAACCTGATACGCACCGATATGCTGGGTAATGCCGCCGGCTTCGCCGCGCACGACATCGGTCGAACGCAAAGCATCGAGCAGCGAGGTCTTCCCGTGATCGACATGGCCCATCACGGTCACGACGGGCGGACGCGGCTGACGATCACCTTCGTCATCCTGAATATCGGCACCGAGGTTGAGCTCCACATCCGACGCTGAAATCAGCTTGGGTGCATGACCAAATTCCTCGACAACAAGCTGTGCGGTTTCCTGATCGATTGTCTGGTTGATCGTCGCCATGACACCCATTTTCATGAGGGCCTTGATGACTTCCGCACCGCGTTCGGCCATCCGGTTGCCGAGTTCAGCAACGGTGATCGCTTCGGGAATGGAAACCTCACGCACAACCTTGGCCTGATTACCGCCGCCGCCACTGTCACGTGAACGCTGCTGGCGCTCACGCTCCTGCTTACGACGGAAGGCCGCGACGGAACGCTGGCGTGCGCCACCTTCCTCATCGAGTGCCTCCGTAATGGTCAGCTTGCCACTGCGGCGCTTGCGTTCACCACGGGTTCGGCTCGTTGGACGATTCGGAGCTTCGGCCGCGACAGCAACACGACCGCCCTTGCGCCGATCAGTTGTTTCCGTGGGCTCAGCTGCAGCATCATTGCCGCCGCCAACCTCGACCTCGAGTGCATCACGTTTACGTGCTGCCGCAGCGGCCCGCTGCGAAGCCTCATCAGCCATGCGCTGCGCTTCGGCTTCTGCCGCACGGCGTGCTTCTTCTTCAATCTCACGACGCGAGCGCTTTGGCGGTTCGGCGTCCTGCACGGGAGCCGGCGCGGTTGCTTCAGCGACGGGTTCAGCGGCGGGCTCAGCGACAACCTCAGGCGCCTCAGCAACAGGCTCTTCTGCGGGCGCGCCATCGACCGACGCGGCAACGGCCTTGGCCTCTGCAGCCTGTGCCTCTCTGACGGCGGCCACCTTGGCTTCCGCTTCGCGTGCCTTGGCCGCAGCTTCTTCCTCGGCTTTGGCCGCAACGTCCTCGGCCTCACCGGCCTTGCGGGCTTCTTCCAAAGCCGCCTGGGCCGCGGCGCTCTCAAGCGCTGCGTCTTCGGCCGCCTTGCGGGCTTCATCCAAAGCGCGGGCACGGGTTGCCTGCTCGGCCGGTGTCAGGGTTCGCTGCGGCGACGTCGGTGCGGCGGCGGGTGCTGGCGTCGCGGCGGGCGCGGGGGCCGTCTCGAAGACTTCTTCCTGCGGGCCATCCTTGACCTCGGTCATCTCGCCTGCGGCGCCCTGCTGGAACGTGCGCTTTTTCTTGACCTCGACCGTCACGGTCTTGGTTCGGCCATGGCTAAAGCTCTGGCGGACCTGACCACCTTCGACAGTCTTCTTCAGCTCGAGCTTGCCCGGCTTGGACAGACTCAGAGGCTTCTTTTTCTTCTTGTCGTCGTTTTCGGTCGTATTCGCCATGATCTCATTCCATCAAATCTTCATCGGTCACAACGTCATCTGCCGGCGCACAATCGCCGCGATACATCATCAACCTGTTTGCCGCGTCACAAACCTGCCGCGCGGCACCGCCGGGAAGCACCAGCCCATGAACACTTCGTTCACGACCAGAAACCTGCCCCAACGTCGCGGCATCGAATATATCAATCCGCTCAACTTCATTCACGTGTGCTGCCAGTTGGGCCACCTTCTGGCGGCCATCTGCGCCGGCATCACACGCACATAACAATGCGGCGGGTTCCACACTTCGCGGCCCCGCCTTTGACCGGTCCAGCCCCGCAAGCCCTGCGAGGGCACCACGGACCTTCTCGAACCCCGTCACGTAATCGCCTGCCTTGCGCGCCATCGTCAACGCGTTCACCGCGCGCCGAAACAACTCCACCTCGACAAAGTCCTCCAGGCTTTCGCCCTCCGGACCCGTCATCGGCGTGACAGCACGTCGCGCACCACGCGCAAACGCGCGCTTGGCACAGGCTTGCGCAACTATATCGCGACGGCCAAGCAACCACAATCCGCGACCCGGGAGACGATTGTCGAGATCGGGCACAACGAGATCATCGGGCCCAATCACAAACCGCATCAACACATCGCGCGGATGCACTTCGCCCGTCACAAGACAGCGCCGTTCCGGCACGTTCTTGACCCGACGTGTCGACGCCTCGGTCCGGGGTTGTTCCTCAGTCATCAACGCAGCGCGCGCTCCCTGCCGATCCGGCCTATTCGCCAGGCTCAGCCGGCGGATTTGCCGGAGCAAAAACCGCTTCGGCGGTGGCCAGGTCTGCCGATCGAATATCAGCCGGCGCCACGACAGCATCCTCGGCGGCTTCAGCATCGGGATCAGGTTCGGGCTCCGGTGTGATCACATCGTCGCCGTAAACCACAACACGTGCGGCCATGATGACCTGGTTGGCCTCATCCGCTGTCACCGGGCTCTGGCGCACCAGACGCCCGATTTCGTGATCGGCCATATCGAACAGATCGTCCAGCTTCACATCGGTTTCGATGTCCATAAAGATGAAGCGGTATTCATCAGGCATCAAACCCGCGAGGTCCTCTGCCGAGCAAACACCGTTCTGACCAAGACGCACCGAGGTTTCAAGCGTGACACCTTCGACGGCGAGCATGGCGTCATCGACGCCGAGTTTCTTGCGCTCAACATCCAGTTTGGCATCGCGTTCCTCGAGCCATGTCTGGGCACGGGCCTGCAACTCCTCACCGATTTCTTCATCGAAGCCTTCGATCAGGGTCAGATCCTCGATCGGAACGAATGCAACTTCCTCGACCGTGGCAAAGCCTTCAGTGACCAGCAGATGAGCGATGACGTCTTCAACGTCCAGCGCTTCAATAAACATCTCGCTGCGGGAATTGAACTCATCCTGTCGACGCTGGGATTCCTCGTCCTCGGTCAGGATGTCGATATCCCAGCCCGAAAGCATGGAGGCCAGACGAACATTCTGACCACGTCGGCCGATCGCCAGTGAAAGCTGCTCATCGGGCACCACGACTTCTATCTTGTTGGCATCCTCATCAAGCACGACCTTTGACACCTCGGCCGGGGCGAGCGCATTCACAACGAAAGTTGCGGGATCTTCCGACCACGGAATGATGTCGATCTTCTCACCCTGAAGCTCACCAACAACCGCCTGAACACGACTACCACGCATACCAACACAGGCACCCACGGGATCAATTGAGGCATCCTTGGAGATCACGGCGATCTTTGCACGACTTCCCGGATCGCGGGCGGCGGCACGAATTTCGATGATGCCGTCATAAATTTCGGGCACTTCCTGGGCAAACAGGGACTTCATGAATTCCGGGCGCGTACGCGTCAGAAAAATCTGTGGTCCGCGCTGTTCGCGGCGTACGTCATAAATGTACGCACGAATACGGTCGCCCGGGCGCTGATTCTCGCGCGGCAAACCCTCGTCGCGGCGCATCACACCTTCTGCACGGCCCAAATCCACCGTCACATTGCCATACTCAACACGCTTGACCAGGCCATTGATGACCTCGCCCGTGCGGTCCTTGTACTCCTCAAACTGACGCTCACGTTCGGCATCGCGGACACGCTGAACAATCACCTGCTTGGCGGTCTGCGCGGCAATGCGCCCAAAATCAATCGGGGGCAACTCATCAATCAGGAATTCACCCATCTCGGCATCGGCCTTTTCGGCCCGGGCCTGATCCAGGGTGAGCTGCTGATGCTCATCCTCGACCTCCTCGACGACCTCACGATAGCGGGCGAGGGAGATATGGCCACCGTCACGATCGATGATGGCACGGATGTCATGCTCGGGGCCGTACTTGTTACGCCCGGCCTTCTGAATCGCCTGCTCCATCGCGGTGATGACTTCTTCACGCTCGATACCTTTTTCGCGTGCAACAGCATCGGCGACAGCGAGCATCTCAATACGGCTGGGACCACCAGACTCCATCTTCTCTATCCTTCGTTCATCCGGCCCTTCTGGGCCGCGGCAATAAGTTCATCTGTCAGCACAAGTTTGGCTTTCAGGACATCGTTCACGGGAAGCGTAATCTCTTCATTGTCCCCGTCCGGGTCGGCAAGGCGCACCATGCCTTCATTGAGACCAAGCAACAGGCCTCGAAACCGACGGCGGCCGTCAACGGCCTGCCGCAGCTCAACTTTCGCCTCGAACCCGACATAACTGTCGAAATCCTTGGTGCGCGTCAGCGGTCGGTCAATTCCGGGCGAACCAACCTCCAGCTCATAAGCTTCAGAGATCGGGTCTGCCACGTCCAGCAGCGCCGAAACCGTACGGCTGGCGAGCGTGCAATCGTCGATCGTAACCTCTTCACCATCAATGCGATCAAACATGATCTGCAGAATCGGCTTGTGGCCCCCGCCGAAATGTACACGGACAAGCTCATATCCAAGATCAACCAGCGAGGGTTCGATGATGGACATAACCTGATCGGTACGGGCATTTTCGCTAATGAGATTCAAGTCTTCTATCAATTCCTCCGGCAGCGAACCTGTCCCCGAGAACGGAAATTCGGGTAACAAAAAAGGCGGCTCCGGATTTCACCCGGGCCACCCCTTACTGTCCGTTGCCAGACTGTTGGGCCTTTGTTGACGCGGAATATAGGGAAATTCGGGAAAAAAGCAAGCAGTTGTCTTGACGAGGATGTGCTGCCTATTCGCCCTTCCGGGCAATTCGTCGGTATCGCAAAAAAGTCGATCCCGGTCCGCCACTGCGGTTCTTGCCTTCATAGCGTGTGTCGGGCCAGTCCTCGGGACGGGTGGTCCAATCAGCCGACCGCGTCGCCATCCATTCGAAACGATCATCGGCCTCAAGATGGCGCAACATCCAGACCAGATAACTCTGGTCATCCGTTGCCAGACGCAACTCCGCACCATCTTCCATCACCCGCGCCAACTCATCGAGCATCGCCGTGTTCACAATGCGTCGCTGATGGTGGCGCAGTTTGGGCCAGGGGTCGGGAAACAGAATAAACACGCGCGTCAGACTGGCCTCGGCAAGTCTGGCCAACATCGGCCGCACGTCATCAGGCAGAAGCCGGATATTCGAAAGGTTGCTTTCGCTGATTTCCGAAAGCAAGCGGGCCACACCGTTCAGGTAAGGCTCGGCCCCGAGCATGCCAATATCCGTATGTGCCGCGGCCTGCCAGGCCAGATGCTCTCCCGCACCGAAGCCGATTTCAAGCCACACATCCTTGGGATCTCCATCAAACCATTCTCGGGGGTCAACCGGTCCGTCCCCCGGCGGCAAGGAAACCGAAAGCGTGGGCAAAACGGTTTCGAGCAGACGTTCGCGGCCGGGGCGCAACTTGCGCCCGCGGCGACGTCCGTGGAAACGCGGGTCGCTATCCACTGGTTTACCTGTCATTTCTCGCGGTGGGCGCGACGACCCACTATCCCGGTTCCCGCGCTACAGCGCGTTGTGCAACGCCTCTACGAGGTCCGTCTTCTCCCAGGAGAAGCCGCCATCCGGATCAGGCTGCCGTCCAAAGTGGCCATAGGCGGCCGTCCGGGCATAGATCGGGCGATTGAGCTCGAGGTGTTCGCGAATACCGCGAGGACTGAGATCCATTGCCTTTTGCAATGCAATCGCAAGCGCCTCTTCATCAACCTTGCCGGTGCCGTAGGTATCAACATAGACCGACAGCGGCTTGGACACACCGATGGCATACGCCACCTGGATCGTGCAGCGCTCAGCCAGTTCCGCCGCCACCACATTCTTGGCGAGATAACGCGAGGCATAGGCTGCCGAACGGTCAACCTTCGTCGGGTCCTTACCCGAGAACGCGCCGCCGCCATGGGGGGCAGCGCCGCCATAGGTGTCGACGATTATCTT
>Ga0181596_10006302_pt1 | contig 10186 bp, 7 predicted proteins | sample 041ome_6_FD_148655 | JGI IMG/M metagenome (GOLD analysis project Ga0181596, IMG submission 148655) | Coastal salt marsh microbial communities from the Groves Creek Marsh, Skidaway Island, Georgia - 041402US metaG (spades assembly) | ecosystem: Environmental > Aquatic > Marine > Intertidal zone >... | reverse complement strand
TGCTGCTGACCAGCCGGCTACTTGATGCCGCTGACCGCAGCGTGCGCATTCGGGTCATTGTCGACGATATGGGAACACTGGCCTCGGGCAAACCCCAGCGCGAAATTCGTGACGCCCTGGGCAAGCTGATGGCAGCACATCCGAACATCAGCTTTCGCTTGTTTAACAGCGCCGAGAACCGGAAATCCGTGGCCTGGGGTGCAGAGTTTGCTACCAATTTCACACAGCTAAACCACCGTATGCACAATAAGTCACTGATAGCTGATAACCGTGCGGTCATTTTGGGTGGACGCAACATCGGCGATGAATACATGGGTCTGGACGAAGAGCTGAATTTCCGTGACATCGACGTGCTGGGTGTTGGGCAGGTTGCGCGCCAAACCAGCACGGTCTTTGATCTTTTTTGGAACAGTGGCTGGACAGCGCCTTTCAGCGAAGCATTAAGAAATGAGGCTAAAGCAGAATACCCGGCACTTCGAGAGACTCTTGCAACCCTGCTGCAGCAGTTGCCCCACCTCGAGTCATTTTCGCTGACGCCGAAAGACTGGCGTCCTGCTTTGGAAGAACTTGCGACTGCGCTCCATCTCGGTAGCAGTACGGTCATGACCGACCGCCCACTGGCAAACGGTATCAGCGCAGATTTGCTCACGGCCGTATTCGAACTGCTGCCGCAGACCCGCCAGGAACTATTGGTGACCAACGCCTATTTCATTCCCGACGATCCGGGGATCGAATTGCTTGAAGACCTCAATGATAGGGATGTGGAGGTAACCGTTCATACGAACTCCCTGGCTTCCCAGGATGTGGTGGCAGTAAACAGTCATTACAAAACGTGGCGGGGACCAATGCTGGATGCCGGGGTTAGGCTGTACGAGGCCCGCCACGACGCGGCGATAAAATCTACGGTGGTCGATACAGCGCCCGTCAGCGCAGCGGTGATGGGGCTCCACTCTAAATCCATGGTCATTGACCGACGCCTGTCCGTCATCGGGTCGGCAAATTTTGACCCACGGTCGGCGCTCATTAATTCTGAAATGTTTGCTGTGATTGACAGCGAAGGCCTCGCGAACCAACTTGCGGAAATCATTGAACGGGACGTGCTACCGGAAAACAGCTGGCAGGTTGTGCGAAATCAAAAAGGCGCCATTGAGTGGCGCAACAGCGATGAAATTCGCAGGAAACAGCCCAGCCTTAACGCTTGGCAGCGATTTCAGGACATTTTCTTTCGGCTCTTTCCAAAGCGTCTCTATTGACCTCGACAGCTGAACCTATGGAACGCCAAAAAAGAAAAATCCCGAGGTTAGCAGTCCCGCCAAAGAGGACACCCCGTCATGAAGAAACTGTTGTTTTTGGTACCTGCTCTTGCACTGGTCCTCGGCACCAGACAATGTGGTGCTCCCCAGGGACTTAATGGGATTTGAGCTACCCATTGATGATAATGACATTATCATCCACCACCCGTGAGTCCGAAGTCTTCCCATGCACCGACCAAGCACCTCAACGCAGCTGAAGGTACCAGGTCGCCGAGTACGCAAAATATTGCCGCCGCTGCGTTTTCCACGCCTGTCCTGAGTCATCCAGTTCAGAGACCTCAGAACGAGTCTTCAGCCATGGACATCAAATTAGCAGCGCCGGACAGAATCCCCTGCTCACAGACCAGGGTACGGGGCAGCAGGCGCTGGTAGTAAAATCGGGCCGTGCTCAGCTTGGCCTCATAGAATTCAGGTTCCGATGATCCGGAGCCCAGTGCCCCATGGGCTACTGCAGCGGCCCTTGCCCAAAAGTAGGCCAGGCAGGCATAACCCGAGAACATCAGGTAATCAACCGAAGCCGCACCTGCCTCGTCAGCGTTTTCCAGGGCTTTGGTGCCAATGTGAAGCGTAATATCACCCCACTTTTTGTTCAGTGCCTGCAGGGGCGCAACAAACTCCTGCATCGGCTCATTGTCAGCATGTGCCTTACAGAACTGATGAATTTCCCGGGTGAAGTTCTTTAACAGTTCGCCCCCCGAGCCCAGTACTTTCCGGCCTGTGAAGTCGAGTGCCTGAATACCCGTCGTGCCCTCGTAAATCGTGGCAATACGGGCATCCCTAACGTTCTGTTCGACGCCCCACTCCTTTATGTAGCCGTGACCGCCAAAGCACTGCAGCGCCAGGTTGGCCGACTCACAGCCCGTTTCCGTGAGAAACGCCTTGGCGATAGGCGTCATGAAAGACAACATATCCTCCGCGGCACTGCAGGCCTCAGCATCGGGGCTGTGATCAATGATGTCGACCAACTTACCCGTGTAAGACAGCATCATGCGACCGCCCTCGGACAGCGCTTTCTGCGTCAGCAGCATGCGCCGCACGTCCGGGTGAACAATAATCGGGTCCGCCGGCCCGTCGGGGTTCTTGGGTCCTGTCACCGAGCGCATTTGCAGTCGATCTTTGGCATAGGCCAGGGATTTTTGATAGCCCAATTCCATGTGCCCCAAACCCTGCAGTGCCGTGCCGATGCGAGCGGTATTCATAAATGTGAACATCGCCTGCAGTCCCTGGTTGGGTTCCCCAAGGAGATAGGCGTTAGCCTCATCAAAGTTCATGACGCAGGTCGCGTTACCGTGTATTCCCATTTTGTGCTCGATCGAGCCACAGCGCACCGCGTTGCGCTCACCAATGGAACCGTCTTCATTGACATTGAATTTGGGAATGATGAACAACGATATGCCTTTAACGCCCATGGGCGCATCGGGCAGGCGGGCCAGAACGATGTGGACAATATTTTCAGTCAGGTCGTGCTCACCCGAGGAAATAAAGATTTTAGTACCTGAGACCCGATAACTGCCATCACCATTGGGCTCTGCCTTGGTCCGCAACAGCCCCAGATCCGTGCCGCAATGCGCCTCCGTGAGACACATAGTCCCTGTCCAGGCGCCCTCGACCAGCTTATTGAGATATTGGCTTTTCTGTTGGTCTGTGCCGTGGACTTTGATGGTGTTGACCGCACCGTGGCTCAGTCCCGGGTACATGCCCCAGGCCCAATTGGCCGTGCCCCTCATTTCTGCAAGGACAAGCGATAACGATTCTGGAAGTCCCTGTCCCCCATAGGCCGGGTCGTTGGCAAGGGCGGGCCAACCGCCTTCCACATACTGCTGATAGGCTTCCCTGAACCCCTTGGGCGTAGTGACCTCGCCATTGTTCCAGGTACAGCCCTCCTCATCGCCAACAGCATTCAGCGGCGACAGAATATTGGAACAGAACTTGTCGAATTCATTGAGAATGGCGTCGATAAGCTCTGCATTCACATCCTGGCTGCCCGGCAGTGCCTGATAGTGGTCGTCATAGTGAAACAGTTCAAAAATATTGAATTGAATATCCCGGAGGGGGGCTTGGTAATTGCTCATTTAACCTGACCTCTATCGCGGTCCTCTATAACCGCTTTTTTCATCAACCACTTAAAAAACTCATCTAACTACCCGCATCAGCGGGTCAGCAGCGACGCTAGAAACTGGACCAAAATTAGACTGTTCTGCTGCGTTCGACCGGGTCAGGGTTCATTCAGAACCTACCTTGCAGACCGTCAGAACCATACCTACCAGAACCACCAAGAAGGGAATCATATCCGGACAGCGAAGACTACACCCTTATTCGGCTGGAACTCATGACGTGAAAGTGCTTGGGTCTAGTCGCCATCGATTGCTGATGCCCCCAAGGGCAATGACCCCACTTCTGCTCCCCCACCTACTCGCGGTCCGCTACCGAAACTCCGCGAGTCGCTGTGCCGTATCAAGGATTTCCTTATATTCAGATTCCAATTCCAGGTTCAATGCCTCGTCCATGGCATGCCCTCCCTCACTCATTCGGTACAGATCTTTCATGGCCGCCACTGCAGCGCGGGAATTACCCGCAATCTGTGCAACGCGCGCGGAGACCAACGCATCCAGTTCGCTTGAACCGGAGACCGATTTATTCACGAGGCCCAGTTGCTCTGCCTCATCGCCCCGAAACACCCGTGCGGTGTAGGACAGTTCCCGGGCTTTTCGCAGTCCTATGGCCTGAGACAGGGTCTGGGACATCCCCCAGGTCGGTCGCAAGCCAAACCGAGTGTGGGTGTCGCCAAATTTCGTGTCATCGGTCGTGAAAATAAAATCACAGTGCAGCGCAAGTTCCAGCGCGCCGGTAAAGCAGGCCCCATGCACCTTGGCAATGACCGGCAACGAAGCACTACGAATAGCGGTGAACGCCTGTTTCGCCGGGCCATCAAACAGGTCTCCAATTCGCCCGTACGCCGGCTCTATATCCTGTAGCACCTTGAGATCCACGCCTGCGGAGAACGCCCTGCCCTGCCCCTGCAAAACAATCGCACAGACTGCCGCATCTGCACTGGCCTGATTGACCAGGGCCGCAACTCCCGTCAGCATCTCGGGGTGCAGGGCATTCATAGCGTCCGGTCGATTAAACCCAATGGTGAGCACACCCCCATCGCACTGGACCATTAGTTTCTCGGTGTCGGCCGTGTAGTCTTGACTCATGCTGTTATGAACCTGATCAGATTTTTCCAAAGAATAGCGCCTGTCGGGATCGGTACTCCACCATTAATCGCCCGGCGACTGGCCGCCCAGAGACTGATAACCCAGCGACTGATAGCCCAAAAAGCGGGGCAGCAACGTCGCAAGACTGGAAAAACATGCAGACAGCTTGCGACATTATTCGAGGCCAAACACCCACGGGCTGGTCACTATCCCAGCAGAGCCTGCGAGGATAACGTAATCCGGCTTGGCGTTACCCCTGTTGAGGATCCGCTGGAAACATCCCTTTACAGCGGCCGGTCAATCCCCAAATCGTCGCTCAGTGCAAACCAGCGCAGGGGCTCGGGGTGCTGAGGCAGGGGAGCATCCGATCCGGCGGCTTTGGCGCTTTCTCTGAGCATAATGCGCTCCCCTTGCTGCAGCAGATCATTCCAGTCCCAGTTATTGGCAACAGCACTGGCGCCAACCCCCGGATGATAAAGCCCCTGGTCAAGGTCCACGGGTAAAAACCTCTCGGCACCTTTGACCTGCCACAGCCCGGTGGTGGCATCAAACCGGTAGTGGGGAAGCAAACACCAGCCATGTTCGGCCACCAACTCGATGGCCCGGAGCAAGTACTCGAACTCATCCTCGCTGATAAAGTAGTTGAAGTTGAGCCTCACCCAGCCCGGACGAAAAATAACGTGTCCCGCGGCGATTTGGTCTTCGATGGCGAGGCTGTAGGGCATATCCATCCCGAGCAGGGAGTGGCCGTATGGGCCCGCGCAGGAACAACCACCACGCACCTGAATGCCGAATAAATCATTGAGCACCGAGACGACATAGCCGTAATGCAAATCTCGCTCAGCATGCTTGAACCTCAGTGACAAAATAGCGAGACGCGGCGCCTCAGTCGGCCCCAGAATCTCCAGGTTGTCACAGCGAGACAGTCGCTGAATAGCCCGTCGAATGAAGGAGCTCTCACGCTGAGTGATCTCTTCAAAACCCACATCCTGCTGAATTTTAAACGCCAGACCGGCGCGGATTGACTCAACTATAGCCGGCGTGCCCCCCTCTTCGCGTCGCTCAGGGTCGTCCACGTAACTGTGATGCTCTGGACTTACGTAACGAACGGTGCCGCCACCCACAGTAGTCGGCACGGCGTTGTTTATCAGATGTTCCTTCACCACCAGCACACCCGGGGTACCCGGACCTCCCACAAATTTGTGGGGTGAAATAAAAACGGCATCCAGGGGCAGTTCTGCATTCATATCGATGGGCACATAGGGTGCCGCCGCCGCGTAGTCCCAAAAAGCCAGTGCGCCATGGCGTTTGAGTAGTGCGGTCACCGATTGCACGTCGGTCATCAGCCCCGTGACATTGGAGGCGGCAGAAAAACTGCCAATCTTTAGTGGTCTGTCTTCATGTTCATCAAGGGCAAGTTTAAGCGCGCCCAAATCCAGCAGCCCGCTTTGATCCAGGGGAATGGTTACCACATCCACATTGCTTTCGCGCCAGGGCAACTCATTGGAGTGATGCTCATAGGGGCCGATAAACACCACCGGTCGCGCAGCAGGCTTTTCGCCAGCAGGCTGCTGGGACCTTAGGTCGAGAATATCCACCAGCTTATTGATCGCCGATGTCGCGCCCGAACCGCAGAAAATCACCTTGTCACGGGGCCCTCCACCGACAGCACTGCGAATGATGTTTCGCGCCTGCTCACGCAGCGCGGTAATTTGGGCTCCGGTGAACGTTGTCTCGGTATGGGTATTGGCGTAATAGGGCAGCACCCGATCTCGAATGAAATCCTCCACGAAGGTCAGAGCGCGGCCAGAGGCCGTGTAGTCGGCGTAAACCAGTGGGCGTGAGCCAAATGGCGTCTCGATAGGGGCGTAGCTACCGATAGTAGACTGACGAATGCGCTGGATCAGTGGTGACACCGTAATCTCCCGTTGTGCTCTTTTACCCCGAAAACCAGCGTGGAGTTTAGTCCCGCCCGGAGGGAACATTGTCTCTTTTTTTCCGAATTATCTTTTTATATCGAAATTTTGACTCGATTTTGATATTTTTAATGAAACGAATAGCCGAATTTAAGCTATGAACAAGATCGACCGGGCACTACTGGCCCACATGCAGCGAGACGCCTCCCTGTCCCTTGCGGAGCTCGCCGACCTGACGGCCATCTCCAAATCAGCATGCTGGCGGCGTATTCAAAAACTCGAGACCGATGGCGTTATCCGAAAACGGGTTACCCTACTCAATCCGACAGCCGTAGGCGTGCCGCTTACCGTTTTCATTTCCGTGCGCACCAATCAACACAACCAGGCATGGGCTGAAAATTTCAGGGCGGTAGTAGCGGATATCCCGGGAGTTCTCGAGGTTTATCGAATGGGCGGCGAGATTGACTACCTGATCAAGGCTGCCGTGGAAGACATGCCCGGTTACGATCGGCTTTATCAAGCGCTGATAAAGGCCGATTTGTTCGACGTGAGCGCCAGCTTTGTTATGGAAGCACTTAAGGAAACAACCGAACTGCCACTGGATGCAGGTTAAGGTGTAACAAAACAGGCTACCCCGCATTGGGAGGACCGCCATGGGCGAGAAAAGACTGTCGGGAAAACGCGTATTGATCACCCAGTGCCAAGCGTACATGGGGCCTGCCATTGGTGAACTGTTCAGTGAACACGGCGCCGATGTCATTTCTGACAATACTGACCTCACGCAACCCGAAGCCGCTGACGCTGTTGTTACCGCTGCGGGACAGGTAGATATTTTGATCGCCAATCTGGCAGCACCTGCAAATCTGGGGCTTGCTGTGGCAGATATCGACGACTCGACCTGGGCCCAGGCCTTTGATGTGATGGTTCACCCGCTTCACCGCCTGTTCAGGGCCGTTCTGCCCCAGATGTATCAACGCCGCGCTGGCAAGATTGTTGTCATTGGCAGTGCCACCGGGGTTAAGGCCCTGGAGGGCGTGGTGGCCTATGGCGCGGCGCGCCATGCGCAGGTGGGTTATGTGCGTGCCGCCGGAATTGAAGCGGCGCGACACAATGTACAAATCAATCTGATCGCCCAGAATTTTGTCGAAAATCCCGCCTATTTTCCCCCTGAATTTACCCAGACCGAGCAATTCAAGCAGCTGCTCAACAGCCATGTGCCCCTTGGTCGGCTGGCCACGGCTCGGGAGGATGCCCTGTTTGCGCTGTTCCTCGCTTCAGAGGAAAGCGATTTCTTCATAGGGCAGGCCATTCCCTTCAGCGGCGGCTGGGCGCAGTAGCCCAGGCGCCCGCAACTCGACGTCAGGGCTGCCAGGATCGAATGAGCTCGTCGTAGGCGATCGTCTCTCCAGCCGGCCGCTCATCGACCAGACGTGCAACCGGTGCCCCCGGCGCATCAATCCAGAACTGGGGGTCTCGCTCCTCGTTGAGCCTCGGGCCAATATCACCCTGCACACCCGAGCGCTGAATGCGGGACATGACGCGCTCCTGCTGGGCACACAGGGCGTCCAGCGCCTCCTGGGGTGTTTTTTCTCCCGACATGGCATCGCCGATGTTTTGCCACCACAACTGGGCCATCTTGGGGTAATCCGGGATATTGGTTCCCGTGGGGGACCAGGCAATACGGGCCGGCGATCGATAGAACTCCACAAGCCCCCCCAGTTTCGGGGCACGATCACTAAAGTGCTGGCTGTCGATTGTCGACTGCCTGGCGAACGTCAAACCCACATCAGACTTTTTCAAATCAACGGTCTTTGACGTGACAAACTGAGCGTAGAGCCAGGCGGCTCGAGCTCGATCCAAGGGCGTCGATTTCATCAGCGTCCATGAGCCCACATCCTGGTAACCCACTTTGGTGCCCTCACTCCAGTACGCACCATGAGGCGACGGCGCCATTCGCCATTTAGGCGTTCCGTCCTCATTCATAACCGGAAGACCGGGCTTCACCATGTCGGCAGTGAAGGCCGTGTACCAGAATATTTGCTGTGCAATATGGCCCTGGGCGGGTACCGGTCCCGCTTCACCAAAGACCATGCCTGCCGCCTCGGGAGGCGCATATTTTTTCAGCCAGTCAATCGACTTGGTCACGGCATAGACGGCCGCAGCATCATTCGTGGCGCCCCCTCTGGCGGTGCAGGACCCGACCGGGCGCGACTTCTCATCGACCCGTACGCCCCACTCATCCACAGGGAGCCCATTTGGCTCACCCCGATCACCCATCCCCGCCATAGACATCCAGGCATCGGTGTAACGCCATCCCAGGGAGGGATCCTTCTTGCCATAGTCCATATTGCCAAAGGCATGGGCGGGACCTCCGAGATAACCCATGTCCCGCCCGGTAAAAAATTCTGCTATGTCTTCATACGCGGTCCAATTAACCGGCACTCCCAATTCGTAGCCGTACCGGGCTTTGAAGTCGGCTTTCGTCTTCTGGTCACTGAACCAGTCTTCCCGGAACCAGTAGAGATTGGCAAACTGCTGGTCGGGGAGCTGATACAGCTTGCCGTCCGGTGCGGTGGTGAAACTCGTACCAATAAAGTCAGCAATGTCGAGACCGGGGCTTGTAACGGAAACGCCCTCACCCGCCATGAAGTCCGATAAATTGCGCACCTGCTGATAGCGCCAGTGCGTACCAATCAAGTCGGAATCATTGACGTAGGCGTCATAAATATTCTGGCCTGACTGCATTTGAAGCTGCAGCTTCTCGACCACGTCGCCCTCGCCAATCAGGTCGTGGGTCACGGTAATGCCCGTGATTCGCGTGAAGGCCGGCGCCAGCACCTTGGCCTCATATTCATGAGTGGTCAGTGTTTCTGATGCGACCTTAATGGCCATCCCCGCATAGGGCTTAGCGGCATCAATAAACCATTGCATTTCTGCTTCCTGCCCAGCGCGGTCAAGGACAGACAGCTCGCCAATTTCGGCATCGAGAAACGCCCTGGCTTGCTCTATATCGGCCTGAACAGACAAGCTGATCGTGCTGGCAGCCAGCCAAAAAGCCGTTATTTGTCCGCGTATTCTCATAATGCTTCTCCCTGAATTTCCCGGGCGTCAGTAAATGGCAGGCGCTTCACAGAGGGCCGATGCCCGGACCGTATTCTAAGCGCTATACCCAACGAAAAACTGCCAGCGCGAAAAAGAAGCTGATGACCAGCGCCCCGGTTAGCGGTGCTCCAAAGACATACAACCAGCCCAGGTTGATGAAGGCAGATCCCAGCAAGGTGATGAACAACCGGTCGCCCCGGGTGGTCAGGATGCCCAGCAGGCCTCGGCGAGGCGTCTCGGGGAAGCGGATGGCCAATAGCGAAAAACACACCAGTAATGCGGCAATACAGTAGAAAAACAGCGCCACCGGAAACGTCCATGCCATCCACCCTCCCTCAAACATGGGCTGGGTCCACTGCAGGCCATCGTCACCTCGGGGCACAGCCATGACAATGGCCATCAAAAAGGCCAGCATTAAGCCGGCAATGACAGCACACATTAAGCGCCAACGGTGAGTGCTCATCACACCCTCCCCAGGGCGAAGCCCTTGGCGATGTGGTTTCGAACAAAGTAAATAACAAGGGCTCCGGGAATCAGGGTGAGCACACCCGCTGCCGTCAGCACCCCCCAGTCCATGCCCGAGGCCGATACGGTGCGGGTCATCGTAGCGGCAATGGATTTGGCGTCGACAGCGGTCAAAGTTCGGGATAGCAGC
>Ga0181596_10006300_pt1 | contig 10189 bp, 8 predicted proteins | sample 041ome_6_FD_148655 | JGI IMG/M metagenome (GOLD analysis project Ga0181596, IMG submission 148655) | Coastal salt marsh microbial communities from the Groves Creek Marsh, Skidaway Island, Georgia - 041402US metaG (spades assembly) | ecosystem: Environmental > Aquatic > Marine > Intertidal zone >... | reverse complement strand
CGGCGCGCCAGGCACGGGAAAGTTGGGCAACTTGCATGGCAAAACGGTGTTGATCGGTATGCGACATGGACAACGGCTCTTAACTATAAAAAACTAATTATTAGCCAGCTAACCATAACCCTTTTAGCGAGGCAAGCCTGCAACAGGCCTGCAAACATTTCACCACTTTACATACTGGTCCTCGACAAAGCCCCAGAGATTGTCGATGCGCACTTCGGGCCGGCCAATCGGGCGTAACACACCGCTGAACTGGCCGAAGATCTGTTTGAAGTTGCTCGCCAGCAGCCCCACGTTCAGACGCTCCTTGTGCAGGCCACGGCCCTCGAAGCGCAGCTCGACCTGGCCGTCATAGGAGTTGATCAACCACGGCTGCAAGGGTTGCTCGCGATCAAAGGCAAAGCGCACCGTATCGACCTTGAGCAATTCGCTATCCAGCCAAAAGCAGTTCTCGGTAAAGCTGCTCTCATTGACTCCGCAGGACAGGTTCAGCCCCACCCGCTGTTCGCCCGCCAAGCCCGACAGGCAGGCCCAGTTCCAATGGGTTTCAGGACGCATATAGCCGGCCGACCAGTCGTGGTGGGCGAAAGCATCGATCTGCGCCAGGTCGAAATCCCCCAACGCACTGCGCACCTGCCCCGTGCAGCGCACACCGGCCACCTTCTGCGCGTAGACCCAGCCATTAACGCCGGCCTGCGTGTTGATGCACATCGGCTGAAACGCGGGCAGCGTTTCAGAAAAGCATGCATCGATGCGCGTGCCGTCATCCAGCTCCACCAACAGGCGCTTCTCTCTGGATGACGCGTTATTTTCCAGACGCAGCAAATTGCCGCCGCTGCGCACCTCGCACACGCCTTGGTCCGGGGTTTGCGAGAACTGGCTGCCAAAGCCCAGCGGCAGCTTGAATTGGCGCTCGATCATGCGCCCGCTGGGCGGATGGAACAGGTAGACAAACCCCACACCCAGCAGGCTGAGATTGGCCAGGGCACAGCCGCCAATCAGCTCATCGCTGATCAGGCCGAAGTATTGAAACTGATGGAAGCGCCGCCATTTCGCCAGAGCGCCCAGCTTGCGCCCCATGGGTGAGCGAAAGTCGAAATCACGGTAATTCACCAGCCCCGGTGCAGCGGGAAAGATGCCGTAATGCGGCTGGCCATTGGCCTGAATCAGTCGGTCCATCGGGAGTTACTCGCTAGAAATCCTCGGCGATGCTAGCACTGCGGCTGCGTCCCGGGCATTCACCACAGACGCCAAGCACAGCGGCAAAATCGGCCACCTGCCAGGGCCCAGCAGCTGTTTGCGCTCGCGCCAGCCAGAGCCCGGCAAGCGAGACAGCTTGCCGGGCCGACACCGAGCAGGTCATACGTTGATGCTCAGGCCACAACCTGATTGCGGCCAAAAGCCTTGGCCTGATACAGCGCGCGGTCGGCATGCTCGTACAGCTGCGCCAGCGCGCCACCTTCGCCGGGCTGAGTGCAGGCGACACCAATCGAGAGGGTCAGCATGCTCGCCGTAGCAGAGCCGGCATGTTCGATATTCAGGGTTTGCAGGGTTTGCCGGAGCGCTTCGGCGTGGTTGCGGGCTCCAGCCGCATCAATGTCATACAGCAGCACAGCAAACTCTTCGCCGCCGAGCCGCACCGCCATGTCCAGCGGCCGCCGCGCCGCCTCCTGCAACAGACTCCCGAGACGCTGCAGGACGTTATCACCGGCCTGGTGGCCGTAATGATCGTTATACGCCTTGAAATGATCGACATCGCACAGCAGCAGCGCCAGGCTGTGCTGCTCGCGCTGGGCCTGACGCCACAGGCGCTCGAACTGACGATTGAAACTGCGGCGGTTGTGCAAGCCGGTCAGGCTGTCGTGATCGGCCAGAACACGCATCAGCCGGCTAATCAGAAAGTGCTCGCGCGACTTGAACTCCAACAGATAGCAACCCACCGCCCCCATCAGGTTGCCGAAGATTAAAAACAGCGTGTTATTGGTCAAGCGTGACAAGGGCACCTCGGCCATAACCAACTCGACCGCGACATACACCAACAGTACGAGCAAAGAGCAGCACAAGGCCTCGATCAGGCGCAGCCCGACCAGAAAATAGGCCGCCATGCAGACCAGCAGGAGGCCTTCATAGGGGTACCCCGGATCGACGCGATGCGCGATGCCCACCACCAGAGAAGCCGCAGCACCTAAAGCCAGCAAGCTGAACAAACTTAGCGGTTGTAGCAGATGAGTGTGTTTGCGCTGAATCAGCAGTCGGCCAAACACACAGAGCAGCACTAGCACCGCCATGCGGATGGAGAACATCCACCAGACTTCCGGGGCCTTGATCAGGACAAAATCAAATGCGGCAAAGGCCAGCCACACCAGGATTCCCACACTCAGAGCGATGCGCTTCAGCTCAAAGGTGTCTTCGCGCAGGTACTCGCGGTACTCCTGCTCCAGCGGCCTGGAGAAACGCAACAGACGAAAGCCCAAGGCGAGCTGATCGGCGTAGGGGCTGGGGCGAACATCATCAAGCCAGGCGTGGGGACGCGGCACTGTGACCTCTGCAGCAGGATGGCTGAGACCACCTTAGTCGCTCGCACCCTGCGTCACAAGCCGAACCCATGACGGGTGCGGCCATCACTCAGGCCTCGAACTCCGCCTGCAGCGCCGCACGCACACAGTGCAGGATGCCCAGCTCAACGCGCCCAGCAAACTGTTCGCTGAGCGCGGCTACCGGCGGCAACTCACCCTCGCCATCGAGAAAGGCATCCTGAATTTCACCGAGCAAAGCTTCGGGCACATCCAGCGCCTGCTCCAGGGACAGCTGCTGACGGCCAATGGCTTCGGCCAGCAGACCGTAGACATTCTTCTCGCTGCAGCTGAGCTGACTGGCAATCTGCGCCGGAGTCATACCGGCACGGGCCAGACTGACCAGCTCATGGCGTAGATCAACCACCGCGCGCGGCGCTTCATCCGCAGCGCCAAGTACCGCCAGAAAGGCTTCGCCATAGCGCTCCAGCTTGCGCGCACCGACCCCACTGACCTGGGCCATCTCAGCCAGGGTGCTGGGCTTGCTGCGCAGCATTTCCAACAGGGTGGCATCCGGGAAGATCACATAAGGCGGCACGCCATGCTCTTCCGCCAGCTTGCGGCGCAAGGCACGTAGTGCTTCCCACTGGCCGCGCTCTTCGCCACGCACCAACTGGCTGGCAGCACTGCTGGAAGCCTTGGCGCTTTGTTGCGGCTTGAGGTCACGGCGTAGCTGCAGGCTGACCTCGCCCTTGAGCAACGGCCGACAACTGTCAGCCAGGCGCAAGCCGCCAAAACCTTCGAGGTCGACATCGGCCAACCCACGTGCCACCAACTGGCGAAATAGCGAGCGCCACTCCCCTTCGGCCAGCGCCTTGCCGATACCAAACACCGCCAGGTGCTGATGGCCCACGGTGCGAATCTTGTCGTTATCACGGCCGAGCAACACATCAACCAGATGCCCCACGCCATAGCGCTGGCCCGTGCGATACACCGCCGACAGCGCCTGACGGGCCGGCTCGGTGGCATCCCAGGTCTGCACACCGTCCATGCAGTTGTCACAGTGTCCGCAGGGTTGCGGCATGTCTTCATCGAAATAGGCCAGCAGTGCCTGGCGCCGACAACGGGTTTCCTCACACAGGGCCAGCATGGCATCGAGCTTGTGCTGTTCAACGCGCTTATGCCGCTCGTCGCCCTCGGAGTTGTTGAGCATCTGCTTGAGGAAAATCACATCCTGCAGGCCGTAAGCCATCCAGGCGTCTGCCAGCAAACCATCCCGGCCGGCCCGACCGGTTTCCTGGTAGTAGGCTTCCAGGGATTTTGGTAGATCAAGATGCGCGACAAAACGCACGTTGGGCTTGTCGATACCCATGCCGAAGGCGATGGTCGCCACCATGATCAGCCCTTCCTCGTTGAGAAAACGCTTCTGGTGATAAGCGCGCAGTTCGTTTGCCAGGCCGGCGTGATACGGCAACGCCGGGAAACCCTGCTCGGAGAGGAACGCGGCAACCTCTTCGACCTTCTTGCGCGACAGGCAATAGACGATGCCGGCGTCGCCCTTACGCGCCGCGAGGAAGTTGAGCAACTGCTTGCGCGGCTGCTCCTTGGGCACGATGCGGTAAAAGATATTCGGCCGGTCGAAACTGGAGAGAAAACGCTCGGCATTTTGCAGATGCAAACGCTGGACGATTTCTTCGCGGGTGCGCATATCTGCGGTGGCGGTCAGGGCAATGCGCGGCACGTTAGGGAACAACTCGGCGAGCTGGCCCAACTGCAAGTATTCCGGGCGGAAATCGTGCCCCCACTGCGACACGCAATGCGCCTCATCGATGGCAAACAGGGCAATGTCGAGGTTCTGCAAGAAGCTCAGCATGCGCGGCTGCACCAGCCGTTCAGGCGCCAGGTACAACATCTTGAGTTCGCCACGGCGAATGCGCTCGGCAATTTCGCGCTGCTCATCGGCACTCAGGGTAGAGTTCAGCGCTGCGGCGGCCACGCCTAACTCATCGAGGGTGGCGACCTGATCGTCCATCAATGCGATCAGCGGCGACACCACCACTGCCAGACCGTCACGCAGCAGGGCCGGCACCTGAAAACACAGCGATTTACCACCGCCGGTTGGCATCAGCACCAGGGCATCGCCGCCACTGGCCACGCGCTCGATAATCGCACCCTGACGGCCACGAAAGCTGTCGTAGCCGAATACGTCTTTAAGGATGCGCTGCGCGTGCTCAAGCATGAAAGGTCTCCAAAACAAGCCGCGCATTATACGCAAGTGCCGAACGGACACCCGTGACATGACGGAGTTTGCGTCGATTTTCCCCTGCAGTGGCCTGCGCCTATGGCCGCTGTGGCTGCGGTCGACTAGAATCCAGCCTCGTTTACTCCTTCAAGGTAGCCCCCGATGTCCTTCGCCGAGCAACTCTCCCGCCTGCAAGCCTTCCTCGATGCTGATGAGCTGCATGAAGAGGCACTGGACTATATCGCCGCCCACGGCTACCTGACGGCCCTGTCGATTTGCCCACAACAGGTGCCTGAGCGCGAATGGATCGACGCGTTGTTCTCTGAGCCGCCGCATTACCGCAATGATGCCGAGCGCGAAGAGATCGAAGCCACCCTGATCCAGCTGCAAAGCCATATCGCCCGCCAACTGGCCAGCGACGACGAGCCGGAAGTGCCCTGCGACCTCGACCTCGGTGATGAGCCGGACGACTCTGACCTGCGCGGCTGGTGCATCGGCTTTATGGAAGGGGTATTCCTGCGCGAAGCGGTGTGGTTTGACGACGCCGAAGACGAAGTCAGCGAGCTGCTGCTGCCAATCATGGTCGGCTCCGGGCTGTTCGACGAACAACCTGAGTTTGCCGAAATTGCCCAGGATCGCGACTTGGTCGACAGCATGGTCGAGCAGATTCCCGAGCTGCTGACCGCACTGTTTCTGCTGTGCAATGCGCCAGAAGAAAAACCAGCGCTGTTAAAACCCCGCCACCACTAAGCACACGCCATGGCGCGTGAGGCTCAGGAACAGCGCAATCCCGCCATTCGCTACGCTCTACTGGCCATCGGCTGGCTGAGTGTGGCGCTGGGTGTGCTGGGTATCTTCCTGCCGGTGTTACCCACCACGCCCTTCCTGCTATTGGCTGCCGCCTGTTTTATGCGCAGCTCGAAGCGTTTCTACCTATGGCTGGTCAACCACCGCCAGCTTGGCCCGTGGATCGTCGACTACCTCGAAGGCCAGGGCATCCCGCTGAAAGGGAAAATCTACGCCATCGGCCTGATGTGGCTGAGTATCAGCCTGTCGTGCTACCTGGTGCCGCTGTTCTGGGCCAGAGCCTTTATGCTCACCAGTGCGCTGCTGGTCAGCCTGTATATCCTCAAGCAGAACACCCGGGCAACGCCTAAGCGCTGAGCCGACCCGCCTGCACACCCACACACAGATAGCACTGCACCAGCCGACGTTCGGCAGATTTGACGCAGCACAAATCAGCACCAACGCCTAAGCTTCTGCAATCTCTGACTGAGGCGCGGCTCATGCAACCCCGTCAGCTTACTCATGGATGGTCCGAGCGCCTTAACCGAGCGCTGCTGGGCGGCTGCATCCTGCTGATCGGCCTGGCCAGTGCCTTGGCCAACTGGGACTTCAGCCTCATCCTGCAAAAAGCCGAAAGCCGTTACGGCAACCTTGGCGCCGCCAAACAGCGCATCCAGGCCTGGGAAGCGCAGATCAAGACCAGCGAAAACAGCAGCGAGAGAGACAAGCTCAGCGCGGTCAATCGCTTCTTCAACCGGCAGATTCGCTTCACCGATGATATTCGCCTGTGGAAACAGAACGATTACTGGGCCACCCCTGTCGAGGCGCTGGTCAAGGGGGCCGGCGATTGCGAAGACTACTCCATCGCCAAGTACTTCACCCTGCGCCGCCTCGGCATCCCCAGCGACAAGCTGCGTATCACCTACGTCAAAGCACTCAATTACAACCAGGCGCACATGGTGCTGACCTACTACGCCAGCCCCGGCGCCGAACCCCTGGTGCTGGATAACCTGGTCAATGAAATCAAGCCGGCGTCGCAGCGCCGCGACCTGCTGCCGGTTTATGCCTTCAATGCTGAAGGCCTTTATCTTGCAGGCTCCAACAGCAAGAAGAGCGACACCAAGAAGCTCTCACGCTGGCAGGACCTGCTGAAAAAAATGCGTGCTGAGGGCTTCGCCATCGGCGAAGGCTAGGAGGAACCCATGTCTCTACTCAAACAGCTATTTCTCGCCATCTGCCTGTTTCTTGTGGTGGCTTTTACCGGCAGTTTTATCGCCGGTGTAGAAAGCTCGCGCGAGCAACTCCTCAGCCAGCTGCGCTCCCACGCTCAAGACGCCGCCACCGCACTTGGCCTGTCGATGACCCCGCATGTGGACGACCCGGCCATGATCGAACTGATGGTTAGCTCGATCTTTGACAGTGGCTATTTCACCAGCATTCGCGTGGTGCGCATTCCCGATAACCAAGTGATTGTCGAGCGGCGCAGCGATGACGCCACCAACGAAACCGTGCCGACCTGGTTTCGCGACCTTGTGAGCTTGCAGCCCCAGGGCGGCGATGCCCTGATCATGCGCGGTTGGGAGCAGGCCGCACGGGTTGAAGTGCTCAGCCATCCACAGTTCGCCTTGGCCAAGCTCTGGGACAGCGCGATCGGCAGCCTGGCCTGGTTGCTGCTCTGCGGCCTGGTCAGCGCCATCCTGGGAGGCTGGCTACTGCGCACCCAGCTGCGCCCGCTGGACAATATGGTGCAACAGGCCCAGGCCATCACCCGCAGGGAGTTTCTCACCCTGCCCAAGGTCCCGCGCACCCCTGAACTCAAGCGCGTGGTGACCGCCATGAACCAGATGGTGGAGAAACTCAAAACCCTCTTCGCCGAGGAGGCCGCACGCAGCGAAAAACTTCGTGAGGAGGCTTATCAGGACAGCATCACCGGCCTGGCCAACCGGCGCCTGTTCGAGATTCGCCTCGCCCATCAACTCGCGGTTAACGAGCAGAATGCCGAGGGTTACCTGGTGTTATTGCGAGTGAATGATCTTGGCGGCCTCAACCAGCGCCTCGGCGGACAAAAAACTGACGCACTGATCGAGGCCATCGGCGAGCTGCTCAAGCGTTTGCTCAACCAGACCAACCGTTCAAGCTGGCTGGCTTCGCGCAGCCGGGGCGGAGAATTCAGCCTGCTGGCCCCCGGGATTGGCAGTGAAGAGGCCGAGACCCTCGCCGAAGAGTTGCACGCCGGCCTGGAAAGCCTGCGCCAGACTGGTGCCAGCGACTGTACACCCGTGGCCCATATGGGTATTGCGGCCTTCCGCCCCGGAGAAGAACCCAGCCAGGTGATCAGCCGTGCCGATCAGGCGCTGGCACAGGCGCAAAGCGACACCAGCCGAGACTGGGTACGCCTGGACGATTTCAATGCACAGCCCACACAAGGCCTGCATGACTGGCGCACCTGGATCGACGATGCGCTGAACAAGCGCAAGCTGCAGTTGTATTTCCAGCCGGTAATACGCTGCGCCGACCGCACCCACCTGCTGCACCATAAAGTGCTCGCACGCCTGCTCGACCCGCAGGGCGAAGCCATCGCTGCCGGCCGCTTTCTACCCTGGATCGAACGCCTGGGCTGGACCGCGCGCTTTGACCTGGCCATGCTCGAACACAGCCTCGCGCACCTGAGCCAGCATGCCACACCGCTCGCCCTGAGCCTGTCAGCCGCGACCTTGCGTGACGCCGAAACCATCAAACGCCTGCTGGACATCCTCACGCAGCACCCGCAACAGGCCAGCCTGCTCACTCTGGAAGTGGATGAACGCCACCTGCCACCTGCCGCCGAACTGGAAGCGCTTAGCCAGAGCATTCGCGATACCGGTTTCAGCCTCGGCCTGCAGCACTTTGGCGGCCGTTTCAGCCTCATCGGCAACCTGACCCACCTCGGTCTGGCCTACCTGAAACTCGACGGCACCTACATCCGTGCCATTGATCAGGAAAGCGACAAGCGTATGTTTATCGAAGCGGTATTCCGCGCCACCAACAGCATCGACCTGCCACTGATTGCCGAGATGGTGGAAACCGAGGGCGAGCTGGCGGTGCTCAAAGAGCTTGGGCTATTCGGCGCCATGGGGCGCTTGCTCGGCGCGCCGGAACCCTGGGGCATCAACCCGTAGGCACTCAGCGCCACAATAAAAAAGGCCCGCAAGCAGAGTCACGGGCCTGTTTATGCTCAAGCACATGGCTAAAGCCTTAGCTGGCGAACAGATAGCCTTCCACGTCCATGCCAGCATCACGCATCTGCGCCAACTTGTAGCGCAGGGTGCGTGGGCTGATGCCCAGACGTTCAGCGGCTTCCTTGCGCCGGCCGCGCTCGGCGCGCAGGGTATCGATGATCATCTGAAACTCATGGCGCCGCAGATCGTCACCCAAAGCACCGGCCTCTGCCGGTGAGGGCTCTAGCGGAGCCGCCGCCGCATTGCCCACCACAGCCAAGGATACGGGCGCAGGAGCCAATTGTGCCGAGCCTATGGGCGCTTGCAGACACAGATCCTGAGGCTGGATCAAACCACCCTGCTGCAGGATCAGCGCACGCTGGATAGCGTTATCCAGCTCCCGCACATTTCCCGGCCAGCTGTGGCTCATCAGGCTCATTTGCGCCGATGCAGAGAGACGAATCGGTGCGTGATTCATTTTCTTCACGTACTTGGCCAGCAGTCGTTCGGCCAGCGGCACGATATCCGCCGGACGCTCACGCAGCGGTCGCCAGGCCAGCGGGAATACCGACAAGCGATAGTAAAGGTCTTCACGAAAGCGCCCCGCCGCCACTTCAGCAGCCAGATCACGGTTGCTGGTAGCCAGTACACGAATATCCAGAGTAATCGGCTTGCGGGCGCCAACCCGCTCCACTTCACGCTCCTGCAACACGCGCAACAGCTTGGCCTGCAAGCCCAGTGGCATTTCGGAGATTTCATCAAGCAGAATAGTGCCACCTTCGGCCAGCTCGAACTTGCCCGGCGCACTGGCAATCGCCCCGGTAAACGCCCCTTTTTCGTGACCAAACAGCGTGGCTTCCAGCATATTGTCCGGAATTGCCGCACAGTTGATGGCGATAAACGGCCTGCTGCCACGCGGTGATTGCTGGTGAATAAAGCGCGCCAGCACCTCTTTACCGGTACCGGATTCACCGGTAATCAGCACGGTGGAATCGCTCTGGGCCACACGCGTGGCCAAGGCCAGCAATTGCACACTGGCCGGTTCTTGCGCGACCGGGCCATCCTGCTCACTGGCAGGTACATGACCCAGTGCGTGCAGGTTCACCAGGCTCAGCAGCGCTTTAGGCTCAAAGGGTTTAACCAGGTAATCCGCTGCGCCCTGGCGCATGGCATCCACCGCCCGCTCAACAGCGCCAAAAGCAGTCATCAGCAACACCGGCAGTTGTGGCTGCGACTGACGAATCTGCACCAACAGTTGGTGGCCGTCCATGCCTGGCATATTCACGTCACTGACCACCAGGCCGAAGGACTCTTCAGCAACGGCCAATAGCGCCGCTTCAGCACAGTCCACTGCACGGTATTCATGCCCGCCCAGCGCCAGGGTATCGGCCAACGCCTCGCGTAGTGCGCGGTCATCTTCGACCAACAGAATTTTGCTCGCCATGGCTGGTTAC
>Ga0181596_10006260_pt1 | contig 10249 bp, 11 predicted proteins | sample 041ome_6_FD_148655 | JGI IMG/M metagenome (GOLD analysis project Ga0181596, IMG submission 148655) | Coastal salt marsh microbial communities from the Groves Creek Marsh, Skidaway Island, Georgia - 041402US metaG (spades assembly) | ecosystem: Environmental > Aquatic > Marine > Intertidal zone... | reverse complement strand
ACATGTGATGCAATTACCATAGTCCTCATCATTTACACCACCAATATCCGATACGGAACCCTCCAAAGCACAGGTGTTGGATGTATTGGTCACAGAGACCATGCGTAGCGGGGTGGAGGAGGTTACTCCGAAATATGTGGTTAAAGCAGAAAGGGGCACATAGAAGTCATAGAAATAGTCGGGGTCATTGCAACTCTCGATTCCGGCTACAGATTTTTGGTGATGGGTGGCAAGCGAGTAAGTGGCCTTAACATCGTTGCAATTGTTGGCTCCATCGATGTCCACTATCGAAACCTCATGTTTTGAGCGCAAAAGGATAATAGCCTCAAAACCGGGGTTTTCAGCAGTTGCATTGGTGTCAGCAGACCCAAATTTTCCATCCACATCAAGGAAAACCGTGTAACCTTTAGCGTTTGGCTTGAATCCTCCGAGCCGAAAGCGAATGATGAGGTTACCGACCTCATCTAGCGCAAAATAGGTAGCATGACCATTTGTGTCTACGGCTAAATCAGTAAATCCACAATTGGGCCCGCTGCGGATGTCGCTTAGTGTTTCTCCTTCGCCAAGAGTAGGCAAGGGGAACATAGCTATCTCAAATTCATCAACATCATAATCATCACCTGAAAAGCCCCCGGTGGTTTGCGATGTATAACCATTAGAGTCGGGATCAAGAATGATATCACCCGCTTCAAAAATGAATCCGCTCGTTTGAGCCCCAGCCTGTGTTGCAATTAAAAGAACGAAAATTAGGGGGAAGATTAGTAAAACCGAAAAGTATTTCATGAAAATTTTTAGCGGATGATTGTATCAAATAGCCTGTTAATTTTTTTGGGGCGAATTTAAGTGCTTTACTAATTGGGAGAAAATTTATAGTGAAAAATTTGAAGATGATTTGCTTAAGAAAATTTGGGGAGATGATGATACTCGTTTGACAAGAAATGATACCGACCTTCAGTTTCTCCAACTTACAATCGGTTAACTCTTCCAATTGAGTCGAACTCTTCAACTTCACCACCTAGACATAGAAACACAATAGGGAGAACACCGAAAACGGTATCTCCCTATTTTAAAGATTCTAAGGGTAAGAACTTACCTGATTATTGGGATGAAGATATTATCAGAACCTCTGTATCTAATCAATTAAAACTGGATATCGAACATCCTGCCCCGTTTCCAATTAACCTTCCCATTGTTCCCATCCTTCAAACTACTGATGAAGGTGATGTGGTGTTAGACCCTTTCTGTGGTAGTGGAACTACTGGAAAGGTTTCTAACTCAATTGGTAGAAGATTTGTTGGAGTGGATGTTGTATTAACTCAGAATTTCTGTACTTAATCTTTAATACATCGTATTGACATCCCACGATTATTCTTTGGTGACAAAACTGTATATATTGACTCGAAGTATTGTAATTGATATCCTTCTACAACAGAGTTATTGATTTCAAGAGAGGACCACCAAAAACCAGATCCTCCTATGAAATTGAAACCTTCACTAGTTCTGAAACCTCCGGGTAAGGCAGAAAACCCGCTTTCGTTATTACCTTTACCTCCACCTTCCCAGATATTTTCACTCTTCATCATTTTCCCAGCAACATCTTTACCCCCTAAATAATCTATAAGAATCGTCCAGTCTCCTTGACCAGGTATTCTCCATCCCTCGGGAGATATTCCTCTAGGGTCATTAACAGCATACCAGTTATAAATCTTACCATATTGATTTCCAAGGGAAGGATCATTTCCATAGTAACACCAGGCCGGTTGTTCATTTTCACATGCATTTATCCATTCCTCGATTGATTTTGCTTCAGGGACAGGATCACCATTCCTAAATTTATCTACGTTTAAATTTTTTATCATCCATGTTTGAGATCCAATCGTAACCTCTTCCGATCCTCCGGTTTCGCAGGAGACCAAAAATAGTGTGACAATTGATAGAATAAAAAAGGAAAGTTTACTTTGAATTGAATTTTTCATTTGGATTTTTTTCGGAATTAACAAAAAAAAAATATATCCTACAAGTAATTCTTTTTTTATGGTGATTGGATTGTCAGTAATTCTAATCGTTTATGATTTGCATATAATCTTATCCTAATGTCGTCACTTACTCCATATGTTGTTCCATTGGAAATCAGGTTGTACTTCCTGAGTAATCTCCTGAGGTTTATTTACCATTTTAGTATTCATATACCTATTGAGGTCAGATAACCTCATATACCTCTTATTCTGAGTTATCTTAATTATTGGTAGGTTCTCTTCCGTTACCAATTTCTCAAAATGTCTTCTACTGATGTTGAGGTAATCCATCACTTCGTATTTTGTAAGTAGTTTATCTTCCATAGTATTCCTTCACTTTTCTTTCAAACTCTTTTTGTTTTTCAATAGGTAACATTCCAATACCTTTCTCTAAGGTTCTCTTTCCATTGAAAAGGATTGAATCTCTATACCTCTCATAGGTAATGAATAGGTTGATTAGAGATTTAGTGGTATCAGGTATTTTTCGGGTGGTAGATGATATCCAACCTCTTCTGTGAACTCTTTGAGTTTATCCATTAGTTCGTTGTGTAATTCATTTGGTGTTTGTTTCATATTAACTCCTTTATCTTTCAGTAATTAAACATTCTATGATGAGTGGTTCTGATTTCATCAGAATCATCTCATCGTTGAGTGATTCATACGTAGTGTGAATCCTCAACATTCCAGTTATTATTCAATAACCTATTATGAATTAGATACACTAAACCCCTTACAGATTTGTGTATCTGTTAATGAATGAATCCATTCTTCAGTTATTGGATTTCGAGTAGACCAGTCAGTTTGAATCCCCCATATCTATCTTATACCAAAACCATTTTTAACCCTACCGGAGAAACCTCATCCGTTATGTTTAGATATTATTTCAATCCTACAGATTACTACCCGATGTCTTTCCCACTAACTAACTTTCGTCCCTCATGGGTGAAAAGTGTTTTATCCCTATGATTGGAACACTTAGGTTATCAATAAATATGGTTCTAAATCTTTAAACGATAGAAAATCACAGAATTTCTCAAATTATTTTCTGAGAGATGTTCAAAAGGGAAATAAGGGATTGAAGGAGATTAGGAATAACCCAAAAAATGGAGAAAGGAGAAAGTTGAAGTGAGTTCACCATTAATGGGAATCATCATCGACTAATCCAATTGATACAATTTTCGGATTCTCCATTTTATCTAATCTTTTTAGTCGTTTTTCCATCTTAAATTCCAATCCCCATACTTGTTGAGGAGTAAATTTATCGGTTCTTTGAGGTTTGAAGTTGGATTCATTCATCATATCACTAATCTGATAATAGTAATATCCCTCATCTCTTTTTTTCTTGATGAAGTTGTATTTTTCTATTTGTGATGAGGTGAGAGGTAATACCCAAAGTTTTGGGGATATTACTTCTATTTCGACTAATAGATAAGGGGTTAAATACCCCCTATCAAACTTATTCGACTGTGACACTCTTAGCTAAATTACGCGGTTGATCTACGTTGCAATCTCTCATCACCGCTATGTGATAGGATAGTAACTGTAATGGAATTGAAGCAACCAATGGTGAGAAAATTTCATCTGTTTCAGGAATTTCAATGGTGTAATCAGCCATTTCCTTTACTTGAGTATCGCCCTCAGTAACAATGGCAATTAGAACGCCTTTTCTAGCTTTCACTTCTTGAATATTGCTCACAACCTTTTCATAAGAAGGTCCCTTTGTTGCAATGACTACGACTGGCATTTCTTCATCAATCAGCGCAATGGGTCCGTGTTTCATTTCTGCGGCTGGATAGCCTTCAGCGTGTATGTAAGAAATTTCCTTAAGCTTCAACGCCCCCTCCAATGCGACTGGGAAACAGTATCCTCTGCCAAGATAAAGGAAGTTGCGACTATCCTTAAATTTCTCAGAAATGATTTCTACCAGCGCGTTTGTTTCTAGGGCCTTTTCAATTTTAGCTGGAATTTCATTTAAGCCGTGAAGCAGTCTATTAAACTTGCTTCGTTCAATGGATCCTTTTTTCTGCCCAAGCATAAGCGCTAAAAGGCTCAAGACCGCGACCTGCGCGGTAAATGCCTTTGTACTTGCTACTCCAATTTCTGGTCCTGCGTGCGTGTAAGAGCCACCATGTGTGGTCCGAGATATGGTTGATCCAACCACATTGCAAATGCCCAAAATTGTCGCGCCTTTCGATTTGGCAAGCTCCAAGGCGGCTAGGGTATCTGCAGTCTCACCTGATTGAGAAATGGCAATCACTACATCACGCTCGGTAATGATTGGGTTTCTATACCTAAATTCTGATGCATATTCTACTTCGACTGGAATGCGAGCCAAATCCTCAATAAGATATTCCCCCACCAACGCTGCGTGCCAACTTGTTCCGCAAGCGACAAATATGATCCTGTTCGCATTGAGCATGGCTTGCTCATAATCAGCCATACCGCCTAAATGCACCAATCCTTGACTCAAGCGTAACCGACCTCTTAGGCTATCCTGAACAGAGCGAGGTTGCTCATAAATCTCCTTCAGCATGAAGTGATCGTAGCCACTTTTTTCAAGCTGTTCTAATTGCATTTCAAGCTCCTGGATGTATGGCGTGACGTTTTTATTCTTGACAGTAAAGAGCTTTAAATCCTTTCCAGGAATAATCTCCGCTATTTCACCATCCTCTAAGTAAACAACGTTTTTAGTGTATTCGACAATTGGGGTTGCATCAGATGCCAAATAGAAATCTTTGTCCGCCCCGATACCGATAACCAACGGACTACTTTTCTTAGCGGCAACCAATGTTCCGGGCTCAGAATTTGACATTACAACAATCGCATAGGCACCAATTATCTCGTTCAATGACATTCGTACTGCTTCCGCCAAATTGCACTTTTCGTTCTTTTTTATCTCTTCAATTAGATTGACTAACACCTCCGTGTCTGTCTCGCTTTGAAAGGTGTAACCACGGTGCATAAGCTCTTTTTTGATGCTGTCGTAGTTTTCAATGATACCGTTGTGAATCAGGGTAATGTCACCAGACATAGATACATGTGGGTGAGCGTTTACGTCATTTGGTTCTCCGTGAGTAGCCCATCTTGTGTGACCGATACCCGCTGAGCCAATAGTGATATCTTGACCTATGTGAGCTTGCAAATCGGCTACCTTTCCCTTGCATTTATGCAGTTTTATGGTGCCGTCCATCAACGCTACTCCAGCACTGTCGTAGCCTCGATATTCAAGTCGTTGTAATCCTCTGATGAGAATGGGGTAAGCTTGCTTACTTCCAGTGTATCCTACAATTCCGCACATGATTAATTGTTTAAGTCAGTGTGATATAACTTCACTACAATATTATCCAAGCCTTGAATAATATTGTGGGCTGTATCGTTTCCGTTAAGAACAGGCACCTGTGCATGAAGCCTTAATCCATAGTTCACATCCTGCCCTGTATAGGCTGATTCTACCACACGTTGCACATGACGCGTTATATCAAATTCATAGCCATTCGTTTCATCATCATATTTGCCACCTGCGCGTGTTGGGCTATAGATGTAGTCGAGCGTTAAGCTTTCCGTATCATCAGCATCAAGATCTAATAAATACAAGCGAAAGGAATTGCCAAGGGCTTGGTTTTGCCTTTCCGACAAGGTAAAGTTTAGGGTAGCCTTAGCAATGGCAGTCTTATTGGATAGTCCAAAATCATATAACCCTGGTATTTGTATTTCACTTCGCAGTCCAGACAAACCTTGGACAAAAAGTAGATCATCATTCTTGGTCGTACTATTCAAATATGTTTCTGCTAAGGAGCCAGCATAATCGTGATTGTATTGATTAATTCTAGCGCATTGAGAGTTCACCGGAAACTCAATGACATCTCGGTTACCACTAGAATCATTTGTAATGTAAACACGTATTCCAGATTCTCCAGTTAACAATGCAAATGAGTAAACCGCACCTGTAGCCTCTGCCGCTAAGGTGCCGTTTGATCGAATCATGAAACCAAAAAACTTACTTTGAAAGTCTTCTGTATCATCGGCTGTATTTGCACTGTTTTTATTTACAAGGTCAAACAATTCTTGACCAATTTCCATGTCGAGTGGAATTCTAAATTGAAATGGTTCTGGGTCGCCATCCACACTGATAGTATCTGTAACTTTTATCTGCCTCGGGTAACTAAATATTGTATTTCCAATGGGAGTGGCATTAACCTCCGGAGCGAAGTCAGAATAATAGTCTTCGCTGGATGATATAAATTCATTTAGCCGAAGAATTTCTATAGGCACAGCGTCCGTTGGAGTACCATAAATCTGATTGGGCCTTAAGTGCAATACCACAGAGTCGACAGTGTAATCTCCTAATTCCTTGGCTGTGTTTCCCGTGATCATCGCGAAATTCAGTATCAATGCGGATTCGGATGTGCCAAACTCTGGAGATTGTAATCGACCAATAAACGATTGTGCCTCATCTGATCTTTGTCGTTCGCCTTCAAGTGTAAAGGCACGAACGGAAAATGTATCAGTCATTGTAAGCGTGTCATACTGCCCTTCAGGCTGCACTTCCAAGCCGAGTAATCCATCTTCTTTACAACCAGAAAAACCTATCAATAATGACACAAAAACAACAACGGCTTGCCTTTGGACAAACCGTTGAGATAAAAATGGTGTATTGTTTATAATCACTTATTCTGCTAAAACGGAATCAACCGCCATTACTTCAGTATAAAAATCGTCAAAGACACTCATCAAATTCTCCTCAGGTTGAGCATCTAAAACTGGTTTACCTAACGTAGCAACATACGTTCTTATTTCATCGTTGATATCATCGCTGGCTAAAACAATCGCATCTGCGTATTTCGCTCCGAGCTTACAAACATTGGTGTATGTCGGATCTTTAATTAGTTCTAAGTCTTCTTCTGAGATGCCGTCATAAAGCATTTTCTCCCACATACGCGGGTCAAATTTCTCATCGAATTCTTCACCATATATGGAGAAGATCACCTTGGCATCAGAAAACAATGGGTCATCTGCATAAAATGTTTTTTGAAAAACCGCCATCAATGATGAAAACCAACCGTTTACGTGGATGATCTCTGGCATCCAACCCAGCTTCTTCACCGTTTCAAACACACCTCTCGAAAAGAAGATTGATCGCTCATCATTGTCCTCGAAAAAATCTTCATCCTCGTCCCAAAACGTAGCTTTTCTTCTGAAAAACTCTTCGTTATCAATGAAATACACCTGCATTCTAGTAGGTTGAATCGAAGCAACCTTGATGATCAATGGATGATCAGTGTCATCTACGATCAAGTTCATACCTGAAAGTCTGATCACTTCATGCAATTGGTGACGTCTTTCATTCACATTACCGAAGCGCGGCATGAATAATCTTATTTCTTTGCCAAAATCTTGAGCCTCTTGTGGCAACTGCCGACCCATGTATGACATGTAGTTCTCAGGAAGATAGGGATTGATTTCGTGGGAAACGTATAAAACGCGGTCGTAATTACTCATACAATTCTTTGGATTAAACGAAAAGAACTCAATTTTGCCAGAAGGCTTGCAAAGTTAACCAATATAAGCCTTACCGTCAATAGCAACTAGCACTTTATACAGATGATTATCACAAATACGAGAACCGAGATCGAGCAAATACATGCTTTAAAGCCTATAGGCTTTGTACCAACCATGGGTGCTTTGCATGATGGTCACTTGCAATTGGTCAAGGCTAGCAAAGATCGTGGTCTGTATACGGTGGCAAGCATTTTTGTGAATCCTACACAGTTTAATGATCCAACAGACTTTGAAAAATATCCGATTAATCATGAGCGCGATATTGAGGCCTTGAAAAGTGTGGGTTGCGATGCAGTTTTTATCCCGATAGTAGACGAAGTTTATAGGAAATCGGATGATACATCGAAATACAAGCATGATTTTGGTGCCATTGAGCGCGTTTACGAGGGAGCTCACCGTCCAGGTCATTTTGAAGGTGTGGGTCGTGTGGTGCACATTCTGTTTGATATTGTAAATCCCGAGGTGGCTTTTTTTGGAGAGAAGGATTTTCAGCAATTGGCAGTAATTAAAATGCTGGTTTCCATGCTCAAAATGAATGTTGAAATTGTCGGTGTGCCAACAGTCCGCGAAAAATCTGGATTAGCCATGAGCTCAAGAAATGAGCGATTAACGAGGGAGCAGAAAAAAAAGGCGACATTGATCTTTGAATGTCTTACTTGGGCGAAAAATGAGTTTGGAAAACAATCTAACAATCTTATTACAGTCGAGGTAGCCAAACGGTTTAGGACTGATCAGGAATGGCAATTAGAATATTTTGATTTGATTGATGGTATTTCCTTTTTACCCGCCAAAGATGATTCCCACTCGGTGCGGGCAGTGGTCGCGGCCAAGCTAGGAGAAATTAGGTTGATTGATAACATGAAAATTAAATAGAAATGAATCTTTACGTATCGCAATACTTAAGCTCAGTTGCTGGAACCGTTTTCGGCATCGTGGCAATATATAATCTGGTAGATTTTGGTGATAAGGCACTGCAATATTTTGGAGTAATGGCTTTAATTAACCCGCTGTTTGTTGTATTCCTTTTAAAACGTGGAAAACTCAAGCCTGATCGAAAAGACCATTTTCAAACAGCGTTGTTATCACTTTTTTGGGTTGTTGCATTGAGTGCAATTCATAAATACCTATAACGATTATTCTAAAAAAGTTGCCATCTTCAATCTATTTTGAACCTTCGTGCTAGAGTAGAATAGAAGTTTGGGATGGTGGAAAAATCACAGAAATAGCAGATCAATTTGAACGTTTCCGTAATGAAGGGAAGATCTATTTCGCTTCATCTTCCTTTCAAACACATAGTTTGCCGATGCTGCATATCATTAGTAACGTAGCGCCAGAAACACCCATATATTTCATTCAAACTGGATTCCATTTTCCCGAAACACTGGCATTTCGGGATCAAATTGGAGAAGAGGGTGGGTTGAATATTCTGAATATTGAGTCACACGCTTCAAAGATTCAACAGAGGAATAGCATTGGTAACTTCTATTTCACATCTGATCCAGATTATTGTTGTTTTTTGAACAAAACACAGCCGATGCAACCCTTGCTCGAGCGTTTCGATGTTTGGATAAACGGAGTCAGGGCAGACCAAAATGCGAACAGAAAACAGTTGAAGGTGATTGAGCGAACACCTCAAGGTGGTATGCGATTTCATCCCATGCTGCAATGGTCAAAACAAGAAATTTGGAAGTATATCGTAGATCATAAACTGCCGAGACATCCACTGGATTCAAAGGGCTATTCCAGCATTGGATGTGAACCATGTACTGTAAAACCAAGCTTGACCGATGAACGGGGAGGAAGATGGCTTGGGCAAAGTAAAACCGAGTGTGGTTTACACACCGAATTAGTGAGTAAGTAATGAAAGTATTGGTGACAGGTGGAGCTGGTTATGTTGGCACTTCACTGTGCGAAATACTCTTGGCTTCGGGTAAAGTGGACGAATTGACGGTGTTTGACAATTTAAGTCGGCATAATTTCAATCTCTTTATTGGGCAGAACAAGCTTAATGGAAATATCAAGTTTGTGGAAGGTGATATTTTGGATAGCCGAAAACTAAGGAAGGCTGTGCAGGGTGTAGATGCTGTTATCCATTTGGCAGCAAAGGTGACCACACCATTTGCAGATCAAGATGCCCACCTTTTTGAACAGGTAAATCACTGGGGAACGGCCGAAGTGACTTATGCGGCTGAAGAAAGTGATGTTAAAAAACTCATTTACCTGAGTAGTGTTTCTGTATACGGATCGGGAGAATCAGCGAGGAGCATCGACTCAGAATTAAATCCAAAAACATTTTATGGCATTTCTAAAATGCGGGGTGAAGAGCATGTGCAGAGACTTTCAAGAAAGATGAAAACCCATGTGATTCGATGTGGAAATGTTTATGGATATAACAGAAGTATGCGCTTTGACGCGGTGATTAATAAGTTTTTGTTTGAGGCGAACTTTCATCAGAAAATAAATATCCATGGAGACGGCCAACAACACCGACCTTTTGTTCATGTCAATACAGTGTGTGAAACCTTGATGAATGTATTATTCGAAGACGGGGAGAGCAGTATATCAAACCTGGTGGAGCACAATTACAGCATCAATGATATTGCAGAGGTATTGAAAGAATTATACCCCGAATTAGAGATGATCTTTATCAATAATAATATGCGTTTGCGCGAATT
>Ga0181596_10006258_pt1 | contig 10251 bp, 6 predicted proteins | sample 041ome_6_FD_148655 | JGI IMG/M metagenome (GOLD analysis project Ga0181596, IMG submission 148655) | Coastal salt marsh microbial communities from the Groves Creek Marsh, Skidaway Island, Georgia - 041402US metaG (spades assembly) | ecosystem: Environmental > Aquatic > Marine > Intertidal zone >... | reverse complement strand
TTTAACGAGGCTAAGGATGCGATTCGAATCGGTGGTGATCAATGGCGAAACTGGCTGTTATCTGCCGATGGATCAGCAAGCGCACCACAACCCGCAGATAGCAACGCGGCAGCAGCAGCAGCAGCACCACCACCAACGAAGTCGGACGACTTCGAGATGGATGAAGACTTTGGCGACAATAATAATGAGTCCGATGACGAAAACACCGACGACGAATACGAAGAGGATGATATGAATGACGTCGATGTTGGTCGACTAATGATTGTCACGCAGAAGGGAGCCCGCCACGGTCCGGGAAGTACATCCGGGAGTTCCGCAGCGAGGCCGATTGCGGGAGCAGGCGCGACGCCAGCGATGTCAACCCCGGTGAGAAATTCTGTCACTGGCTCTTGGAAGAAAGATACCGCGAACTTCTTCCCTTCATCGCTTCCTAAAGATGGGCAGACCCAACGCGAAGACATCGGCTGGTTGATGGGTTCGTTTTCTCCTAAAATTGGCTCTCAAATGCATCAAGCCGCACAAGCAGCGCAGCAAAGAAGAGCAGGAGACTCACCTTCACACGTTTCGCACGCCTTGTTGGAAGAAAATGGCTTCAAGCAGCAGAAATATAAAGCATTCCACGAACGTTGCATCGAGGAGCGTAAGCGGGTTGGCTGTGGTCAATCGGAAGAAATGAACACTTTGTTTCGATTTTGGAGTTATTTCTTGAGGCAAACTTTCAACGTGAAGATGTACAAAGAGTTCTGCCGTCTCGCTGAGGAAGATGCACGAGCAAACCACCACTATGGGTTGCAGTGCTTGTTCAGATTCTATTCTTATGGCTTAGAGTCGCGCTTTCGAACTGCAATATATCGTGACTTTGAAGAGTATGCCTTGAGAGATTATGAGAGTGGATCGCTCTACGGGTTGGAAAAGTTTTGGGCTTTCCATTTTTACTACAAAGGTCCAGAGAAACCAACCATGCGAGATGACTTGAAAGAGATCATGGAAACCAAGTTCAAGACTTTAGAGGACTTTAAGAGAGAAAGAGCAAAGAAGAAAGTCGACGCGTGATGATCGCGACTAGAACGAGTAAAATACGCTAAAAGCTGCGCGCAAAAGAAAGAGGCATTTTGAAGAGAGAAAATAAACAAATAAAAAGAAAATAGACGACGATTAACGTACGTAAACTAAAGTAAAGGATAAATTTAGCTCTTTAGAGGCGGCTACTCCGGGGACTTATTGCCTTCGGAAAGATTAATATATTAACAACGTAATTATATAAATACTGAAACAGATGTAAATCTCAGCGCTCACTCTTCACTACTCTGGGATGTCAAATTAACTGGTTTGCCGTGATGATATTGATCCTTCATGACACTTCTTTACGAGGTGCCAAGAAAGCCGAAGATGGCGTCTCGAAGGTCGTCATTGGCACTGAGTGCGTATAAAGCCGCTGCCGCACCAATCGGAACGATGAGACTCTCTAAATCGATGCTTTGTCTTTGATTGAGTAAACTCTTCTTCATTAACAAAGTGGTCACCTTCACGACTCTCGCTTTCCCGTCGCTCTGCATCTTCAACGCATTTTGATTTTTCAGCGTTTTCGCAACTCTATACCCCAATTTCTTATACAACGAACGAGCTTTATTATTCGAACTTTCTACTATCAAAGCGCACTCTTCGAAGCCGTTATTCTTCGCCTCCTTTTCGCACTCTCTCACCAATGCCTTTGCGTAGCCTTTCCCTCGAGCCTTTCGAGAGGTGGCTAAGTTTGCAATAATCGGTACCGTTATCGAGGACCCGAGCGAGAATCTATCCACATCATCGGGAACGTTATCATAATCATAATCGCCTAAATAACGTCGATACTCCACCCCCGCGCACGCCAACAAATCGCACGTCTCATCATCTCGCACGATGAACATCGCCCCTTTCTTTGCATTTGAGTATCTTTTGGATAAATCAGACGCCTGGGCGCGCTCTAAAGAGTCGATTTCTCGGTCGTTCGGATTCGATTTACCGTCGACGAAAAACGCATCGACAAAACACTCGGCAGCTTCGCGAAAATCACCTCCTCGAGCGCGTTCTATGTCCGCGTTGGTCAACGCAGCGTGGGAACATTTCATTTTTCGTCGATGGACTTGTGGAGCCGAGTGACGTTGTTCAGGAAAGCTTCTCCTGCTCGAAAACGTATATTTTTGAGTACGATAAGAGGAGGAAGAAGACGTCGATGGCGCACAAACGAATCGAGCGTGTGCGAGCATTTTTCGTCTTTTGCGTGTGCGTGTGAGATTTGAAATCTGCCCTCCCCGTTCCGCGTGTAAGCCTACTTTTTGTGTTAGTGTGTAAATGTGTGGATTAGTTTGTGTTTGTCTTCGTGACTCGCCTTCGAAACATAAAATTATATGTGTGTGTGAAAACAACCTGAACGCGAGAGAGAACTCAAAAGAAATAAAGCATGTCGCTGGATTTATATTATTCAACTATTACACCATCATCGCCTCTTCTCCTACATTGTTCACATTCACTGGTTCTTCTTCTTGTTCCTCATCTTCCACATCTTTGCTGGCTACCATTTCGGGGAATAAGTCTTTCATATACACTGTTCTTCTCAAAGCGTTCGTGAAGCCTTCGTTGTATTTGTATTTTGTAACACCAATACTTGTCAAAGATTTTGGTTTGGTACTCGCAGCCATTTTGTGTTTGTTCCCGCCGGAGAAGCCGAGCTCGAGTCTCGCGTTGCCGGCTTTCTTCATCTCGTCGTAAGCGGCAGACTGAGGCAAATTTACGACGTTTTGATTCGTAAACTGCTTTTTTTCGACACCTCCTTCGCCTCCTTTTTCTGGAGTGAACACGCGTTCAGGATCAAAGCTTCTCGCACGTTCGCGGATTTCGTCCATGGCAACTTCTCGGGCGACCAATGCTCGAGCGTTAGGACCAAGCTCGCGACGATCGACAAGCTTTTCGTTTCTTAGCTTCTCTTTTTCATCGTTCAATGCGTTTCGTTGTGCGATCCATTCCTCGCGAGACATTCGGATGGCGGCACCATTAGCAGAGATTGGTTTCGACTCCGTTCCAGGAACACTACATCCGTATTTTACGAGTTCGTCAATCGCCGGTTGTAACTGTAAATCAGAACTGTACGCCTTTCTATCGAATGAACCTTTTGACGACGGTTTTGCATAAGTCAGACCAACTGAACGCGTCACGTCCACTGCGCGCTTCAACACTTCAGCCTCATTTTGCGACATGAAATCGTACCCAGCAGCTCTGCCCACGTCAGGAGCTATAATTGTCAAAACGTATGGTAACACGTCAACCGGACTGGACTTGCGCATTGAAATAGAACGCGAATCAATCTTTGCTTTCTCCATCCATTCCTTCGAGATTTCGCTTTTCCTCTGCAGTTCTCTCTCTGCGGCTTTGATTTTTGGGAATTCCATGGAATCCATGGTACTGCAACCACTCGCGCGGTGGTGCACGGATGCAATTTGACTGTAGAAATAATCCGTCGAGTTCGCTAGTTTCGAGCTTTTGAAAACATCCGCGTTAGAAATGTCTTTCGAGGCCAACGCAAACATTTCCATAGTTGAATCCTGAAGCTTCGCACTGGGAAGATTTTCAAAAGTAGACTCCAACAACAAATTGTCATCTCCAAACGTTTCAAATCTATCGTACATCCAGTCAAAATGCTTTGCCGCTCCCGGGTACGTCTTCTCCATGAATGTATGTCTTCCTCGGTATACATCACGCATCATCTCTAACGCTTTTGCCCCAATATCTTTATTCTCGCCGGAAATGGGCGCATCCGCCATGGTAAATTTACCTCTCCCGAGCGACTTGTATTGCAAATGATTCAAACAGGCACGAATATCTAATTCACACATCTCTGCCAACTGACTGAGTGCTCTTGGATCAGATGAAACTTTCTCCTTCACACTGATTTCTCGCAACCTATTGGTGACTCTCGCTGCCATCGGCGGACGCAGCCTTACGAGCTTCGATACCTCTCTCAACTGTCGCAACGCGGCCGAATACATATCGTTACAAATGAGGATAATCGGACGATTCAAGGGACCATTTGAGTTTTTCTTCTTACCAGCTGAAGTTCCGTTCACAAGTTTTAGAAGAGCACCCATGGCGCCTTTGCCTTCATTTCCTCCAAAGATGGCATCAATTTCATCGATGACTAAACAGTTTGGCATCGCATTTTGGCTACTACTCGATGTTGAAACGGAGATCCCTTTCATCGATTCCAACACCGAGCGCATCTCTACGGCTTGCTTTACGGCTTCGACGAGTCCATTGGACGATTTCTGCGTACTTGAAGCGTTGATTTCTACGACTCGATATCCTGCGTGTTTCGCTGCAATATGCGCCAGCGTCGTTTTACCAACCCCAGGACCGCCGGAAACCAAAGCTATTTTCTTCATCGGCCTTCCCGATGCATCGTAAAGTTCTTCCGTTTTTTGTTGATACTTGCCGTTATTGTTCCTATTCTGTCCTTTGCTTCCGTTCATAACCGAAGGATTAATCATTGAATGATTCATCTTTTCATCGGGCGTCTTTTTGTTGAACACGATTTTGTCCCACATTTTCAACCATCTCAACAACTCTCTATTCGATCGTTCGTCGGATATCAAATCCGTAAACTTTCTCGGCGCGTATTTTGTCAACCACGACGAACTCGCAATCTTCGCCTTCAACTCTTTAATTTTCTTCTTCCTTCTTTGCATCTCCGCCAATTCTTCCGCGCTCATCTTCTCTTCTTCCTCTGCGCTCCGCATCTCTTCCTCCGTAGGCATTGTGTTCTCTCTGTCCGCTTGCTCTGCCAATCTCGCAGCCAAAGCGGCTGATTTTTTCTCTTCAATTTCCATCAGCATATCGTTTATTGGTTCATTCAACAAGTGAATACGATTGATAGTCGCTCGAGCGTGGTCGTAACCTCTCTTTCCTTTCTTTCGCGCGAGTTGGTTTTCGCTCAACAAAACATCGTGTTCATCGTTCGAATCACCATCCAACTCCCCCAATGGGCGCTCCTCGACTTTCAAATACACTCTCTTCGTCACGTCGTTCGGATCGGTCACGCTGACGACTTTGAATCCCGCCGAAACGGCTTCGGCCGAAGTTAACAAAGGTGGAGCATTTCTCGCCACGGACTTGTATCTCAAAAGTTCCAACTCCAACTCTCGTTCTTTCCTTTCCAACTCTTGCTGTTTTCGTTTCTTCTCCTCCAATTCTTTCGCCAGCTCTTCCTCGGTCAAGGACGGCGTCGGGTTCGTCAGTCGTTTCTTTGCCGCTGCCGCCGTCGCCGCCGCCGCCCCCGCCGAGGCATCATTTCCGCCATCGTTTTCGGCGCGCGCATTTTCAAAATCTTCTCGAGAAGAGGGACGTTTTTTATTTGAATTTTGCGTCGCACCGGCTTCGTTCTCTAACCAATCCAAATCTTGCGTCCCGGGCGGATTTTGAGTTCCCCCGGCGATGTTCTTTTCTTCTCCTTCGTCTCCGTCGTCTTGTTCCGCTAGAAATGCCATATCTTCCTCGTCTTCATCGATGTACGTCTCCATCTCGTTCTCGTCGTCGATGAGGGCGTCCAAATCGTCCATCTCGTCCATATTTGCTTTTTCAATCCACGCACACACTCTCTCTTTCTCTCTCTGATTTTTTTTTACTTTCTGTTCCTCTTTACAATAGATTTGTGTGTGTGTGTGTGTGTGTGTGTGTGTGTGTGTGTATTTCTAAACCGCGTGCGCGTGTGTTCGCGCGCGTTTTCTGTTTGAGAAGTGTGGTTCTTCAGATGAGGAGGAGACGTGATGTCAGTTGTTGTTGTTGTTGTTTTGAATTTTTTTCCCGGCACCAAGCACCAGGGGCCCATCGTGCCAAAAACCGTCATCAGAAGACCATCTCGAGCAGAAGAGCAGATTCCCCACCGCAGGGAAACTGTTTGTTCGCTGCTAAAACCCAAATTTCGCCCTTTTTTTTTTTCTCTCGCTCGCGATTCCACACACTACAGGACACAAGCTAAAGTTAAAGTTGTGCTGTTTGATAAATACCAACACTCAAACGCGCTCTTATTGTTGTGGACGATAACGACAAAAAACAAACGAAAAACAACACTCGCACACTTCGCGCTTTGTTTGTGAGAAAAAGAAAGAAACAATGGAAGCGTATTACTGGACGCAGTTTAGCATCCTGGCGGTGTTTTGCACGCTCATGGAGTTCCAAAAGTTCACCCAAAAAGACAAGACGCAAATGCCTTCGTCCTTTGTGAGTTTCAGAAACAACTATCTGTTCGTGTATTCTTTGATGATGGCTGGGGATTGGTTGCAAGGCCCGTACGTGTACGCGTTGTACCAGCACTACGGATACACGACCGGGGATATCGGGAAACTTTTCATCGCCGGGTTTGGGAGTTCAATGATCTTCGGCACGGTGGTTGGTTCTATGGCGGATAAGCACGGGAGGAAAGCGGCTGCTTTGGTGTACGTGGCGACGTACATCGCGAGTTGCGTGACCAAGCACTGGTCGGATTATTACGTTTTAATGCTCGGGAGGTTTTTTGGTGGCATTGCCACGAGTTTGTTGTTCACGGTGTTCGAGTCGTGGTTGGTTGCGGAGCACTTCAAGAGAGGATACGAAGCGGATTGGTTAGATAAGACGTTCTCAAAAGCCATCTTCTTAGGGAACGGGTTGGTCTCTATAGTTTCAGGGTTAGTGGCGAACTATTTAGTGACCGATATGAGTTTGGGCCCGGTGGCACCGTTCGATGCGGCGACTTGCTTTTTGGCCATCGGCGGCGCGGTCATTTTTCTCACCTGGTCGGAAAACACAGGCGACGTTGTCGAGAACGCAAACTTACAGCAGTCTTTTTCGACCGCATACAAAGCGATTTTCTCCGATAAGAAAATTTTCTACTTGGGAGCGATGCAATCTTTGTTTGAAGCGTCGATGTATTCGTTCGTCTTCTTGTGGACGCCGGCGTTGTCGCCAAATGGCGAAGATATCCCTCACGGCATGATTTTCGCCACCATGATGGTCGCTTGCATGATCGGTTCGTCCATGTCTTCGAGATTGATGGCAAGAACGGATTTAAGAGTTGAGAAATACATGCAATCGGTGTTTTTAATCTCCGCGTGCTCGTTATCTATTCCAGTGTTTATTAAAACGTTCGAGTTAGGCTCCGGCGGGTATAAAGGCGGACCGATCACATTTGAAGGCAAGTTGCAACTGTGCGGGTTCCTCGTTTTTGAATTCATGGTTGGTATTTTCTGGCCCTCGATGATGAAAATGAGAGCTCAATACGTCCCCGAAGACGTTCGTTCGACCGTGATGAACTTCTTCCGCATTCCTTTGAACTTGTTCGTGTGCGTAATTTTGTACAACGTTGCCATGTTCCCATTATCGGCCATGTTTGGAATGTGCACTTTGTTCTTGTGCGGATCGGCGTTTTTGCAGCGCAAGTTGGAGTTGATCACCGCAAACAAGTTGCCGGCGTAATGCGATCAGTGCGCACACCACGTTATTTTTTTAAATAGAAATGAAGAAATGTATTGTTGTTTTAAAAGCTCTGAAGGAGTGATTGTGCTCTATTCATTCATTGTGTATCGTATCCTCGCACGTTTTTCATAAAATACACGACGACTTCTTTAAAGCAGCACGAAAAAAATTTTATATCTCTCACGTTCCCATCATAAACAGCACGCGCTCGATGCCTTCCTCTTGCGACTGTCCGATATGGTATAACGAGTCTAACGCTACGAAAGCGAAGGATGGCATAGTTCGAGACATTTTTCGCGTGTGTTTGTACACTTCGAAGCATTATATCGGCTTTCTTCTGGGCGTGACTGCGCTCTTTCTTTTCATCTTCCCGCTCTTCCCACAGTACGTTCTGAACTTTAGGACGAAGTCTGCGGCCGGTTTAAGCGTTTGGTTTGTCTTTTTATGGCTCATAGGGGATACGGCGAACATGACTTCTTGCGTACTGACGAGACAGACGCCACTACAGCTCTACACAGCCATCTACTTTGCCGTGAGCGATATTTTTTTGGTTGCGCAAGTCTGCTGGTACGAACACTTAAACTCCTGTCGACCGCGAGTCTCACGCGTATATTACCATGTAGTAGAAGAAAGTGAGAGGGAAGAGGGTGAAGTTGAGAACGGGGAAGATATTGAGATGATGAATTCGGAATCTAGATTACAAACAACAACACTTTCTCCATCAGAAACTCTTCCGGAGACGACACCATCTTCAGCAACGCCTAGCGCGACTGCTCTTTTCCTCTTCTTCTTCTTCTCCATTTCCTCCTTCGCGCTCTTTGCACACGGAAGATACTACAACAGTACTTTTTCTATCTTGCCAGCGCAAAAGAAATCAAGCGAGAGGCGAAAACTTATCTCTAGCACTGGATGCGTCGTTCGAACTCTAAACATCTCCAGGACGGGAAAGAGGTTTGGTAGGGCGTGCGGATACCTCTCCGCCTCGTGTTATATTTTCGGGAGATTCTTCCAAATCTCCAAAAACTTCGTTCGCAAATCGACGAAAGGCATCAGTTTGTACATGTTCTGCAACATTGCTCTCGCGAACACGCTCTACTTCACCGCCATCTTGTTACAGAAAGAAAGCAAAGAGGAACGCATGAACAGCTTTACCTTTCTTCTCGGATCGATGGGAACAATATCGTGCGACTTGGTCATTTTCATTCAATCTCGCGTGTACAGACGGTCGAATAGAGATGAATGATAACGATTATATTAGAATTGGAGTAGTAGTAGTAGCAGTAGTAGTAGCAATGCGAAAGTAAGTTTTTAATCAAACAGATCTACTAGCGATTCTTTCGCATGTAGTTTAGGTATTTTTTGGTTTGTTTGTGCCACACACAAAACACACAAACGTACGATCCGGAAAAATCAAAAAAATGTGCAAAAAACTAAAAATCGCTCCTCTCGTTTTTCGTCGTCACTCCTTTCTCTCGCGATCCGGACAACACGTAATGTCGTCGTCTCTGGTCAAGAAAACCGCTTTAGGGAGCATATTCGCTCTCTTTCTCTCCTCTCTCTTCCTCTTCTCGTCCGTGTTCTTCGCGTTCGCCTTGAGATATTTGGTCTTGCCATCCGGCACCGCGATAATGCGAGAGGAATTATTCTTCAACTTTGCGGAGAAAACACCGACCGCGATGGCGTCGTTCGTAGAGCAACCGATCTATTGGGAGGGCAGCAGAAGCCTAGAAAATGCTACTGGGAATAATAAAGGTCAACAAGAACAGCAAATAAACAACATCGTGAAGAGATCGTTGAAGTTTCTCCCATGGTTTTCGAGAAAAGTTCAAGAACGGATCGTCTCTCCGTATTCCACGTTTGACGTGCACGTGAAGTTGGACGTGCCGGATTCAGAATATAATCGAAAGGTTGGGATGTTTCAAGTGAAAGCAGAATTGGTGAATTCGGGCGGGGAAACGATATTAGATTCTATGAGGCCGACTTTGTTGAGATATCAATCGCCGTTGGTGAGATGGATAAAAACGTTGGCATACTGGCCGTTTCACGTGGCGGGATTCGTGGAAGAGAAGCAAACGATTGACGTGAGAGTATTTTCAAAGATCAAGGAAAGAAGAGATTTCACGAGAGTAGCGGTGAAGTTACTGCCCAGAGGACAGACGAAAAATGGGTTGTTACCGGAGATTTATTCGGCGTCAGCGACGATCTCTTTGCGGATGAACATTCTGCAGAAAGCATTGTATTTTTACCCGATTCTATCAACGCTTTCGGTGGTTGGTTTCAACTGGTTTTGCTTGAACACTTTCGCCGTGATTGTGACTTCTTTGATTGTGTTTATGAAGTCTGTGTCAGGTAAGGAAGAAGGAACGACAATGATGGACGACGTTCTTGACGCGATTAAATCGACGAGTGCGACGATTGGCGGGAGAGACAAGAGACAAGACAAACTCATCGAGTCAATTTTAGCGAGCGAGGACGATACGATTTCCGTATCGACTCCTCCTGGAGAGATGTCCTCAGAACCAGCTTCAGAAACAGATATTCAGGAAAGAAGAGATAAAATGCCTGCTTCGTATCGAAAGGATGATGAATTAAGACGTCGAAAGTAACGTTATATTATACATACATAGAGAAAAAACTTAGAGAAAAAACTTAGTTGTAAAACATATACACGAAAAGGGCAGGTGCGCGCCTTCTTTTCTCGCTCGCTGACAGCATAAAAACAATAATATTTGTATCTGTATGTATGTTCTAGTTAATTACATTTGTTCGCGT
>Ga0181596_10006256_pt1 | contig 10254 bp, 7 predicted proteins | sample 041ome_6_FD_148655 | JGI IMG/M metagenome (GOLD analysis project Ga0181596, IMG submission 148655) | Coastal salt marsh microbial communities from the Groves Creek Marsh, Skidaway Island, Georgia - 041402US metaG (spades assembly) | ecosystem: Environmental > Aquatic > Marine > Intertidal zone >... | reverse complement strand
TCCTCGCGGGATTCGGATACACCTGATGCGCACTAATTTGAAGTTCAACCGATTCCATTGTTGGTCCAGCGGAAATGGTGACCCAAACACTTAACGAGTCGTTGATGTCCTTACCATTGTAAAAAACATATCTAGTGCTGTCTATACAAGTATTTCCAGAACTTGGAGAATACACATGACCAGAAAAATCCGATTTAACATCCCCTGGTTGAAATTTAACGCTTCCAATAGAATTGTTAATATCGCTTCCATAACAAAAATCCCAACAAAAATAGCCGCTGTCGTAAGCACAATTCATTTCATGATAGGCACGTTTAACATAAACTTCCACCTCCGATGAACTGACATTCTCCACCTTAATGGAAAAACCATAATCAGCGATATTGGTAGAATTCACTTCGAGCACTGTATCCATTTCAGCGACAGTAAGAGATTGCGCATTTAATTGCAAAATCGAAAAAAGGACAAGCAAAGATGTTAAGAGGTTTTTCATCGTATCTTATTTACTTGCTCAAAGATAGCTAATGTTAAGACATTATTTAATGGTTAGAACGTGTCTTTTCCTTAAATTCATGCTCTCTAATAAAAGATTCATGAAAAAAATTTTACTATCACTAGCTGCGTTATGTGCAGCAACCGGATTGATGGCGCAAGGACAAAGCGTTATTTATTCTGAAAACTTTGACAATGGAGTCCCTTCTACTTGGACACAAACCACCAACGCCACTGACGGCGGTTTTTTAGGCGGGAATTCAACTTCTTTGAGCTCGCAATACTTTGCCTTCACCAACCCAGGTTCAAACTTTGTCGCTACCAATGACGACGGCTGTAACTGTGATAAATCCAACGAATATCTAATTACAGATGTGATTGATTTAAGTGGGTACTCTGTAATGCACGCAACGTTCAAGTCATTTTATTACGGCGCTACTTACCAAGGTGCCACTGAGGTAGCAGAGTTTGTATATAGTACCAATGGAGGAGCAACTTGGACCTCACTTGGAACCCTTGACGCCGCTGGAGATTGGGAAACACAATGGATAGACGTAACCGCTGCATGTGGTAATGCAAATGTTCAATTTGCTTTCAACTATCAAGACGGTGGAGGATGGTTATACGGATTAGGAATCGATGATTTTGCGATTTTTGCACCTTACAATTTTGACGTAGCCATGGAATCATTGAATATTCCAACCACGCTAGGTTTAAACAATGCGCCGTTCACTTTTGAAGGAACCCTGAGAAATTACGGTGGTGCAACCATTACCTCGGCAACCATTAACTATACTATTAATGGCGGCACGCCTGTTACCGAATCGTTATCAGGCCTGAGCATTGCTCCATATGATACTTATACCTGGACACACACTACTGCCTGGAATCCGAGTACCACTGGAACGTATTCTGTGGATATTTACGCTTTACCGATTAACGGAACATTTGATCAAAACACTGCCAACGACAACCTAAATGTGTCGCTTGAAGTATTGACTGCAACCGCAGACCGTGTAGTTCTAGCTGAAGAATTTACTTCCTCAACCTGTGGTCCTTGTGCTTCATTTAATCCTGGTTACAAACAATTATTAGATGCCAATGCTGCGAATACAGAAAACGGACGTGTAACTTCCGTGAAATATCAAATGAATTGGCCAAGTCCGGGTAATGACCCAGCGTACAACCAAGAAGCTGCAGACAGAAGAGTTGCCTACGGTATCTCTGGCGTCCCAGATGTTGTGTATTCCGGTTCAAATATCCCTACTTCCCAAGCGAATATTGATATTGTTAAAGACGTACCGTCATTAGCAAATTTATCTGCCGAATGGAGTGCTACTGGAAATTACATTCAATGCGATGCAACCGTTAATGCTTTAGCAGATTTGGGGTCAAACGTAGTACTTCATATGGCCATGATTGAAAAACAAATCAATCATAGTATACAAACGAATGGAGAGACTGTGTTTTATCATGTTTTCCGCAAATTTATGGACGGGTCCAATGGTCATAGCATGTCCAATATGACAGCTGGCAATACCTACACACATTATGCGAACTCCACGATTTCCGTGAACGCTGCCCCTGCTCAAGGTTCGTTTGACTTTTGGATTGGAACGTCTAATATGGATGTTATTGTATGGTTGCAGAATACTACTACTGGTGAAGTTTTGCAAAGCGCCTATGGGAAGTATACCACATCAGGTATAAATGAAATGGATGATGTAGCTCGATTTATTGCGGTTTACCCAAATCCCTCTAACGAAGTTGCAGGTATTGAATTGGATTTAATTGACAGATCAGATGTTACTCTTAACCTAGTTAATTCACTAGGTCAAACTGTTTATACTTCGGCTAAGTCTTTGGATGCAGGTATTCAAAAAATAGAAGTTTCTACAGCCTCTTTGAGTGCCGGTCTATATTTTATCAACGTTAACGTAGACGGAATAAGCAAGACCTTGCGATTGAACGTTGCTCACTAAACATTAATTGTCTTATTTTTACGGGGAGCCATAAGGTTCCCCGTTTTTTTATTCAGACTTAAGAACATGAAACATCTTCTAACCGCATTGGCATTATTTGCTACTTCTCATCTCATTGGACAAGAGCTACCTAGTACAACGCTCAAGACGTTAGATGGACAAAGCGTTAACATTAAAGATGCTATTAGTACTGAAGGCCCAACTGTAATTAGTTTTTGGGCAACATGGTGCAAGCCGTGTATTAAAGAACTAACGGCGTTTATGGATTATGCTATTGATTTGGAAGAAGAGGTAGGCGCCAAAGTACTCGCCGTAAGTATTGACGACTCGCGTAATTCAGCTCGAGTTGCTCCAATGGCACAAGGCCAAGGTTGGGAATACACGATTCTATTGGACGAAAACCAGGATTTAAAAAGAAATTTAGGAATTGTAAATGTTCCTTTCACGCTCGTTCTCAACAGTGAAGGTGAAGTAGTTTGGAAGCATAGCGGCTATTCACCTGGAGATGAAGAAGAACTCGCAGAAATTGTAACAGAAGTTGCTGCAGGTCATTCGCCAAGTCACTAATCAAATGAAGAAAGCATTTGCGCTTGGATTCATAGCTCTTTTAGCCATACCAAGTTTGGCTCAAGAGCAATCTGCGTTTGGAGGTCAGTTGCATGGGAACTTCCAATTAGATGGACAGTTGTATCTACGCGATGAAAGTATTGATCCCACAGGAGAGTTCTTTCCTGATGAAAAATTCTTGGGGCAAGGCTACGCTAACTTTGTGTACGCAGATGGTAGCTTCTCCGCAGGTTTACGTTATGAGAATTATCAGAATGTTATGCTCGGGTTTCCTGAAGGGTATCGTGGAGAGGGTATTACGTACAGATTCCTTCAATTTAAACAAGATGGACTGGATATTACGGTTGGAAACTTTTACGAACAATTTGGAACAGGAATGGTGTTCCGCTCCTACGAAGAACGCGGCTTAGGCTATGATAATGCTATGGATGGTGTTCGAATCAAAGTCAACCCCGCGAGTGGTCTTGAATTAAAAGCAGTTTTAGGTCGTCAGCGCTTCTATTTTGAGAAAAGTCCAGGACTACTTAGAGGAATTGATGCCGAATATAATTTATCCTCTGAATTATTTCCCAAATTGGATTCAGCAGGATTGCGTTGGACAGTGGGTACGAGCTTCATGAGTAAATATCAAAGGTCCAATGATCCTTTCCTTGTATTGCCAGAGAATGTTGCGGCAGGAGGCATAAGGACTCGAATTGCTAAGGGACCTTGGTCTTTACAAGGAGAATTTGCCTATAAGGCCAATGATCCTTCATCAGACAACAGGTACATCTATAAGGACGGAAATGGCTTTCTAGCAAACGTGACCTACAGTAAGAATGGTTTGGGGATTATTGCCGGTATCAAACGAATTGATAATATGAGTTTTAGGTCTGACCGCAATGGCTCCACTATTGATATGTTGGTCAACTATCTGAGTCCAACAGCTCAAGTTCACACCTATGCGCTACCTGCTCTATATCAATATGCTACGCAAATTAATGGTGAAGAAGGAATCCAACTGGAAGCCAACTACAAGTTTAAACGTAAAACTATTCTTGGAGGCAAATACGGAACGTTAGTGAGTCTTAATTACAGCGTTATTCAAAGTATCAATAAAGATTTTATAGATCCTTCATTAGATACATTACGGACTCTTCAAGGTTATTACAGTGAACCCTTAGTACGTGGGGAAATTCCCTATTTCCATGACTTTAATGTAACCGTTAACAAGAAGATTAATAAACGGCTCAAGATTAATGCAATGTACTTGAATCTATTTTACAACAGGAGCGTCTTAGAAGACGGTTTAGGAGATGAAAGCATACAGCAAAATCCTGATGGCCAAAAGCTTATGAGTGGAGACATTATCATTATTGAAAGCCTCTACAAACTAAAGAGAAAGCATTATCTACGAACGGAATTCCAACATTTAAACACGCAAGATGATAGGGGATCCATGGTTATGGCCTTGGCTGAGTACAGTATTGCCCCTCACTGGTTCTTTAGCGTCCAGGATATTTATAATTATGGAAATCCAAATGCAGACCAAAAGTTGCATTATCCGCTTGCTTCAGTCGTCTATACAGCGGGTACTAGCAGGTTTCAACTTTCCTACGGACGCCAACAGCGCGGTATTTTTTGTGTAGGAGGCGTATGTCGTGTTGTACCACCATCTAACGGTGTTAGTTTCTCACTCACCACTAGCTTCTAAAAATGAAAAAGTCGATTCAATTTTTGTTATTCGTTCTGTTCATTACTGCTTTAACTACGCAATGTGACGTTATTGATCAGCCCTTCAAAAATGGCGGACCGCAAGACACCACTTCCACTGCGCAGCTGCGGAACGTTTTAATAGAGGACTTTACGGGGCATCGTTGTAAAAATTGCCCTAAAGCTTCCAAAAAAATTGAAGAACTCGTTAATGCTTTTGGCGCGGATCGGATTATAGGTCTAGCAATTCATGCGGGGCCTGGAAACTTTACCGGAACCAATACGGATTATCCTACAGATTTTACAACAACTGAAGGAAAGCAAATTCAAAACTTTTTTGGGACTAATTTTCTACCTGTTGGTATGGTAAATCGAGAGAACTACACGCCTTCTGGAAATTCGCATTGGTCAAGTTTTGACGAATGGCCTACGTTAAGTGCACAGGCCATGGACAGTACGCTCAGAGTTGAATTAGAAGTTGAAGCAACCGTTGATTATAGTGATACGACTATTGAGGTAAATGTAAAAGCAATCCCTCAAGTTGCAATTCTTCACGATTTAGATGTCGTGGTGATGATTAAAGAAAGTGGAATTGTAAGCCCACAGTTACTCGAAGACGACACGCGAGACCCCAACTATGTCCATAATAATGTACTCCGAGAATTTATCACCCCTACCTGGGGTGAGGAAATTGGAAACAGCCCAATGGTACCTGGTGATGAGTATTTATCGAGTCACAGTATGAGTTGGAATACAAGCTGGGTAAGGACAAATAGCGCGGTTGTTGTTTACGTGTATAATCCAACAAATTATCGCATCCTCCAAGTCGTTGAAGCGAGTATTGATTAAGGCTTCTTTATAAAGCCTAGGTTTCTCTTGAACCCGTCAAATCCTACTCTCCGCATGGCAGAACCTTTGGTGATTTCTTCCCATAATTCATGAGTGATTTCTTCCCAAGTTTCCCAGTCGTTATTTTGAATGGAATCGCGGATGTTGAAATCACCCTCACTATGCGGTGTGGAAAAACGATTCCAAGGGCAAACGTCCTGACAAATATCACAACCGTATACCCAATCCTCCATTTTTTCTTGATATTCACTTGGAAGAGCGCCTTTATATTCTATGGTTAAATAACTGATGCATTTATTGCTATCAACAACAGTTGGTGCCACGATTGCTGATGTGGGGCAGGCATCTATACAAGCTGTGCATGAACCACAATGATCAGTGGTTGGTCCATCGGGTTCCAGCTCAATATCCACAATTAGCGCACCAATGAAAAAAAAGCTACCTGAACCTTTACTAAGCAATAGACTGTGCTTACCTACCCAACCCAATCCACTTTTTCTAGCCCAAGCCCTATCCATTACTGGTGCACTATCAACAAATCCACGGCCACCTACCTCGCCTATTTCATCTTGAATGCACAATAACATTCGTTTCAGCTTTCCACGGATTACTTTATGGTAATCACGCCCATAGGCATATTTTGAAATCTTTGGCGCATCCTCTCTCTGCTCCTCATCCGGAAAATAATTTAATACTACACTAATGACAGATTTAGCGCCGGGCACGAGTTTCCTTGGATCTAAGCGCTCGTCAAAATGACGTTCCATCCAAGACATGGTTCCATGAAAGCCTGCATTGAGCCAATTTTCTAATCCGGTAGCTTCTTCCTCTAAAAATCCAGCGGCAGAAATTCCACAAGCGTCAAAACCTTGTTCTCTTGCAAGACGCTTAACAAGCTTAGAAGCATCCGCCCTATTCATTAAAATAAAGTACCTGAAGTGCCTTTGTTCGGCCGGTTTAAACCTAAATGTGTATATGCTTTTTCAGTAACCATACGTCCACGAGGGGTGCGCAAAAGAAAGCCTTCTTTTATCAAATATGGCTCATAAACTTCTTCAATGGTTTCAGCCTGTTCGCCTATTGCCGTGCTCAACGTATTTAGACCAACTGGACCGCCTGCAAAATTATCCACCAAAATGGTTAAAATTTTATTGTCCATTTCATCCAGCCCTTTGCTATCAACATTCAATGCATTTAATCCAAATTCTGCGATTTCTACATCTATGGTTCCATTACCTTTCACCATTGCAAAATCCCGAACTCTTCGCAATAAGGCGTTTGCTATTCTTGGGGTGCCCCTTGAACGACTAGCTACTCTGATACAAGCTTCATATTCGGCTGGAACCTGTAAAATTTCTGCGCTTCTCTCCACAATCGTTGTAAGTAACTCAACGTCGTAATATTCGAGTCTAGCATTTATTCCAAATCTCGCTCTTAAAGGCGCTGTCAATAATCCCGAACGGGTTGTAGCGCCAATAAGTGTAAATGGATTTAGACTAATTTGTACGCTTCTGGCACTGGGTCCAGAATCAATCATAATATCAATCTTGAAATCCTCCATGGCACTATACAAGTACTCTTCTATGACGGGCGAGAGTCTATGAATTTCATCTATAAAGAGTACATCATTCGCTTCTAGGTTAGTAAGTAACCCTGCTAAATCTGATGGTTTATCCAACACTGGACCAGAGGTTACTTTTATACCCACCGCCAACTCATTGGCAAGTATATGACTTAATGTAGTCTTTCCTAAACCCGGAGGACCGTGAAGCAAAACATGATCCATGGCTTCATCTCGCATCTTTGCTGCTTCTACAAAGATTTTAAGATTCTCTAAAACGGCCGCTTGGCCCGTGAAGTCATCAAAACTTAAGGGCCTTAACTTCTTTTCAATCTCGCGCTCCGTATTGGTGAAGTGTTCGCTTGTAGGATCTAAGTGTTCGTTCATAATGCTACAAAATACCACAAAAAATCCCCTTACCTCACGGTAAGGGGATTTGAATTTTCCAATTAAATCGGTTTAGTGTCCACTCTCCTCTCCTTCTGCCAAAGGAACGTTTTGCGGAACAAAATCTTCTTCAGCACCTGGCTTGGAATAATCGTAAGCCCAACGGTGTACCACTGGGATATCACCTGGCCAGTTTCCGTGCATGTGTTCTACAGGAGTAGTCCATTCTAATGAATTCCCTCTCCAAGGATTCTGCTTTGCTTTAGGACCTCTCCAAATACTGTAGAAGAAGTTAAATATGAATATTAGTTGCGCGGCACCACCAATAATGGCAAAGTAGGTAATAAGCACATTGATATCTGCTAAATTATCAAACATTGGGAAGGCAGTATTACTATAATAACGTCGTGGTAGCCCTGCCATACCTAAAAAGTGCATTGGAAAGAAAACGCCGTACGCCGTGATGAACGTCAACCAAAAGTGAGCATAACCCATGGATTTATTCATCATTCTACCATACATTTTAGGGAACCAATGATAGACACCGGCAAACATTCCGTAAATCGCACTCAGACCCATCACAATATGGAAGTGAGCAACGACAAAGTAGGTGTCGTGCACATTGATGTCTAGAGCAGAATCACCAAGAATGACACCAGTTAAACCACCGGTTACGAAGGTACTAACTAGGGCAATTGAGAATAACATTGCTGGAGTGAATTGAATGTTACCCTTCCAAAGAGTGGTAATATAGTTGAATGCTTTTACCGCTGACGGAATAGCAATCAATAATGTCGTGAAAGTAAATACAGATCCTAAGAAAGGATTCATACCTGTAACAAACATGTGGTGTCCCCAAACAATAAAACTCAGAAATGCAATAGCCAAAATTGAACCGACCATTGCCCTGTAACCGAAAATAGGCTTGCGGGAATTTGTTGCAATTACTTCAGATGAAATTCCAAGAGCTGGTAAAAGGATAATGTAAACTTCAGGGTGACCTAAGAACCAAAATAAGTGCTGGTACAATACTGGTGAACCCCCACTGTAGCTGAGGACTTCACCTCCAATAAATATATCACTCAGGTAGAAGGATGTCCCTAACAAACGGTCAAACATCAATAACAGTGCTGCACTCAATAGAACAGGGAATGATAATACTCCTAATATAGCGGTTACCAAGAATGCCCAGATAGTTAAAGGAAGACGAGTCATGCTCATGCCCTTTGTACGCATATTAATCACCGTAACTATGTAGTTCAAAGAACCAAGTAGAGACCCGACTATAAATAAAGTCATAGATATTAGCCATAATGTCATACCTGCGCCTGAACCAGGCATAGCTTGAGGCAATGCTGATAATGGAGGGTAAACCGTCCAACCTGAGGCTGCTGGCCCAGCTTCCACAAATAAGGAAGCCACCATAATCACAGAACTCAAAAAGAAGAACCAATATGACAAGGCATTCATGAAACCTGATGCCATATCACGCGCTCCAATTTGCAATGGAATTAGAAGGTTTGAAAATGTACCCGATAAACCAGCCGTCAATACAAAGAAAACCATAATGGTTCCGTGTATGGTTACGAGTGCCAAATACATATTTGGATCCATAACACCGTCCGGTGCCCACTTTCCTAAGAAAAATTCAAGGATAGGAAAGCTCTGTTCCGGATATGCAATTTCCAAACGGAAAAGCATGGACATCATCACACCGATGATTCCCATGAACATACCCGTAATTAAAAACTGTTTACCAATCATCTTGTGGTCCATCGTAAAGATGTACTTCGTGAAGAAGTTCTCCTCATGATGATGTTCCATCAAATGATCTTGGAAGTGATTGTTTTTTTCTGTCGTTGTAGTTGACATAGCTTAATCTTTATTACCTCTATTTACAAAGTTTCGGCGACGGTTTTTTGTTCTTTCAACCAAGCGTCAAATTCGTCTTGGGTTTCCACTATGATGTCCATTTGCATATTGTAGTGTGCTGCACCGCAAATTTTATTACACAATAGCACGTAATTAAATTCCCAAATGTCTTCACCTTTGGCTTTTCTAATCTCATTTACCTCCTCTACATGTGCCTTGACATCCTTATTCTGGCGAATTTCCGCAGTTGTAATGGTTGGTGTAAACTGAAAATTAGTTACCGAACCAGGAACACAATTCATTTGTGCACGGAAGTGAGGGAAATATGCTGAGTGTATAACGTCTTGAGCACGGAATACAAATTGTATTGGCTTTCCAACAGGCAAGTGTAACTCTTTAGCTACTATATCATCTGCAGAAGCTGGATCCTGTGTGTCAACACCCAAAATATTTGCTCCGGCAATTTCATGCACAGTTGCATAGCCTAATTCGTTATCACCACCACTGTAGCGAACGGTCCAATTAAATTGTTGGGCATAGACCTCAACTAAAATGGGCTCCTCTTCGTTTTCTGGCATCATTAAGGTGCTCCAAACATTTAGACCCCAAATAATAAGTACTGCCAAAGCCAGTGCGGGAACTACTGTCCAGAACAATTCTAAGCGATTGTTGTGCTCGAAATACGTTGCCTTTGTGCCTTTCTTGCCTCTGTATTTGTACGCAAAATAGAATAGAATTGGCTGGACAATAAAGAATACGATATTGATAATCAGCATACTTAAATTCCATAAACTATCTATTTCTGCACCATGAGCAGATGAAGGTTCAGGTAAAGAAAGTCTTCCCCAAGCC
>Ga0181596_10006253_pt1 | contig 10258 bp, 6 predicted proteins | sample 041ome_6_FD_148655 | JGI IMG/M metagenome (GOLD analysis project Ga0181596, IMG submission 148655) | Coastal salt marsh microbial communities from the Groves Creek Marsh, Skidaway Island, Georgia - 041402US metaG (spades assembly) | ecosystem: Environmental > Aquatic > Marine > Intertidal zone >... | reverse complement strand
GTGCCCAGTTGGCGCAACAACAGCGCACTGAGGCTCAAACCGCCAGAGAGCAGCGCGCCGAGCAGCGCAAGGAGGCGTCTCTCGATGAGGAAGAGGAGCAATCCGCTGTCTCTGCGCAGCAGGGGCGGCCGCCACCACCTAGCCTGGATCTGTACCGGCAGCTCAGTGATTTGCAGGAGCCGGCACCGGTTGTCGATCTGGTGATGTGAACGGTGCTTGGGGTGCTTGACATTAAATAGGCATAAACGTATGTTTCAAACGCTTGTTTGATTAGCTTGATTGCCAAGGGGTGGTTGAGCGCCGGGATTGCTCCCGATAACGACCGAATATCCGGTCACCTACACACTAAGAATCCACCGCAGAGGTTAACCGCTATGCCTGATTACAAGGCCCCCTTGCGTGATATCCGTTTCGTACGCGACGAACTGCTCGGCTACGAAGCGCATTATCAGAGCCTGCCTGGCTGCCAGGACGCTACTCCGGACATGGTCGACGCCATCCTTGAAGAAGGCGCGAAATTCTGTGAGCAAGTGCTGTCGCCGCTGAACCGTGTAGGTGACATCGAAGGTTGCACCTGGTCCCCAGAGGGCGTGAAAACCCCAACTGGCTTCAAGGATGCCTACCAGCAGTACGTTGAAGGCGGCTGGCCGAGCCTGGCGCACGACGTTGACCACGGCGGCCAAGGCCTGCCTGAGTCGCTGGGTCTGGTGCTGAGCGAAATGGTCGGTTCCTCCAACTGGTCGTGGGGCATGTACCCAGGTCTGTCGCACGGCGCGATGAACACCATCGCCGAGCACGGTACCGACGAGCAGAAGCACACCTACCTGACCAAGCTGGTATCCGGCGAGTGGACCGGCACCATGTGCCTGACCGAGCCACATTGCGGTACCGACCTGGGCATGCTGCGTACCAAGGCCGAGCCTCAGGCTGACGGTTCGTACAAGGTGTCCGGCACCAAGATCTTCATTTCTGCTGGTGAGCACGACATGGCCGATAACATCGTCCACATCGTACTGGCCCGCCTGCCCGACGCGCCGCAAGGCACCAAAGGTATCTCGCTGTTTATCGTGCCGAAGTTCTCGGTTAACGCTGACGGCACCGTTGGCGCACGTAACGCCGTTTCCTGTGGCTCGCTTGAGCACAAGATGGGCATCCACGGTAACGCCACCTGCGTGATGAACTTTGACGGCGCTACCGGTTACCTGATCGGCCCAGCCAACAAAGGCCTGAACTGCATGTTCACCTTTATGAACACCGCGCGTCTGGGTACTGCCCTGCAGGGTCTGGCGCACGCTGAAATCGGTTTCCAGGGTGGCCTGAAGTACGCTCGCGAGCGTCTGCAGATGCGTGCTCTTACTGGCCCGAAAGCGCCGGACAAAGCCGCTGACCCGATCATCGTCCACCCGGACGTGCGTCGCATGCTGCTGACCATGAAAGCCTTCGCCGAAGGCAACCGCGCGATGGTGTACTTCACCGCCAAGCAGGTTGATATCGTCAAGTACAGCAAAGACGAAGCCGAGAAGAAGCAAGCCGATGCACTGCTGGCCTTCCTCACGCCAATCGCTAAAGCGTTCATGACCGAAGTTGGCTTCGAGGCGGCCAACCACGGCGTACAGATCTATGGCGGCCACGGCTTTATCGCCGAGTGGGGCATGGAGCAGAACGTTCGCGACAGCCGTATCTCCATGCTGTACGAAGGCACCACCGGTATCCAGGCCCTCGACCTGCTGGGCCGTAAAGTGCTGCAGACTCAAGGCGAAGCGCTGAAAGGCTTCACCAAGATCGTGCACAAGTTCTGCCAGGCCAACGAAGGCAACGACGCGGTCAAAGCGTTCATCGAGCCTCTGGCCAAGCTGAACAAGGAGTGGGGCGAGCTGACCATGAAAGTGGGCATGGCTGCGATGAAAGACCGCGAAGAAGTCGGTGCCGCTTCGGTGGACTACCTGATGTACTCCGGCTACGTCTGCCTGGCCTACTTCTGGGCTGACATGGCGCGTCTGGCTGCCGAGAAGATTGCTGCAGGTGCTGAGGACGAGGCGTTCTACAAAGCCAAGTTGCAGACTGCCAACTTCTACTTCGCGCGCATCCTGCCGCGTACCCGTGCGCATGTTGAAGCCATGCTGTCGGGCGCCAACAACCTGATGGATATGGACGAAGAGCACTTTGCTCTGGGCTACTAAGCCTTAGGTTCCAGCGCAGGTCGAAAACCGCTGCCCCTTGGGGTGGCGGTTTTTTTATGCCGCTGGAAAAGCCGAGGGCATCGGGTAGCTGGTCGAATTGCGCGGCAGGTTCCGTGCGTAATCGATCTGTTGCAGGCAAACTGCGCGGCGTTATCTGCTTTTCGCGGTTTGTGGAGTTGCTCTTGTCGCGTTTTGCCGCTGTGCGTATTAGCCATTTTTTGCCTTCACTGCTGCTCTTGCTCAGCGGGCTGGCGCTTGCTCACCTGACGCAGTTGAGCGAGTTTTTCACCTCGTTGTTCAACGTGCTGCCGACGCTGTTGCTCTTGCTCGGCGGGGCGTTTTGTCTGGTTTATGGTCGCCAGCGTGAAGTGTTCCTGCTGTTGACGCTCTATCTCGGCTACTTTTTGCTCGATACCCAGGTCGATCATTTCCGCGCGACCGGGCAGGTACGCAGCGATGCTGCACTGATCTTCCATCTGTGCAGCGTGCTGCTGCCACTGCTCTACAGCCTTTACGCGGCGTGGCAGGAGCGCACGCACCTGTTTCAGGACATGGTTGCCAGGGCTGCGGTCTTGCTCGCGGTTGGTGCGGTGGCGGTTGGCCTGGCGCAGCGTTTTCCCGACGCCTTGTTGCAGTGGTTGTCGTCTGTGCGCTGGCCTGCGTTGCAGGTTGAATGGCTGGCGCTGGTGCAACTGGCGTATCCACTATTTTTCCTAGGGTTGATTCTGCTGTTGGTGCAATACCTGCGGATGCCGCGGCCGTTGCATGCGGCGCAATTGTTGGGGCTGTGTGCATTGCTGTGGATGCTGCCCAACACGTTCATCCTGCCCAATGCGCTGAATGTCATGAGCAGTCAGGTCATGCTCATCGTGGTGGCAGCTGTGGCCCATGAGGCCTATCAGATGGCATTTCGTGACGAGCTCACCGGTTTGCCCGGCCGGCGTGCCCTGAATGAGCGATTACAGCGCCTGGGACGCAGTTATGTGATCGCCATGGCTGATGTTGACCACTTCAAGAAATTCAATGACAGCCACGGCCACGATGTCGGCGATCAGGTGCTGCGTTTGGTCGCCGCGCAGTTGCGCAAGATTGGCGGTGGAGGCAAGGCCTACCGCTACGGCGGCGAGGAGTTCACCCTGGTGTTCCCCGGCAAAACGCTTGAGGAGTGCCTGCCGCACCTTGAGGTGATACGCCAGGCCATCGAGGCTTATCGCATCCAGCTGCGCGATAAACAGCAGCGCCCGCAAGACGACAAACAAGGGCGGGCGCGCCGAGCTGGCGGCACGGCGCAGCAGGTGTCGGTGACCGTGAGCATGGGTGTGGCTGAGCGTGGCTTGCAGCAGCGCAGCCCGGAAGAGGTGCTCAAGGCTGCCGACCAGGCGCTGTATAACGCCAAGGGCGCCGGGCGTAACTGCGTGCGCAGTTATGGTCAGCGGCGCGGCGCGGTCAAGCTGGATGCGGCGCACGGCTAGGGGCGGTTGCTACTGCACGCGCAGCAATGCGGCGCACGCCGAAACGGCAACAGACCCTGACTAATGGCAGTGTATTCAGCATCTGCACGGTGATTGTTGCGCGCGTGCCTGGGCCTTAGCGTAGAGCGCTAACCCACGCTCTAGCTAACGGAGAAGCCAGCATGCCCGAGTACAAAGCCCCGCTGCGCGATATGCACTTTTTGATCGACGAGGTCTTCGACTTTCATGCTGGCTACGCCGCAATGGGCGCCAGCGATGCCAGCCCGGATATGGTCAGTGCGATCCTCGCCGAGGGCGCGAAGTTTTGCGAGCAGGTACTGGCGCCACTGAACCGCTCGGGTGATGAAGAGGAATGCCAGATCAATGACGGTGTGGTCACCACGCCCAAGGGCTTCAAGGAAGCCTTTGCCCAGTACGTTGAGGGCGGCTGGAATGGCCTGGCGGCAGACCCGGCTTATGGTGGTCAGGGGCTGCCGCACTCTCTCGGCCTGTTGGTCAGCGAGATGGTTGGCGCCAGCAACACCTCCTGGGGCATGTACCCCGGGCTGACCCATGGTGCGATGTCGGCGATCCATGCCCACGGCAGCGAAGCGCAGAAGCAGACCTACCTAAGCAAACTCACCGAAGGCCGCTGGACCGGTACCATGTGCCTGACCGAGGCCCATTGCGGCACCGACCTGGGCCTGATCAAGACCCGCGCCGTGCCCCAGGCTGACGGCAGCTATGCGGTCAGCGGCAGCAAGATCTTTATCTCTGCCGGCGAGCACGACATGAGCGAGAACATCGTCCATCTGGTGCTGGCCAAGCTGCCCGACGCGCCGGCCGGCACCAAGGGTATCTCGCTGTTTATCGTGCCCAAGTTGCTGCCGGATGCCGCCGGTGAAGCGGGTGAGCGCAATGGCGTCAGCTGCGGCTCGATTGAACACAAGATGGGCATCAAAGCCTCGGCCACCTGTGTGATGAACTTCGACAGCGCCACCGGTTACCTGATCGGCGAGGCCAACAAGGGCCTCAACTGCATGTTCACCATGATGAACCACGCGCGGCTGGGCACCGGTATGCAGGGCCTGTGTCTGGGTGAAACCAGTTTCCAGGGCGCGCTCAAGTACGCCACTGAGCGCCTGCAGATGCGTGCGCTGACCGGGCCGAAAGCCCCGGAAAAGTCTGCCGATCCGATCATCGTGCATCCTGACGTGCGGCGCATGCTGCTGACCATGAAGGCCTTTAACGAAGGCAATCGCGCCCTGGCCTACTTCACCGCGCAGCTGATCGACCAGGCGCACCGCGGCAACAGCACCGAGCAGCGTGAAGAAGCGGAGAACCTGCTGGCCTTCCTCACGCCGATCTGCAAGGCCTTTATGACCGAGACCGGACTGGAGGTGACCAACCACGGCATGCAGGTGTTCGGCGGCCACGGGTTTATCCGCGAATGGGGCATGGAGCAGTTGGTGCGTGACTGCCGTATCGCGCCTATCTACGAAGGCACCAACGGCATCCAGGCCCTCGACCTGCTCGGGCGCAAGGTGCTCGGCAGTCAGGGCAAGCTGCTGCGCGGCTTTACCAAGATCGTCCACAAGTTCTGTGAAGCGCAAACCGAGCATCCGCAGCTCAAGGGGTATGTTGCCCAGTTGGCGACGCTCAATCAGCAGTGGGGCGCGCTGACTCAGAAGATCGGCATGGCGGCGATGCAGAACCCGGATGAAGTGGGGGCGGCCTCGATGGATTACCTGATGTACTCCGGCTACGTCACCCTGGCGTATTTCTGGTTGCGCATGGCGCTGGTCGCTCAGCAGAAGCTCGAAGCGGGCGCGGGTGACGCCGCCTTTTATCAGGCCAAGCTGGCGACCTGCGAGTTCTACTTCAAACGCCTGTTGCCGCGAACCACCACTCACCTGGCGGGTGCCGAAGCGGGCAGCGAGTGCCTGATGCGCTTGCCGGCGGAGCACTTCGCCCTCTGAACAGCGGTTAGCACCCTGACAAAGCCCGCCACTCGGCGGGTTTTGTCGTTACAGGGAGCGTGGTTGGTCCGGTTAGTAGGCTATGACTTAGTGGTCATTACGCGACGCTATGTGTCTAAAAAGTTGTTCGGTTAGACTTCCAGATCATCTTTACACCTGCTGCTTCGTCCGAGGATTTGCCCCATGGCTGACTACAAAGCTCCCCTGCGCGATATGCGCTTCGTGCTCAATGAAGTGTTTGAAGTTTCCAAGCTGTGGGCCCAGTTGCCGGCCCTGGCTGAAGTGGTGGATGAAGACACCGCTGCGGCCATTCTCGAAGAAGCCGGCAAGGTCACCGGTGGCGTGATTGCTCCGCTGAACCGCAGCGGCGACGAAGAGGGCTGCTCCTGGGACGCGGGTGCGGTGAAAACCCCTGCCGGTTTCCCAGAAGCTTACAAAACCTACGCCGAAGGTGGCTGGGTTGGCGTTGGCGGTGACCCGGTATTTGGCGGCATGGGCATGCCCAAGGCGATCTCGGCCCAGGTCGAGGAAATGGTCAACTCGGCCAACCTGTCGTTTGGTCTGTACCCAATGCTCACCGCAGGCGCCTGTCTGTCGATCAACGCCCACGCCAGCGACGAGCTGAAAGAGAAATACCTGCCGAACATGTATTCCGGCGTCTGGGCCGGTTCCATGTGCCTGACCGAACCGCATGCCGGCACCGACTTAGGGATTATTCGCACCAAGGCCGAACCGCAGGCTGACGGCAGCTTCAAGGTCTCCGGCACCAAGATTTTTATCACCGGCGGTGAGCACGACCTGACCGAGAACATCATTCACCTGGTGCTGGCCAAGCTGCCCGACGCCCCGGCTGGCCCGAAAGGTATCTCGCTGTTCCTGGTGCCGAAGTTCATGGTTAACGCCGACGGTTCCCTGGGTGAGCAGAACGCACTGTCCTGTGGTTCGATCGAACACAAGATGGGTATCAAGGCTTCGGCCACCTGCGTGATGAACTTCGACGGTGCCACCGGCTGGATCGTTGATGCACCGAACAAGGGCCTCGCCGCCATGTTCACCATGATGAACTACGAGCGTCTGGGCGTGGGCATCCAGGGTCTGTCCCTGGGTGAGCGCAGCTACCAGAACGCCGTGGAATACGCCCGCGACCGTATCCAGAGCCGCGCGCCGACTGGTCCTGTGGCGAAAGACAAAGCCGCTGACCCGATCATCGTGCACCCCGACGTGCGCCGCATGCTGCTGACCATGAAAGCGCTGAACGAAGGTGGTCGTGCCTTCTCCAGCTACGTGGCTATGCAACTCGATACCGCCAAGTTCAGCGAAGACGCCACCACCCGCAAGCGCGCGGAAGAGCTGGTTGCCCTGCTGACCCCGGTGGCCAAGGCCTTCCTCACCGACATGGCGCTGGAAACCACCACCCACGGCCAGCAGATTTTCGGCGGCCACGGTTATATCCGTGAGTGGGGCCAGGAGCAGTTGATTCGCGACTGCCGCATCACCCAGATCTACGAAGGCACTAACGGTATCCAGGCGCTCGACCTGGTCGGCCGTAAAGTGGTCGGCAGCGGCGGTGCGTTCTACAAGCACTTCGCTGACGAAATCAAAGCTTTTACCGATTCGGCCGACAGCAACCTGGCCGAGTTTGTTAATCCGCTGAAAGATGCCATCGCCAATCTGGAGCTGATGACCAGCGATCTGCTGGAGCGCGCCAAGGCCAACCCGAACGAAGTCGGCGCCGCCTCGGTCGAGTACCTGCAGGTGTTCGGTTATACCGCCTACGCCTACATGTGGGCGTTGATGGCGCGCACCGCGCTGGCCAAGCAGGATCAGGACGAGTTCTACGTGAGCAAACTGGGCACCGCGCGTTTCTTCTTCGCCCGTCTGCTGCCGCGTATCCACTCGCTGACTGCATCGGTTAAAGCCGGTAGCGAGTCGCTGTACCTGCTGGACGCCGCGCAGTTCTAAGTGCTCGTGTAGTGCCCAAAAGCCCCGGCCCAGCGCCGGGGCTTTTTGTTTCGGTTGCTATGCTCGCGGCCCCTGCGGGTTTATGGCTGCGCACCTCCGCGCTGTACAGGGTGGGACCAAACCAGCTATTTCTGCACCTGGGCGCCGTTCCGCTAAGCTGCGAGTATCGCCAGCTTAGCGGGCTGTTCGGAATGGAGGTCAACATGGGCAACGGGGCAAAGAGTGTGGGGCGTCTTCTCGGCGGAGTCGGGCTGCTGCTGGGGTTACAGGTGCAGGCCGAGCCGTTGCTGCTGACGGAAGTTGATCTGGAGGACAAGGTCAATGGCGTTCTAGCGCTGATGTCTTTCTCAGTGGTGCCCGATCTGGCCTCCAGCTCGCTGAGCTTCAATGATGCGCAGACCGATAACCCTGATCTGAGCATGGTTCAGTTCGGCGGCGGCGCGACCATGGGCGAGGACTTCCCGCTCTACCTCGAGGGCTCGGCTGCCTACAGTCGTTATGACCCGCGTTTCGTGCTCACCAACGGGCAGGATTCGCGGCGAATTCCGGCCAAGTGGACCACGGTTTCAGCCACTGGCGGTATCGGCTGGGACTTTGCTCTGAATGAGGAGTGGGTGCTGCGGCCCATCGCCAACTTCTCGCTCGGCTACATCAGCAGCGATGTCAACCTGGCCCGAGTTTTCGTCAACCAGCGCTTCGACCGCGATATCGAGTTTCTCGATGACGGGCACATGAGCGTGGGCGGTCTCGGGGGCTCGCTGATGCTTGACTGGGAACGCGTGCGCCCCGACTACGAGATCGATCTGGAGCTGCGCTACAGCAATATCGAACTACACAACATCGGTGGCGACAAGGCGATCGATGGCTCGGTCAATGCCGAAGCAACCAACCTGTGGGCGCGCTGGCGAGCACCGACTGGCGTCGTCGCCCTGCAGCGCCCGCTGCGCTATGTCCTGGAGCATTCCTATTCCGAGTACTTGGGCGATCAGCGTGGGGTGCTCGGCTTTGATCGGCTGTTCACTGTCGGGGCTGGGCTCGAGTTGGATTCCAGTGCCTATGATGTGATCATCAGCCGTACCCGGCTGGTGCTGCGCTATATGTGGGGGAGCAACGTCTACGGAACATCTCTGGGCCTGGCTGTGAGCTTCTGAAGCACTAGCGCCTGCGCTCGATGAGGCGCGCCGTCGCGGCCCCACTTGCTGTTCAATCCTGCTGCCGATACAGCCAGGCCAGGTAGAGGCCGCTGCGGCCGTGGCTGGTCAACCGCCAGGGCCAGCCTCGTCTTCCAGTAACAAACCATGGCCGGCGTTAAAGCTGATGGGTGTGGTGCCGGCGCTGGCGCACATCAGGCCTGCGCCACTGCAACAATAGATAACCAGCGCTGTCCATCCGTGCGCTGCTAGTACGCCAGTCAAAATCGTCCAGACCAGCGCCCGGCGGCGCGATGGCCAACTCCAAGGTGACCCCTTGCCGTTCTGCCAGGGCAGTTGGCGGGCGGTGCGGCTGTCGATAAAGCGGATGCTCACGGCGGTGGGGCTCATGTCGGTCGTCCGTATATGTATATACATATGTGCCTTACCGCTGACTAGGCCGTCGGTGGGCCGATACCTACCGCCGGTCTATTGCCGGTGAGCACGGCTATCCACCTATCTCAGTGGTTTCTGTGGTTATGCTCTAGCGTGGGTACATGGCAGTTGTAGTCTGTGCTGAGGTTGGCTGACGAGCGGGGTTGACGATCGGTGAGTCGAATTTTATTGTATATACAAATTCGCTCAAGGAGAGTTGCATGCCTTCGTCTGCCCCGCGCCTGCTCTGGCGCGAGCTGTGCCTCTTTGATGGTCTGGCCACCCTGGCTGAGCCGATCAACCTGCTGGTGGCGGATGGCAAGGTGGCGGGCGTGTGGCCGAGTCGTGAGTTTCCCGAGGCATTGGCCGAGGGCGCCATCGAGGCTGGTCGCGGCGGGGTGATGACCCCGGGTCTGGTGGATTGCCACACTCATCTGGTCTACGCCGGCAACCGCGCGGCGGAGTTCGAGCAGCGCCTTGAGGGTGCCAGCTACGCCGAGATTGCCAAGGCCGGCGGCGGCATTCTCAGCACCGTGCGCGCCACCCGCGCGGCCAGCGAGGACGAACTGCTGGCGCAGAGCCTGCCGCGTTTGCAGGCGCTGCTGGACGACGGCGTAACCACCCTGGAAATCAAATCCGGCTACGGCCTAACGGTCGACGATGAACTGAAGCTGCTGCGCGTCGCCCGCCGCCTCGGCGAGTTGCTGCCGCTGCGCATCACCTCCACCTTGCTTGGCGCTCATGCCTTGCCGCCGGAGTTTGCCGGCGACAGCGATGGCTATATCGCTTTGGTGTGCAACGAGATGATCCCGGCGGCCGTTGACGAAGGTCTGGTCGATGCGGTGGATGTGTTCTGCGAAAACATCGCTTTTAGCCCGGCGCAGTGCGAGCGGGTATTCCAGGCCGCGCAACGTCACGGCCTGCCGATCAAGACGCACGCCGAGCAGTTGTCCAATCAGGGCGCCAGTGCCCTGGCCGCGCGTTATCAGGGCCTTTCGGCCGACCATATCGAGTTTCTCGACGAGGCCGGGGTGCAAGCCATGGCCGCTGCGGGCACCGTGGCCACCCTGTTGCCGGGGGCCTTTTACACCTTGCGGGAAACCCAGTTGCCGCCCATCGCG
>Ga0181596_10006222_pt1 | contig 10286 bp, 8 predicted proteins | sample 041ome_6_FD_148655 | JGI IMG/M metagenome (GOLD analysis project Ga0181596, IMG submission 148655) | Coastal salt marsh microbial communities from the Groves Creek Marsh, Skidaway Island, Georgia - 041402US metaG (spades assembly) | ecosystem: Environmental > Aquatic > Marine > Intertidal zone >... | reverse complement strand
CAACCCGCGAAGGTACGCTCGAAGGCCCCTACTTCAATCGACCGGATGCCGAACGCGAGATCGCCTTTTATATCCGCCGGATGATTCAAGCCAATGAGATCATCGAGAGCCGCGCCTTCTAAGACCAACAGACAGGCCTTAAAAAACCGCGATCTCTCGCGGTTTTTTAAGGCTCGGCATTCAGAGCATTAACAACTAGCGTACCGCTTCAAACAGCCCGGTTGCGCCCATACCCCCGCCCACACACATGGTGACGATGCCGTAACGCAGCTTGCGGCGTTGCAACTCACGCACCAGATGGCCAACCTGGCGCGAGCCGGTCATGCCAAACGGATGACCTATGGAAATCGAGCCGCCGTTGACGTTGTACTTGGCGTTGTCGATTTCCAGGCGATCGCGGGCATACAGGCACTGCGACGCAAAGGCCTCATTGAGTTCCCACAAGTCGATATCGGCAACGCTCAAGCCTTTGGTCTTGAGCAGTTTGGGTACCGAGAACACCGGACCAATGCCCATTTCATCTGGCTCGCAACCTGCCGCGACAAAGCCACGGAAGAATGCCAATGGTTTGAGGCCCAGCTCGATGGCCTTTTCCAGGCTCATCACCAGGGTCATGGAGGCACCGTCGGACAGTTGCGAGGCATTACCCGCGGTTACCGAACCGTCATCGGCAAACACCGGCTTCAGCGCCGCCAGGCTTTCCAGGGTGGTGTCGGCACGGTTGCAGTCGTCGTGGGCAACGATGCCGTCGACGATGCTCTTTTCCCCGCTAGCCTTGTCTTCGACCTGATATTTGACGTTCATGGGCACGATTTCATCATCGAACCAGCCTTCGGCCTGAGCCCGCGCGGTGCGTTGCTGGCTTTGCAGGGCGTAAGCATCCTGCGCTTCACGGCTAACGTTGTAGCGCCGCGCGACGATTTCGGCGGTCTGGCCCATGGGGTAGTAGATACCCGGAACGTCTTTTTGCAGCAGTGGGTTAAACAGGTTCTGCGTGTTCATGCTTTTCAGGGTCATGGTGATTGACTCGACCCCGCCGGCCACGATCACATCGCTGCAGCCGGACGCCACCTGATTGGCGGCAATGGCAATGGCCTGCAACCCCGAGGAGCAGAAACGGTTGAGGGTCATGCCCGCCACGCTGGTGCCCAGGCCGGACAGCACCGCGACATTGCGGCCAATGTTCATGCCCTGGGCACCTTCGTTGGAGCCGGCGCCGACGATGCAGTCATCGACCAGCGCCGGATCGATGCCGGTGCGGGCCAGCAGTGCATTGACGCAATGAGCCGCCATGTCGTCTGGACGGGTCAGATTGAACTTGCCGCGAAACGACTTGGCCAAACCAGTTCGTACGCTGTCAACGATCACCACTTCACGCATGCTGCACCTCATTGTCATCCGGTTAAGTAGGCCGCCAGAATAAAACCGAACAATCTCAGGCGGCGATGATCATTCACAAGCCATATGCGCGACCATCCTGCTGTCCGTACGGCGTAGCGACTCAGTGCTTGGCGAAGGCGGCCTCAAGCGCTTCATTGATCGTGCGCAACACCTTGATCCGGGCAAAACGTTTGTCGTTGGCTTCCACCAGCGTCCAGGGGGCAATCTGTGTGCTGGTGCGGTCGACCATATCGCCCACCGCATCGCGGTATTGCGGCCACTTTTCGCGGTTGCGCCAATCATCCTCGGTGATCTTGAAGCGCTTGAACGGAATCTGCTCACGGGCGTTGAAGCGTTCCAGTTGGGTTTGCTGATCGATCGCCAGCCAGAACTTCACCAACACCACACCGGCTTCGTTGAGTTGCTCCTCGAAGTCATTGATCTCGCCATAGGCGCGCAACCAGTCCCCCGTGCTGCAGAAGCCCTCGACACGCTCCACCAGCACCCGCCCATACCAGGAACGATCAAATACGGTGAACTTGCCACGTGCGGGAATGTGTCGCCAGAAGCGCCACAGATAGGGCTGCGCCAGTTCCTCTTCAGTCGGTGCGGCAACCGGCACAATACGGTACTGGCGCGGATCAAGCGCGCCGATAACCCGGCGAATCGCCCCACCCTTGCCAGCCGCATCATTGCCTTCGAAGACCGCGATCAGTGAATGCCGACGCATGCGCTTGTCACGCATCAGGCTCGATAGACGGGCCTGCTCAACCACCAGCTGTTCGCTGTAAGCGTCTTTTTCCAGCGCCTGGCTCATGTCCAAACTATCAAGCAAGCCACGCTCATCCAGGCTGGACGTTAATGGCGCTGCGTGCGGATGAGGCAACGCACGTACTTTCGCTTTGAGTGCCGCTTGTAGGCCATCCAGGAGGATGCGTCCCACTGTCAGACTGCGGTAATTTTCATCCACGCCTTCAACTACATACCAGGGCGCGTAATCACGGCTGGTACGCCGCAGCACGCGCTCGCCAAAGCGCACGAACTTGTCGTAGGTTTTCGACTGCTGCCAATCCAGCGGGCTGATCCGCCAGCTGTGTAGTGGGTCGTCCTGCAAGGTTTTGAGGCGTGCCTTCATCTGTTGTTTGGACAGGTGAAACCAGAACTTGAAGATCAAGGTTCCTTCATCGCAGAGCATGCGCTCCAAGCCCAGCGTGCTGTCGATCGCCTGGTCGAGCACGGCATTTTTAATTCGCCCGTGTACCCGACCTTGCAGCATCTGGCTGTACCAGTTGCCGAAGAACACCCCGATACGGCCCTTGGGTGGCAACTGACGCCAGTAGCGCCAGGCTGAGGGGCGGGCGAGTTCTTCATCAGTCTGACGTTCGAAGGTATCGACCTGAATCAACCGTGCATCCATCCACTCGTTGAGCAGCTTAACCGTCTCACCCTTGCCAGCACCTTCGATGCCATTGATCAGGATAAGCACGGAAAAACGTCCTTGCTGCTGCAACTCGTACTGCGCCTCCAGCAGCGCCTCACGCAGTATCGGCGCCTCGCGCTCATAGGTTTCTTCGTCGATACAGCGACCGATTTCGGCAGACTCAAACATGGCTCACTCCCTAAGTAATACCGCTTGAGCCTAGCGCGTTAGCCCTGCGGCTGCATATCACTCAGCGGCGGGTAATCAATCCTTGCCGAGCCACGCGCGTCAGTTGCCGCACGGTTTCCTCCAGCTGGGCAGCCGCCGGCGCCTGAATCACGGCCATGTCAAAGTGATTGCTGGCAAACCGCGCCAGGGACTCACCGTCATGGACAAAGTTGATCAGAAAGGCGCGTGGTCCCGCCCAGCGCTTGGGCCAGCCGTCGAGGTAACGCAACAGGGTGGGCTGGTGGCTACCACCGAGGAGGATTTTCGGGTTGCACAGGGTCAGCCCGGAGGTGATCGGGGCTAGGCGAATAAGCGGTTGGGGACAATGCATCGGTGTGTCTCCGCCTCATTGGGTCCGCTGGGCAGCGGTGAGAGGCGACACCGAACCAGCGCTTTAGCGGTATTTCGAAGCCCCCAAAGAGTACTTCTCAGGGCCTTGTCTCCAAGTAACCCGGCGCCCCGCAAGTAGCTGTTTAAATCGGCGCATGGGGCGGCATCCTAGAGAAGCCGGTGCAACGCTGTCAAGGCAGGCACCGCACGCCGCCGAGCCCACCCCTAACCTTTGACTGGTGGCACCAGGATAGGCGCTCGCTGCCAGGCATTTGCGGCCTGCTCATTGGTAATCGGCATGGCTGCTGAGGCCTGCATCAAGGCATGCGCCGTTTCACCCCGTAACACCTCCACAGCGCTGCGCTTGTGGCGGATTAACTGCAACCTGCATGCAGCGCCCGTGGCAGAGCCCTGCACGCCAATTACCCAGGGCTGGCATGTTTTCTGCCAATACCCAGAGGCTGATGTACGCGCCACGGGATGGGCGTTTTGGCTGCATGGATGGCCCTTAACTGCCCGATCAACCCTAGCGAGAGCACCTATGAACAACAATAAAACTCTGCTCGCCCTGTGCCTCGGAGCCGGTTTACTGGCTTCGGGTAATACGCACGCCTTCTGGTTCGGTTCCTCCGGCTATACCCAGACCAAGTACCCGGTTGTGCTGGCCCACGGCATGCTTGGCTTCGACAACATCCTCGGAGTCGACTACTGGTACGGCATCCCTGCCGCACTGCGCCGTGACGGTGCCAGCGTGTACATCACCGAAGTCAGCCAGCTGAACACCTCCGAGGCGCGTGGTGAAGAACTGCTGGCCCAGGTGGAAGAGATCGTCGCCATCAGCGGCAAACCCAAGGTCAATCTGATCGGCCATAGCCATGGCGGCCCAACCATTCGCTATGTCGCCGCCGTCAGCCCCCAGCTAATTGCCTCGGCCACCAGTGTCGGCGCCCCGCACAAGGGCTCGGCCGCCGCCGACTTTATTCGCCAGGTGCCACCAGGCTCGGCAGGCGAAACCTTGCTGGCCGGCATCGTCAACGGCCTCGGCACACTGATCAACTTCCTTTCCGGCAGCTCCAGTACCAGCCCGCAGAACGCGCTGGGCTCGCTGGAGTCACTCAACAGCGAGGGCGCTGCACGCTTTAACGCCAAGTTCCCCCAGGGCCTCCCCACCACCGCTTGCGGTGAGGGCGCCTACAGCGTTGGCGGCGTGCGTTACTACTCCTGGAGTGGCACCAGCCCGGTGACCAATATCATTGACCCGAGTGACCTGCTGCTAGGCGCCACCGCGCTGACCTTTAATGGCGAGGCCAACGATGGCCTGGTCGGGCGTTGCAGCTCACGCATGGGCAAGGTGATCCGCGATAACTACCGGATGAATCACCTCGACGAGGTCAACCAGACCCTGGGGCTGACCAGCCTGTTCGAGACCGACCCGGTTACGGTCTATCGCCAACATGCCAATCGCCTGAAAAACGACGGTCTGTAACCACTTCGCAGGGGCTGCCCAACAGCCCCTGGCGTTTCTGCCTAGCTCGCTGCGCCAACCCGCCTGAAGAGTGCCTGTGAAAAAACTTCTACTGTTGTCCCCACTGTTGTTCGCCGTTTGCCTGGCTTTCGCGCTGTACCTGCAACCCGTGGATATTCCCGCGCAGCTCAGCGGCAATACCGCACAACCGCTACAACGCCCTGATACACCGCCCACCATCCCAGCGCCGATCGTCATACAGCCTAGGGCCAAATCCTTAACAACCCTGCCCGCCTCATTCGCCGGCACTACAGTGGATGGCGCCTTCCGTCTGGATGCTGATGGCAACCTGCTGATCAGCGAAGATATTCGACGCATCTTCGATTACTTTCTTGCCGCAGTGGGTGAAGAGCCGCTGCGCAGCAGTGTTGAGCGGCTGCGTGCCTATATCAGCGCCCAGCTACCGGCCAGCGCCCGCGAACAAGCCCTGGCCCTGCTCACGCAATACCTCGATTACAAACGCGAACTGGTGCTGCTTGAACGCGATCTGCCGCAACTGACCAATCTCGATGCGCTGCGCCAGCGTGAAGCCGCCGTAAAAGCCCTGCGCGCACGAATTTTCGATGCCCAGACCCAGCAAGCCTTCTTCGCCCGTGAAGAGGCCTACAACCAGTTCACCCTGCAGCGTCTGTCGATCCAGCACGACAGCCAGCTGGACGACGCTGGCAAAGCCGCAGCAGTCGACCAGTTACGCAACAGCCTGCCCGCCGAAATGCAGGACACCGTGCTGCCGCAATTGCAAAACGAGCTGCGCCAACAGACCGCACAACTCCAGGCCGCCGGCGCCAAACCCGAGCAAATTCGCCAACTGCGTCAGCAACTGGTCGGCGCCGAAGCCACCCAGCGCCTTGAAGTACTCGATCAGCAAAGACAGACCTGGAAAAAACGCATCGCTCAGTACAGCAGCGCCAAGGCTGCGATCGAGAACAACCCGGGCATGAGCGCCAGCGACAAGCGCACAGCAATTGCCCAGCTGGCTGCAGAAAATTTCGATGAACATGAGCAACTGCGTTTAGAGGCCGCCGCACAGCTGGCGGCGCAGAGCAAAGCACAGCCGTGAAACGCACAAAGCCCACCAAGGTGGGCTTTGTGCTGACTGCTGCGCAGCCATTAACTGGCGATGCGTTTATCCAGCGACAGCTTGCCGGCACCTTCAAACAGGATCGCCACGCTGATCGCCAACAACGCCAGGGCGAATTCATAACCGTTGTTGCTCATAAAGAAGCCGTTTGCCAGGTGCACAGTGGCAATCGCCACCAGCATGGTCACAGCCAAGACTGCCGCCGCCGGACGCGCCAGCAAGCCGATAATCAGCGCCAGGCCGCCAAAGAACTCGGCGCTACCCGCCATCAGTGCCAGCAAATAACCCGGTGCCAGGCCGATACTTTCCATCCACTGCCCTACGCCTTCCAGGCCGTAACCACCAAACCAGCCAAACAGCTTCTGTGCACCATGGGCAGCAAAGGTGATGCCGGCAATCATGCGCAGCACGGTCAGGCCATAGCCAGCCTGGGTTGCAACAACGGATTTGAGCAGAGCGTTCATGTGCAGCAGTCCTTGTAGTGGGGAGTTGATGGCGTGAAGATTAAACGAATTAATTAATGTTAATAGCGGATAAAGTCGCTATTAACTATCGAATAAATCAATAAATAGAACCATCAAGCCGAGTATCAAGGCTCCAGCAAATAGCGCTCACGGTCATAGGCGAGGTAGTACTTATTCACGCTGTTCACATAGCTGACGACACCCATGCCCACCTGCTCCATCGCCACGCGTTCTACCTGGAAGAACCACTGGTTGGGATTTAGCCCACGCCGGCGCGCCTCTGCCCGCAAACTCTGCACCCGCTGAGGGCCCATGTTGTAGCCAGCCAGGATAAAGGCCATGCGTTCACGCTCATTGAGCTGTGGGCTGTTGAAGTAGTTACGCCGAATCATCGCCAGGTACTTGGCGCTGGCCTGCACATTGTTGTCCAGCACAGCAATGTTGCTGACACCCACGCTGCGCGCAGCCGCCGGGGTGATCTGCATCAGCCCGGTGGCGCCACCAGCACCACGCGCCGCCGGGTTAAGGGTCGATTCCTTGAAGGCCAGCGCAGCCAGGGCCAACCAGTCGAACTCATGCTGATTGGCATAACGCTGCAGCACCGGGCGGACCTTTTCCAGACGCTGGCGCTCGGTACGGCCCAGCGGGTAATGGACCTTATACAAACGTCGGTAAACCCGCTGGAACGCCACATCCTGGTCAGCCGGGTCACGGTAGCCCTTGAGAAAGCGATCAATACTTGCAGCGAGCATCGGCGTATCGCGGCGCACGTACCAGCGCATATCACCGTCGTTGGTCAGTTGCAGGTGGCGGTCCAGACGCAGCTTGGGCATCACCTTGGCCCAGCGCTCGGCAATCGGTTGCTCAACCGCCGTCACGCTGAAAATCCCGGCCTGGACCATTTCCAGAACATCCTCGACCGCCAGAGTCGGGTCGACCCATTCGATAATGATCGGTGAGCGCTTGCTGTCGATCAGGCGCTGGTTGACCGCCCTAACCGCTTCCCCCGCCACGCTGCCTGCGGGCAAGGCCAGGCTGCGGCCGGAAAGTTGCTCAAGGTTCTGGTAGCGGCGATTACCCTGCTTGGCGACGATAATCAGTGGCACATTGTTGCGAATCGCCGTACTGGCACTGAGGCGGCTGCCGCGCGGAATATTGAGCAGTTCACCCGGCGCGACCAGATCACCTTCACCACGCTGCAGGGCAGCCAGCAGCTGATCCTTGGCTTTGGGGATGACCTTCAGCTTGAGCGCGCGGCCATCGCGGGAGTTGCGGTTGAGGTACTGCTCAAAGGCACGTATGCGCTGGTACTCGACGCCAATGCTCTGGCCCTTGACCTCCCCTGAGCTATTGCGGCTCTGGTTAACCAATACCCGTAGCTCACCACTGCTGCGAATACTGGCCAGGTCGCGCGCGGCCTTGGCCTGGTCGACTTCCAGCGGACCAGCCACACGCGCAACCGCTGTACAGGACAGCAGCAACAGGCAGCAGGTGAGCAGCACTCGCAACATCAAGGCTCCGGGCAAATCGGCCACAAGTCAGTGCAGCGGCGCATACAAACCCGCTGAATATAAGACAACGCGGCACTCGCGCGGGGCGCGGAGATTCGCACAGCCCGCTCACAGACGCCAGCCAGTTGTCATGCACAACATTACATACAAGCTTTAAATGACTGTATTTATTGACTTTTAATCTATTAAAAAAGCTCTGCTATGCTGCTCAATCAATTCAGCAGGTAGCACCATGCAACTCATCGACATCGGCGTCAATCTGACTCATCCAAGCTTGGCCGAACAACGCGAAGCACTCCTCGCCCGCGCCTATGCGGCGGGCGTCCAGCAAATGCTGCTGACCGGCACCAGTCTCGGCGAAAGCCAGCATGCCTTGGAGCTGTGCCGGCAGTTGGATAGCAACGCCGAGCATTTGTTCAGTACAGCCGGTATACACCCCCACGACGCCAGCAGCTGGAACAGTGACAGCTACGCAGCACTCAAGGCCTTGCTGGCCGAACCCAGGGTGCGTGCCGTCGGAGAATGCGGGCTGGACTTCAACCGTGACTTCTCCCCTCGCCCACAACAGGAGCTGGTTCTGGAGCAGCAGCTGGCTCTAGCCGTTGAGCTGCAATTGCCCGTGTTCCTGCATGAACGCGATGCCGATGAGCGCCTACTGGCCATCCTGCGCCATTACCGCGACCAGCTGCCAGCGGCCGTGGTGCACTGTTTTACCGGGGAGAAACGCGCGCTGTTCAACTACCTGGATATGGACCTGCATATCGGTATCACCGGCTGGATCTGCGACGAACGCCGCGGCAGCCACCTGCATCCACTGGTCAAGGAAATCCCACGTGGTCGCCTGATGCTGGAGAGCGATGCGCCCTTTCTGCTGCCGCGCAGCCTGCGGCCGAAACCCAAGAACGGCCGTAACGAACCGGCCTTCCTCGTTGAAGTGCTGCGTGAAGTGGCGCTGCATCGCGGTGAGCCCGAGCAGGTGCTGGCCGCCCATAGCAGCGCTGCAGCGCAGGCTTTCTTCAACCTGCCCGCATTCATCGAAGCAGCCAGTTAAGCGCTAATAACGCGGTGCCGACTGGCTTGTTGATAAAGATCAATAGTTGCACTGTGAGGCTGAGCGACACTACTGGCACTTTGCCAAGCCGTCACCTCACACTGAGACACCTGCATGGGCCATTGGATCAGCGACCTTTCCCTGAAGTACAAATTCTGGGCCGTAAATGCCGTGGCCTTCTGTACCACGCTGCTACTGGTGCTCTATGCACTGCACCTGGAACAGCAGGTGCAACACAACGCCGCCAAGCAAGCCGCACAACAACAGGCACGGCTATTGAGCCAATGGCCGCCGCAGCAGGCCTTGCCAAAGACCGAGGATCTGCTGAGTTTTGCCACGGGTCAGGCGCCACGCCTGCCAGGTAATCAGGGCAGCGCCCTGGTCAACGCACGCGGCTGGGTCGACCTGGATGGCAGCGAGGGGCTGATCGGCGCCGAAGTCATCGTCCGTGAAGACGGCCAGCGCCTGGCCATCACCGCCTCGGCGCCGAGCCTGCCTGAGGTATTTGTCGACCGAGCACCACGCTACGCCCTGGTCGTAGCGCTGCTGATGCTGTTATTGCTGGCCGCCTCACAGCTGCTGATTCGCTTTCTGCTCAGCCACCTCAATACGCTCAAGGACGTGATGCTGCAGGTGGAAAAGAGCGGTGACCTCAGTGCCCGAGTGCCGCTGGCGAGCAAAGATGAAGTGGGCCAGATGGCCAGCGCCTTCAATGCCATGCAGGCCGGCTATCAGCGGGTAGTCGGTATCGTCGCCCAGTCGGCAGCGCAACTGGATGAAGGGGCCGAGCGTCTGGCCGGTAATATGCGCGATGTGCGCCAGGGCATGCTCGAACAACAGAGCGAAACCGAGCAGGCCGCCACGGCGATCAACGAGATGTCCGCCACCGTGCACCATATTGCCGAGCACACGGCCGATACCCGCGACCAGTCAAAAAACGCCGAGCACCTGGCGCGCAGCGGCCAACAGGCGGTCAACCGCGTGGGCCTGTCGATTTCCGGGCTGTCCAGCGGCGTGCAGCAGACCGCGCAGATGATCGAGCAACTGGCGCTCGACAGCCAGAAGATCAGTGGCGTGGTCAGTGAGATTCACGGCATTGCCGAACAAACCAATCTACTCGCGTTGAACGCCGCGATTGAGGCCGCCCGCGCCGGTGAAATGGGCCGCGGCTTTGCCGTAGTGGCCGATGAAGTGCGCAACCTGGCCAAGCGCGTACAAGACTCCACCGACCTCATCACGCAGATGATCAACACGCTGCAAAGCGGCACCCGTGATGCCGTGGACTTTATGCAGGAC
>Ga0181596_10006220_pt1 | contig 10290 bp, 4 predicted proteins | sample 041ome_6_FD_148655 | JGI IMG/M metagenome (GOLD analysis project Ga0181596, IMG submission 148655) | Coastal salt marsh microbial communities from the Groves Creek Marsh, Skidaway Island, Georgia - 041402US metaG (spades assembly) | ecosystem: Environmental > Aquatic > Marine > Intertidal zone >... | reverse complement strand
GTTTTCGCAGCCCAGCTCGTCGCCAAGGATGCTGTGGTTGTCTGCCCCCAGTCCGTTACCGCAGCGGGCGGTTAAACGCTCACCGTCAATCTTTATTGGATTGCTGAGTGCCCGGTATTCGTCAACCGTTCGGTGGGGAAGGGTCTGTATCATCCCCGTGGCATGTACAAACGGGTTCTGCAGTGCTTCGGGCAGTGTGTGAACCGGTGCCACAGGGATTTTGGTCTGCAGCACCTGAAACCAGTGATCGGTGGTTTGGGTGGTCAGCACCGCGTCGAGCACCTCGGTCAGTGCAGCGCGGTTCTCTGCTCTGGCTGACATAGTGGCGAACCGAGGATCATCGGCGAGCGCCTCCTGCCCGGTATTCTCCAGAAGCAGCTCCCAGAATTTCTGGGTCATGCACATCAGGAAAATCCAGCCATCTTGCGTTCGATACAACTGCACGGGCGTATTGTAGGGATGGGCAGATCGAGTCACCCGACGGGTCTCGATACCATGGTTCATGTACCACGTTCCCGGGTACGTCAATTGGTGTAGTGCCACATCAAATAAACTGACATCCACGTCGCGTCCGCCGTGTTTTGCGCGCCCGAGTAAAGCAGAAACGCAGCCCAGGGCCGCTACGACCCCCGTCATAAAATCGATCATCGAAAGGCCAAAGCGTGAGGGCGGAGAATCGGGTTCGCCGGTAATGCCCAGGAAGCCACACTCTGCCTGCATGAGATAGTCATACCCTGGCCAATCGGCTCGGTCGTTATCTCTGCCATAAGCCGAAATATGCGTGCAGATAATATCCGGCTTGACAGCCTTCAGTGACGCGTAATCGAGACCAAGTTTCTCGGGTTGGCTGCCCCGGAGATTGTTCCAAACGACATCAGCCGTTCGTACAAGGTCCTCGAAAATAGAGCGACCTTCCTCGCTCTTAAGATTCAGGGTGACGCTGCGTTTGGACAGGTTGAAGGCCTGAAAATAGGCGCTGTCATCATCGGCCAGCGTGACGGCGCCAGACTGTCGCGATGGATCGCCGCCCGTGGCGCGGTTTTCCACTTTGATGACGTCGGCACCCAGTTCAGCCAGGTACATTGAGCCATAGGGCCCCGCACCGAACTGCTCAATAGCGATGACGCGTGTGCCCTCCAGGGGTTTTTCCATTGCCGACTCTCAACTGTTCACGTGGATTGCTTGGAGTGTCTTGCACGGTACTGCGGATTGGTGCATGGTGCAGTGTAACGGTATCGGCGGACAAATGTCCGGTCAATTGCAAAGTTGACCTTCACAAGCCCTGCCATATATTCAAAACTCAGTCAGGAGGCCTGACATGTCCTATCGTCTAGGAGTCGATGTGGGCGGTACGTTTACCGACCTCATTCTCGTTAACGAGGCCAGTGGTGATATCCACACGGCCAAGGTGCCCAGCACGCCCGACGATTCGTCGGTGGGTGTTATGAATGGGGTCGAGCGTGTTTGTGGCAATGCAGGCATTGACCCATCGGAGATTTCCCAGGTGATGCACGGAACAACGGTCGCTACCAATACGGTGCTGACCGGTTCGGGGGCCAAGGTGGGTTTGGTCACTACCCGGGGTTACAAACAGGTACTGCAAATCGCCCGTTCCTATGTGCCAGGCGGTCTCGGTGGCTGGGTTATCTACAACAAAAGCAATCCTCTTGCGCCTTTGGCCTGCACGATCGAGGCGGACGAGCGCGTAGGTGCCGATGGCAAGGTGGTCAGGGGCCTCGATGCCAAGGCGCTCGAAAAAGCCATGGGCCGCTTAAAAGACGAGAATATCGAAGCGCTGACTGTTTCGCTGATTAATTCCTATGCCAACCCCAAGCACGAAAAGGCTGTGGAGCGTGTCGCAAAGAAGGCGCTTCCGGGAGTGCCCATTTCCTTGTCTTCCTCGGTTGTGCCGGAGATGCAGGAGTACGAGCGCACCATCACCACTGTGGCAAACTCCTATGTTCGGCCCAAGGTGGCTGACTACGTAAAAAATCTCGAGAAGAAACTCAAGAAGAGCAACAAGAAAATCCAGCTCAATATCCTGCGCTCTGACGGCGGCATGGCCTCAGCTAAAGTGGCCCAGCAACTGCCCGTTAACCTCTTGATGAGTGGGCCGGCCGGCGGTGTCTCCGGTGCTGTTTGGGTTGCCAAGCAAGCCGGATTTGAAAACCTCTTGACCTTCGATATGGGCGGCACCTCAACTGACGTCGCCTTGGTTCAGGATGGCAAAGCCCAACTGCGACGCGAGACCACGGTGGGTGATGTAACGGTGCGTGCCTCGTCTGTGGACGTTCGCACGGTGGGAGCCGGTGGTGGATCCATTGCCCACGTGCCGGAGTTGACGGGGGCCTTGCGCGTGGGCCCAGAGAGCGCGGGGGCGCAGCCCGGGCCAGCCGCCTACAACAAAGGGGGTGAGTTACCTACCGTGACCGACGCCAACGTCGTGTTGGGTTATCTGCCCAGCGAGGTCCGGTTGGGTGGCGATATGGAGATCCGCAAGGATCTGGCGGAGAAAGCGATCAAGCCTGTCGCCCAGGCTCTGGGTATCTCAGTCAAGCGAGCCGCTGCCGGTATTATCGACATCGTCAATGAGAATATGTACGGCGCCCTGCGTTTGGTATCGGTGGAGCAGGGCTACGACCCCCGGGATTTTGCGCTCATAGGTTTCGGTGGTGCTGGCCCCCTTCATGCCAACGCACTGGGTCGTCTCATGAACAGTTGGCCGGTCATCATCCCACCCGGGCCAGGGGTACTCTGCGCCTACGGCGACGCTACAACGCGGGTTCGAGACGAAGCCTCGCGCACCTACATTCGACGCTTTGCCGATACCACCCCGGCTGACCTGACCAAAATTTACAATGACCTTGCGGCGAAAGCGCTGAAAACATTGGACCAGCAGGGCGTGCCGGCGAAAGAGATTACCGTCTCCTGCCAGGCGGATATCCGTTATCAGGGGCAGGGATTGCAGCTGACCGTGGATTTTGATCTGAAAGCACTTAACAAGGGCGGACTGTCAGTTATTGGTGACCCCTTTGATGAAATGCACAAGCAGCTGTTCACCTTTGCCTTGGACTCGGATAAGGAAATTGTCAATTTGCGCGCGGTTGCCCAGGGGAAAAGTGCTGAAATCGAAGCACGTAAGTTGCCCAGGTCAGGCTCCCGTACGCCGATAAAGGCTGCAAAGCTGGGAACTACGACCGTATTCATGGATGGCAAGGATATGGAAGCGAGCCTTTACGAGCGCAGCAAACTCAAAGCTGGCAACAAGATAGAGGGGCCGGCGGTTGTCCTCGAGATGGATTCCACCACGGTGATTCTCTCGGGCCACACTGGCAACGTCGACGAGTTCGGCAACATTCTGATTGCACCGACTTCTTAAGGGAGACTGATCAATGCCTGCCACGATAGTAGAAACGAACAACGAGAAGTTAAAGCGCGTTGATATTGACCCCATAACCCTCGACATCATTGAAAACGCCATGATGAACGCGCGCTATGAGATGGATGCCGTGCTGTTTCGAACGGCCATGTCACCGGGAATACGGGAACAGCACGATGAGTTCCCCATGATTGCCAATCTTGAAGGCAAGATGGTGGTCGGTCAGTTCGGTAGCTTCATCCATGGGTTCAAAGAAGCCTATGACGGAACGATCGAAGAGGGTGACCTGTTCCTGACCACCGACCCCTACGCCTGTAACGGCGCGATCAGTCATATCAATGACTGGCTACTGTTGCGACCGATCTTCAAGGACGGTCGATTGATTGCCTACGCTGCGATGTTCGGCCACATGACGGACGTGGGCGGCAAGGTGCCCGGAAGCCTGCCCACGGATGCTCGGGAGATTTTTGAGGAGGGCATCCGGATTCCGCCCACCAAGATCTACAAGGGGGATGAATTACAGTCCGACCTGCTTGAACTGATACTGCACAACTGCCGCATGCCCAACTGGAATCGCAGTGACTTCAACGCGCTGGTGGCAGCCATACGAACTGCTGAGAAGCGCGTCATCGAGATGGCGGGTCGATTTGGTGACAATATCTTCTACTCTGCGCTCGATGAGCTGCTGGACCGAAATAAACGCGCCATGAGTAAGCTCATCAAAAATACGGTCCCTGAGAAAAAGCAGTTTTTTGAAGACTATATTTGCGATGACGGTCTGGGTATGGGTCCCTATCGCATTAAGTGCGCGATGTGGCGCGATAAAGACAAGGTCATCTTTGATTTTGCGGGAACCGATCCGCAATCGATCAGTTCGATTAATTTCTATCTGAACGAAGAGATGTTCAAAATGTTCTGCGGGGTTTACATGATTATGGTCTTTGACCCACAGATCATGTTTAACGATGGCTTTTACGACCTGATGGAAGTCCGTATTCCCCACGGGACCTTGCTCAAACCTCAGGAACCCGCCGCGCTCTCATGCCGCACGCATGCTTTGGGGCGTATCTTCGACGTGCTGGGAGGCCTGTTGGGTCAGGGAGATCCTGATTTCTTGGCGGGTGCCGGATTCTCAGATAGCCCGCATTTTATGTACTCCGGGTACGACAAGAACGGTGAGTGGTATCAGCTTTATTCCATTGGCTTTGGTGGTGTCCCCGGTAAGCCCTCGGGTGATGGGCCCGACGGGCATTCACTGTGGCCCAGCTTCACTAACGTGCCCAATGAGTTTCTGGAGAGCTATTTCCCGCTCCGCATCGAGACCTATGAAACGATTATCGACAGTGGCGGGGCAGGCTATAACCGCGGGGGTAACGGTCTGCGTATGGGCTATTGCTTCCTGGAGCCGGGTACGATTTCGATCCACGACGATCGCTGGTTGACTTACCCCTGGGGTGTAAACGGGGGGGAACCCGGTCGACGTTCGGAGAAAATTTTGGTGCGTACCGATGGTTCGCAGGAACGATTACCCAGCAAATGTGACCGGATCGAAGTAGAGTCTGGCGATATCCTTTACTTCAATACCTGGGGCGGTGGTGGTTGCGGCGACCCATTGAAACGTGAAGTGGAGCGGGTGGAGTTTGACGTTCGTGCTGGGCTGGTATCGGCTGACGGTGCCAAGCGCTATGGCGTCGTGATGAACAGCGACCTTACGGTGAACGCCAAACGGACAGCCACGCTACGTAAGAAGATGGCTGACAAGCGCGGCAAGGTGCCGATGTTTGATCGGGGTGGTGACATTGAGACGCTCAAGAAGCGCTGCCTGAAAGAGACCGGTCTGGAGCCGCCTAGGCAGCCCGAGTTCCAAACCTGGGCACTGAAGATGCTGGAGGGTGGCAAGGGTGCGGGTGGCAGCGTCAAGGTGAATCGATCCGCAGCCAAAAAATCAGCCAGAAAGGTGGCTGCAAAGGGTAAAACGAAAAAAGCCCGTAAGGCGGCAAGCTAGTCGGGCTCAGGTAAGAACCCTCGCTGCAGAATAGCATCTCCCAAAAAAAAGCCGGGATAGCATCCCGGCTTTTTTTGTTGGTGAGTTCTCAGAAGTTCACTTCGATCTCTACGCCACTCATGCGCACCTGGCCGGGATGCACGAATGCGCCGCCAAACTCCGGTGCCATGATGACCTCGGCGATGTACTCCTCGTCAAAGACGTTGCGGGAGTACGCCGTGATGCGCCAGTTATCGCCGCCAATACCGAGTCTCACGTTGGTAATACCGTAGCCATCAACCTGTGTCTGGTCGAAGTTGCCACAGACTCCGTCCAGATCACTGGAGCAGGGGCCACCGCCAAACAGGGTTGCGGGGACAATGTCATCCTGAACTACGTGATACCAGGTATCGCCCTGATGGGCATATTCGATCCTAGCAAGTAGCTCCAGATTGCCAATGGGTTGGGTCCACTGTAAACCGACGTTCGCCGTAAATTCGGCGTTGTTGGGGACATCATTTCCAGCGGTGTAGGGGCGAATCGAGTTGGCGTCGATTTCACCATCAACAGAACTGTAACCCGCATCAAGTCGGAGATTATCGGTAATCGCCCATGCTGCGCTCAACTCGAAGCCCTGAAGGGTGACCTCATCGATATTTTCTACAGTTCGTAGCAACCCAAACGGGCCGACAAAGAACTCGAAGAACTGCATGTCATCGACTTCGGTGTAGAAGGCTGCGCCGTTCAGGTTCAGCCGATTGTCGAACAAGGCGCTGCGGAAACCCACCTCAAAGGCGCTGGATGTTTCTTTGTCGTAGATTTCAGGAGGAGCAACAAGGAAAGCGCCGGCATTGACCAGGAAGTTTTGCACGGTCTCAGTGCCACCGAGATTGTTGAATCCGCCGGTCTTGAAACCTACCCCCCAGCTACCGAACAACGTTGTATTGTCGGTCATATCCCAGGTGAGGCTGACCTTGGGCTGCCATTCTGAGAACGTCGCGCTACGTCCGCCGATTGAATCGCGAACTTCCCAGGTATCGAAGCTGGTAATGAATGCCGGGTTCCACGGTGTTCCATTGAGGGGCTGTCCGTTCAGGGTACAGCGACCCGCGCAGTAGTCGATATTGGTTGACAGGTACCCATCTGCCGGTGAGGGCACCTGGTTCGTAACGTCTCGCTCCTCTCGGTCGTAGCGCAGTGCGAGAGAGAGTTCAATGCGCTCGGAGATGTCGTAGTTTACGGATCCGAATACAGCCCAAACGCTGGTTTCGAAATTATCCAGCACCAGAGCGTCGGTGTATTGGTTGACGAATGACAGTGGGAAATTCTGGGTGCCATCATCGCGCAACTGGGCAACACCCACAGTGCGGTCGATATCGAGGAAGTAGGCGCCCACCTGCCAGCGAAGCGCCTGATCATCGTTGGAGGTCAGCTGGACCTGAAAGGAAATGTCTTCCTGATTGCGCTCCTGATACTGATAGCCGTCGCAGGTGGTCGGGCTATAGGGCGGCAGGACGTTGTCCACGCCAAGCAGACCTGATCCAAAGTTAAAGGCGGGTGCCTGAAGGGGAACCGGGGGTGGAAAACCAGGATAGCCCTCGCGGCTGGCATCGGGTGTGAAGCCCACGTTCGATTGCAGGCTGCTGACGCATGCGGGATCGGCCCCGTAGAAACCAAAGGCCCCGGACGTGCCGTCAGCAACAAAGTACTGCTCCTGATCACTGTAAAGCGCCCAGGCCGTCAGCGTACCCATATCCATCTGGTAGTCGGCCTTGATGGAAAGCTCCAGTGTTTCCTGCTCGTTGTAAGGCCGCATATTGGGCGAAAAGACAAAGTCATGGTCATTGACGTCCTGATAAAAGGACTCGTAACCCGGCACCGTAGCGATGCTGCCCTCGGGACCAAAGCCTCCGAAAAGGCCTGCAAACAGTGGGATTTCAAAGGCTGCATTGAAGGCGATGGAGGCGCCTTCGGCTTCAGCGTAGCGAATTTTCGTATCAATACTCAGGTCGTCCGTGGGATCAAAGACCAGACGCCCACTGACGCCGTAGTTTTCGGCATCGTTGACGATATCCTTGTCACTCTGGGCCGGGTTGGTGTTCTCCAGAAAGCCATCGGTTGACCGATAGTCAACGGTAAGTCGGCCTGCAACACTGTCACCCAATGGGCCGGCCACAGAGAACATGCCAGTCGCGGTGTTGTATTCGCCGTAGCTACCCCGCAGCAGCGCCTCAAACTCATCGGTGGGTCGCTTGGTGGACATAATGACAGCACCAGCGGCAGCGGAGCGGCCGTAGAGCGCGCCTTGGGGGCCCTTCAGGACTTCGATCTGTGCGAGGTCAGGATATTCCCGGTTGAATGCTGACGGGTTCGTATAAAGGATGCCGTCAACGATAAAAGCGAAGTTGGTTTCACCATCCCGTGCCCCATTAATGCCTCGGATAGAGAGCTGGCTGTCGCCCACCTCCACCGTGTTCACGAAGGTTACACCCGGCGTCATGTAAATAAAGTCTTCAGCGCGCTGGATGCCGCTGTCCCGAATCTGGGACTCGGTGAAGGCCGTCACCGTAGCCGGAACATCCTGTAATGATTCACTTCGAGCTCGCGCGGTCACCACAACTTCTTCAAGTTGGGCGTGGGCAAAATTGGGCAGTGCCAGACCGCCTCCGGTGGCCGCAAGGGTTGCGATGGTCAGTGAGAGACTGCGCTTCAGTGCGGTTGGTTTGTTAACACATTCGCTTTTCTTATCCACGGATCCTCCAATAAGCAGTTGGGAAGTGGCTCTAACGTTAGGATTATCCCTGTTTGTACAGCGAAACGGGGTAGTTGGATTGCTTGGGTCGAGCTATCTTGTCAACAGTTGTACGTACAATTACGGTACCAGACTCAATATCTCCTCCCGCTGAGCTGGGGTCAAGTCTAAATCCGAGAGGATTTCTGCAGTTTGCTCTCCCACTTTGGGCAGTCGAGGGTGAATTAGCGCAGGCTCCCGCGCGAATTTAAGCGGTGTCCCCATGTGATCGTTACCTTCACTATCCAACCAACGCATCTCCCGCTGAGTCACGTGCTCGGCTGACCAGGCCTCCTGCAGGTCGAGCACCGGACTCCAGCAGATGTCGCGACCTTCAAACCACACTTCCCACTCTGTCAGGGTCCGGGTGCTGAAGGTGTTGCGCAGGAAGCGAATAGCGTCCTCATGGGCTGTCCCAGCGGGCCCTGAGACGGCATCGATAAACTCGGGGCGCCCCAGTCCTTCAAACAGCGCGGTGACAAACTTGTGCTCGCCACCCCCCAAAGCCAAAAAACGGTCGTCGGCGGTGCGGTAAATATTGAGCATCGCGCCGCCGCCGTGGGAGCGCTCCTGCAGTCGGTCGGGCGCCTGATTCCCGCCAAACACGGGGCCCAGAATATTGGGTGAAGCAGCCAGAACGGCCTCATGCATGCTGACGTCGAGGTAGTCTCCCTCGCCGGTGGTCTCCCGGCGCAAAAGGGCCATGAGAATGCCCGATAGGGCTGACCAAGAAGCCAGCATGTCGGATATGGCCACACCAATAATGGCGGGGCCACTGTCGTCTTCTGGGGAGCGTGACAGACTCAGTACCCCCGCTGCCGCCACGGTGGCTGTGTCATGAGCGGGTCGGTCTCGCCAGGGACCCGATTGGCCAAAGGCGGATATTGAGCACATGACAATGCTTGGGTTCAGCGCGTGTACGGCTTCGGGACTAAAGCCAAGACGGGCTATGACGCCTGGCCTGAATGCCTCTACCAGCACATCGGCGCTCTTGATCAGCTCCCGCAGGGCGGCTTTCCCCGCTTCTGACTTCAAATCCAGGGCTAAACTTTCCTTGCCGCGCTGGGTGTTTCGAAACATGACGGTCTCATCCCCCTGTTGCCAGGGGAACGCCGCTGCAGAACGGGTGGGCTCCGGGGCCTTGGGATTTTCAATCTTGATGACCCGTGCGCCATGATCAGCCATCATTTGCGTAGCGGCGGGCCCCGGCAGGAACAGCGACAGGTCGAGAACCGTAATGCCCTCTAGCTTCATGGCGATGGCTTAGTTGGTGATGCCGTCGGACTGCAGGGTATCCAGTGCGTCCGCATCCAAACCCAACAGGTCGCCCAAGACTTCTGCATTGTGTGCACCAATCGGCACTCCGGGCCAGTCGGTGCGGCCGGGCGTTTCGGATAACTTGGGCGCGATAGCAGGGATTTTCAGGGGACTGCCGTTCACATCCACCGACTCAAACATCCCCCGGGCATTGTAATGGGGGTCTTCCATCATATCTTCGACACTGTAAATGGGTCCTACGGGCACCCTCACGGCTTCAAGGCGGTCGATAATTTCCCGGGACGTGTGCGCAGCGCACCACGCCGCGAGAGCCTGGTCGATGGCATCCTGATGAATGACCCGCCCCTGGTTGTGTTCCATTTCTGGATTGTTGGCCATGTCCTCACGCCCGGCTTCTTTCATCAAGCGCTTAAAAATGGAGTCGCCGTTCCCACCGATGACCACATGTTTACCGTCGGAGCACAGGTAAGTGTTGGTGGGGACAATACCGGTAATCGTTGTGCCCGAAGGCTCGCGGATAACCCCTGCACCGTCGTACTCAGGCACGATACCTTCGAGCAGGTTGAAGACGGCCTCATACAGCGCAACGTCTACCACTTGCCCCTCACCGGATTTGTTTCTCTGAATGACAGCCAGCAAGACGCCCAGAGCAGCGTGGATGGCGGCGGTCGTATCGCCCAGCGAAATATTGGGGCGAACCGGCGCCTTCCCCGGCTCACCATTGATGTAACGAAAGCCACCATAGCCCTCAGTGACGGAGGCATAGCCCGGTTTGGCAGAAAAAGGTCCTGTCTGGCCATAGCCGGAGATCCGAGCATAGATAATGCCGGGGTTCACTGCCTTAACGCGCTCCGGACC
>Ga0181596_10006188_pt1 | contig 10319 bp, 9 predicted proteins | sample 041ome_6_FD_148655 | JGI IMG/M metagenome (GOLD analysis project Ga0181596, IMG submission 148655) | Coastal salt marsh microbial communities from the Groves Creek Marsh, Skidaway Island, Georgia - 041402US metaG (spades assembly) | ecosystem: Environmental > Aquatic > Marine > Intertidal zone >... | reverse complement strand
AAAGTAATTGCAGGGGAATGGTGTAAACAATAGGGCTTAAAAAATCACTGCAGTGCGGAACATTTATTAGTGTGGTTGAGTCATCATTTGAAAAACCGGCATCAACATCAGCAAATACATAAAGTTTACCGCCTCTTGCGCTTACTTCCTGTAAATTAGATTTCAGCTTTTCTAGAAGCTCATCGTTTGGTGCAATGGCAATAACCGGCATTTCATTGTCAACCAAAGCCAGCGGGCCATGTTTAAGCTCCCCTGCCGGGTAAGCTTCAGCGTGAATATAGGAAATTTCTTTTAATTTAAGTGCGCCTTCTTTAGCAACGGGATATTGCACCCCCCTGCCCAAAAAAAGCGCATGATGTTTTTCAGCAAAATCATTGGAAATTCTGGCAATCAAGGCATCCAGATTTAATGCCTCTTCTATAATTTCCGGCAACTGGTGCAACTCATGAACCAGCTCTGCTTCTTCTGCGTCTGGCAACCCTCTGTGCCTTGCAAGCGTTATCGCCAGAATCGATAAAATGCTCAGCTGTGTTGTAAACGCTTTTGTTGAGGCAACACCAATTTCTTTGCCGGCAACTGTCATAATTGACAGGTCTGATTCCCGAACCATTGAGCTGTTAGGCACATTGCAAATCGCCAAGGTACCAACATAATCGGATTCTTTGGCATATCTTAAAGCCGCCAGCGTGTCGGCCGTTTCACCAGATTGAGAAATTGTGACAAAAAGACAATTATCCGGCACCAGAATATTTCTGTAGCGATACTCGCTGGCAATATCCACCGAGCATGGCATTCTGGCAACATTTTCAAACCAGAACTTCGCTATCATGCCAGCATGGTAACTGGTGCCACAGGCAACGATCTGAACACTTCTGGTTTTTTCGAATATTTCCTGTGCCTCTAATCCAAATGCCTGCTCCAGGACATGGGTTTTACTAATTTTTCCTGCCAAAGTATTTTTTATAGCCGCCTTTTGTTCGAAGATTTCCTTTAACATAAAGTGGCGATAATCGCCTTTAGCAGCATCTTCCATATCATCATGCAAGCGAACAATGTTGCGTTTTATTTCTTCACCAGCATTCCAGATCGTAATTTTTTTATTGGTTACCTCGGCGATATCACCTTCCTCAAGATAGATGAATCTGTCCGTCACCTGACCCAAAGCTGATGGGTCTGATGCAATAAAATTTTCACCAATACCGACACCAATAATTAGCGGGCTGCCACTGCGCGCCACCACAATTTTATCCGGCTCTTCTTTACTGATAAGAGCCAGACCATAAGCGCCTTCCAGGCGCTTAATAACATTTTTTACTGCCTGAGTAATACCAAGGTTATTTTCTTTTTGTTCTGCATGAATCAGATGAACAATCGTTTCAGAGTCTGTTTCCGTAACAAATTCATACCCTTTTTCCATGAGCTCTTGTTTTAAAATCAGGTAGTTTTCAATAATGCCATTGTGGACAAGCGCCAGGCTGTCTGAAGAGCAGTGTGGATGAGCGTTGGCTTCTGTTGGCTTGCCATGAGTGGCCCACCTTGTGTGTGCAATACCAAGTGTTCCTTTTGCAGATCCATCCGCGATTGCACTTTCAAGTACAGCGACCTTGCCAACAGTTTTTATACAGTTAATCTGGTCTTTTTTCTTATCAAGAACAGCTATACCAGCAGAATCGTAGCCTCGATATTCAAGCCTCTTTAAACCTTCGATTAGAATATCTGAAACTTTTCTTTGCCCAATAGCGCCAACTATTCCACACATAAATCACCACACATAAAAGCTGCTTCTATTTTTTGCTTGGCCGCTTCCAGCCATCAATATTGCTCTGTTGTACCCTCGTTAAGGCAAGCTGATCAGCATTAACATCTTTAGTGATGGTTGAGCCAGCACCAATGGTTGCACCATCTGCTATTTTAAGTGGCGCTACCAGAGCTGAATTAGAGCCGATGAAAACATTTTTACCAATTTCAGTTTTGAATTTATTAACACCGTCGTAGTTGCAGGTAATGGTGCCTGCACCTATATTAACGCCTTCACCCAGATCACTATCTCCAATATAGCTAAGATGATTGACCTTGCTTTCCTTGCCAATAAGCGCTTTTTTAGTTTCCACAAAGTTGCCAATTTTCGCATGATCTTTCAATTCTGTCCCCGGCCGTAATCTTGCAAAAGGGCCTACTTTGCAGTCTTTTCCTATTTCAGCATCTTCTATTATTGTGTTAGGAAAAATTTCAGTACCTTCAGCTATCGTACAATTTTTTAAAATACAATTGGCACCTATTTTTACATTTTTCTGAATACTGACTTTTCCTTCCAGAATGACATTAATATCAATTTTTACACCAGCCGAGATTTCAGCATTTCCACGCACATCAAATCTTGAAGCATCAACAATTGCTACTCCGTTAAGCATGAATTCTGAGGCTTTCTGTTTTTGGTAAATTTTTTCCAAATTTGCCAACTGCAGTAAATCATTCAAGCCATATGCTTCATGTTCATCCGTGCAAGTGCTGGTTTTTACCTGACATTCATCTGCCAGGGCTAAACCAACAATGTCTGTTAAATAATATTCATTCTGTGTGTTGTTATTATTAATTTTTGGCAGCCATTGTTTTAATTTCTTAACAGGAAAAACCATAATGCCGGTATTAATTTCTGTTAATAATTTTTCAGTATCATTTGCATCTTTTTCTTCAACTATCGCTTTTATATTGCCAGCAGGGTCTCTTAGTATTCGGCCCAAACCGTTTGGATTTTTAACCTCACTGGTAAGTACCGCCATTGTTTTTTCATTACAAAGATCTAATAGCTTCTGCAGGCTCTCCTTCGTGGTAAGCGGAACATCACCATATAATATTAATACTTTTGCATCTGCATTCAGGAACGGCAAAGCCTGTTCAACAGCATGCGCTGTGCCTTTTTGCTCCTCTTGTAAAACGAAATTAAGGCCCTTGTCTGCAAGGTGAGTCTCGATTTCTTCAGCCCGATGGCCAACGACCAGCGTTATGTTATCTGGTTTTAAACTGCGAGCCGTTGTAATCACATGTTCTACCAGACTTAATCCCGCCAGCTCATGTAAAACCTTGGGAGTTTCAGAACGCATTCTGGTGCCTTTCCCGGCAGCCAGAATGACAACATTTAATTTAGAAGACATGTAGACTGATACTCAAAAGATCTGTTTTCTTAAAGGCGCCAGCATAGCAAACTTTAGCGACGCATTCCCTATTCTTAAAAGACAATGGGTAAAAAACCCATTGCCTGAAGCGATAATATAGAAAGTGAAATTTTGCTAGCCAAGGAGAGATCCTCCTTAACAAAGGGGGCTGTGAAAGCCGCTAGCCACCCAGCTTTTTGCGTAGCTGCTGGATGGTTCGGATCTGAGCGGCCGCTTCAGCAAGTTGAGAGGCAGCTTTAGAATATTCAAATTCTGCATCCTGATTAGCAATTGCTGCCTCTGCTTCCTGACGGGCTTTTTCTGCTGTAGCCTCATCAACATCATCAGCTCGGATGGCAGTGTCTGCGAGAATATTTACTGTACCAGGCTGAACTTCCAGGAAGCCTCCGGACACATAATAAATCTCTTCTTCGCCTCCCGCCAAGATAATGCGAACAGGTCCCGGAATCAGCGCCGTCAGTAAGGGAGCATGCCCAGGATATATTCCCAGGTCACCCAGGCTGCCTGCAGCAACCAAGGACTCGATTTCTCCAGAGAAAATTCTGTCTTCGGCACTAGCAATATCACAATGAAAAGAGGTTGCCATACTTATTCTCTATTTATCCGGGTTTACTCTTTTAAGGCTTTGGCTTTTTCTACAGCTTCTTCAATGCTGCCTACCATATAGAAGGCCTGCTCTGGCAAGTCATCATATTCACCTGCAAGAATGGCTTTAAAACCACTAATCGTATCTTTCAGGCTGACATATTTACCAGGGGATCCCGTGAAAACTTCTGCAACAGTAAATGGTTGTGAGAAGAAACGCTCAACTTTACGAGCACGGCTCACAGCCAATTTATCTTCTTCAGATAACTCGTCCATCCCCAGAATTGCAATAATATCTTTCAGCTCTTTATAACGCTGCAAAATCGACTGAACTCCACGGGCAACTTCATAATGCTCCTGCCCGATTACCAGCGGGTCAAGCTGACGGGAAGTAGAATCAAGCGGATCTACCGCAGGATAAATACCCAATGAAGCAATATCACGAGACAGTACAACGGTTGCATCCAAGTGAGCAAACGTTGTTGCAGGTGACGGATCCGTTAAATCATCCGCAGGAACATAAACTGCCTGAATTGAGGTAATCGAACCGGTCTTGGTTGAAGTAATACGCTCTTGTAGCGCACCCATTTCCTCAGCCAGAGTAGGCTGGTATCCCACCGCTGATGGCATACGTCCCAATAGGGCTGATACTTCTGTTCCCGCCAGGGTATAACGATAAATATTATCGATAAATAACAATACATCACGGCCTTCATCACGGAATTTTTCCGCCATAGTCAGGCCTGTTAAGGCAACTCGCAATCTGTTTCCGGGTGGCTCATTCATCTGGCCGTAAACCATAGACACTTTTGAGTTAGAAAAATTTTCTTTGTCGATAACTTTTGCTTCCTGCATTTCATGATAGAAATCGTTACCTTCACGGGTTCGCTCTCCCACTCCAGCAAATACTGATAAACCCCCTCGCGCTGTTGCAATGTTGTTAATCAGTTCCATCATGTTTACGGTTTTACCTACACCGGCACCGCCAAACAATCCGACCTTACCACCTTTAGCAAATGGACAAACCAGATCAATAACCTTAATACCTGTTTCCAGAAGCTCTTCAGATGCTGCCTGCTCATCATAACTTGGTGCTTTTCGATGAATAGGCATTTTTTCTTTTTCGCCAATCGGGCCGCACTCATCAATCGGATTGCCGAGCACATCCATAATGCGCCCCAGGGTTTCTTCTCCAACCGGGATGCTGACAGGCGCACCGGTATCTTCCACGCCAAGCCCACGACTTAGGCCTTCAGTCGATCCCATTGCAATCGTACGAACAATGCCATCACCCAACTGCTGTTGTACTTCCAGCGTGATTTCTTTATCCGCAACTTTCAGTGCGTCATAGACTTTAGGCACGGAATCCCTTGGAAACTCCACATCGATAACTGCACCAATAATTTGTACGATACGACCGCTGCTCATTTAATTTTCCTCTTACTTGCCAATTCTTTTCAAAAGTTCAGCGCTTTAGTTTGCGCAAATAAATTCTGTCTTACTACTTTTTAACCTTTCTATGAAAGCGTTATGAGCGACACCAAGACAAGGCAAAAGCAGTTTTTTATGAAGGATTTTACAAAGCCAGTAAATGACTGAGTAAAAAACTGCTTTTAACGAAGTATTGGTTAGCGTAATAGCTTTCCTCTTTAAACCGCGGCTGCGCCGCCTACTATCTCTGACAACTCCTGGGTGATCGCTGCCTGTCGGGCTTTGTTATAAATAAGCTGCAGCTCATCAATAAGCTCGCCTGCATTATCTGTTGCGCTTTTCATCGCTATCATCCTTGCTGCCTGTTCACATGCATTGTTTTCCACTACTGCCTGATAAACCTGGGACTCAATATAGCGAGTCAATAAACCATCCAGTAGCTCTTTTGCATCTGGTTCATATAAATAATCCCAGTGGTGTTTCATCTCTTGATTTTCTGCCGGGTTTAACGGCAGCAGCTGATGGATACTGGGCGACTGTGTCATCGTATTGACAAACTCATTGCCTACCAGAAAAAGCTTGTCAATTTCACCTGCAGCAAAACTATCAAGCATAACCTTAACCGCACCGACCACATCTTCAGCAGAAGGTCTATCACCAATATTACGAACAGCCGCAACAACATTCCCGCCATAGGAATTAAAGAAAGCCGCACCTTTTGAACCAACCGTACAAATATCAACTTCAACACCTTCATCGTGCCAGGCTTTCATGGAGTTAATCATGGCTTTAAATAAATTAATATTGAGGCCGCCGCAAAGACCTCGATCTGTTGACACCAATATATAACCTATTCGCTTAACTTCACGTTCTTCCATATAGGTGTGTTTATATTCAGGGGTTGATGCTGCAATATGACTAACCACATTGCGGATATTGGTAGCGTAAGGTTTACCCAGCTGCATACGGTCCTGCGCTTTGCGCATTTTGCTTGCAGCAACCATTTCCATAGCGCTGGTGATCTTCTGAGTATTTTTAATACTGCCGATCTGGTTACGTATTTCTTTTCCGGCCGCCATTAGCGCTTATCCTAAATATTTACCAGGTTTGTGTTTCAACAAACTTGCCCAGTGCTGATTTGAATGTTGCTTCAATATCATCATTGTAGTCACCAGACTCATTAATGCTGCTCATTAAATCAGCGTGTTCGCTGTTCATATAAGACAGCATCGCTGATTCAAAATCGCCAATTTTATTAATTTCGATTTCTTTCAGATAACCTTCGTTAGCGGCATACAAGACAACACCCATTTCAGCAACCGAAAGCGGTGAATATTGTGACTGCTTCATGAGTTCAGTAACACGCTGACCATGTTCCAACTGTGCACGAGTTGCGTCATCCAGGTCAGAAGCAAACTGGGCGAAGGCTGCCAGTTCACGGTACTGCGCCAAAGCAAGACGTATACCACCCCCCAGCTTTTTAATAATTTTTGTTTGCGCTGCACCACCCACACGAGAAACCGAAATACCGGCATTCATCGCAGGCCGGATACCTGCATTAAATAAAGAGGTTTCCAAGAAGATCTGCCCGTCTGTAATAGAAATTACGTTAGTTGGTACGAAAGCACTCACGTCACCAGCCTGAGTTTCAATAATAGGCAGCGCTGTCAAAGAACCAGTTTGACCCTTGACTTCACCGTTTGTAATTTTTTCCACATATTCTGCATTTACACGTGCAGCTCTTTCCAGCAATCGTGAATGCAGATAGAACACATCACCAGGATAGGCTTCTCGTCCGGGCGGACGACGCAACAACAATGAAATTTGACGATAGGCCCATGCCTGTTTGGTCAAATCATCATAAATGATCAAGGCATCCTGGCCTCTGTCCCGATAATATTCTCCCATGGTGCAGCCAGAATAAGGTGCAATAAACTGCATCGCTGCTGGATCGGAAGCGCCTGCCGCAACAACAATGGTATGCTCCATGGCGCCATGCTCTTCAAGCTTTCTTACAACAGATGCAATAGAGGACTGTTTCTGACCAACTGCCACATAAATACATTTAACGCCCGTGCCTTTCTGGTTAATGATGGCATCAACAGCAACAGCTGTTTTACCAACCTGACGGTCCCCAATAATCAACTCACGTTGACCTCGACCAATTGGCACCATTGAGTCAATAGCTTTCAGTCCTGTTTGAACCGGCTGTGAAACTCCTTGTCGTGCAATTACACCTGGCGCTACTTTTTCTACTGCGTCAGTTTGTTTGGCATTAACAGGACCTTTGCCATCTATCGGGTTGCCTAATGCATCAACCACGCGACCTTCCAGTTCAGGCCCGACTGGCACTTCAAGAATACGTTTGGTGCAACGGCAGGTTTGACCCTCTGCCAGACTTTGGTAATCACCCAATACAACAGCACCAACAGAGTCTCGCTCAAGGTTGAGCGCCATACCATGAAGGCCGCCTTCAAACTCAATCATTTCTCCATACATAACGTCGGCAAGACCATGTATACGGATAATACCGTCAGAGACCGAGACAATAGTGCCTTCGTTCTGCGCTTGTGCAGAAACATCCAGCTTATCAATCCGTTGCTTAATAATTTCACTTATTTCTGAAGGATTCAGTTGTTGCATTCTCTTTTTCCTCTACCCTTATTTCCGGCTACTTGCCTGACTATGAGCCCATTGCTTCTGCAAGTTTATGTAATTTGCCACGCACGGAGTCATCAATTACCAAATCGCCGGCTCGAATAACCATGCCGCCAATTAAATTTTTATCCACCTGACTATGTATTTTTACGTCCCTGTTCAATTTTGCCTTGATCGCCTGAGCTAACTTCTTCTCAGTTTCATCAAGCAGTTCAAACGCCGTACTGATTTCAACATCCACTGTTTTTTCCTGTTCGGCCTTTAAGATATCAAACAGGCCGAAAATTTCCGGCAATAATGGAAGACGCTTGTTTTCAGCAAGAACGGCAATAAAATTTTGCATCGGTCCATTAATTTCATCACCACAAAGGTCAATAATAATCTTTGCCTGCTGGTCTCCCGTCAGAGAAGGAGACGATAACACTTCTGCAACCCGCTCATTGGTGACGATATATGCCAGCTGTGCCAGCATGTCAGACCAGGTCTTCAAGCTGTCTGCAAATGCAGCAACTTCAAATGCTGCTTTAGCATAAGGTCTTGCAAGTGTTGTGAGCTCAGCCATCTTCTCTTGCTACTCCCTTAAAGACTCTCAGCCAATTTTTCTGTTATCTTGGCATGAGCAGCTTCATCAATTGATGCTTCAAGAATTTTTTCAGCACCAGCAATAGCAATACTTGCCACTTGTTTGCGGAGTTGCTCCTTGGCGCGGTTTATTTCCTGTTCAATCTCTGCTTGTGCGCCTGCGATCATGCGTTGGCCTTCTTCTCTTCCCTGGTTCTTGGCTTCCTCAACAATCTGAGTGGCACGCTTGTTAGCCTGGTCAATAATACTGGCAGCCTGAGTTTTTGCCTCTTTCAGCTGTTCAGCCACACGCTCTTGTGCTTGCTCAAGATCTTTACCTGCTTTATCTGCCGCTTCCAGACCATCAGCAATTCTTTTTTGCCTTTCCGCCAATGCAGCAGTCAAAGGCGGCCACACATATTTCATGCAAAACCACACAAAAAATGCAAAGGCGATCATTTGACCTAGCATAGTTGCATTGATATTCACGGTTATACCTCTTGCTTAGCTTACGTTTCTACTTACTTTAGCTTTGCTTTTAGCCGCCAAGCGCAGCAGTAAAAGGGTTAGCAAATGTAAACCACATACCAATTGCCAATCCGATCATGGTAATCGCGTCGATCAAACCAGCAACCAGGAACATTTTACCTTGCAGCATTGGTGCTAATTCAGGTTGGCGTGCTGAACCTTCCAGCATTTTTCCACCCAGAATACCGAAACCGATTGCCGTGCCTAAAGCGCCCATGCCCAGTACCAACAAAACGCCAAGCACTGTATTAGCTAAGATTAGCTCCATTTTTTTCCTCCAGTTTTAAAGGTCTTGCCTAATGTTAAAAAGTTTTAGTTAATTTTTACTTTACTTATTAGTGATGCTCGCAAGCCTGACTAAGATACACAATAGTGAGCATCATAAAAATAAAGGCTTGCAAGGGTATGACTAATAAATGGAATGCCGCCCAGATAAAATGAGCCGGCAATTGAAAGGCGCCAAACAGCGCGATCAATAAAAATACAAGTTCACCCGCATACAGATTGCCATACAGTCGCAGGCCTAATGACACAGGTTTCGCCAACAGTGTTGGCACTTCAATTAATAAATTAAATGGCAGCATTTTGGGGCCAAAAGGCTGAAAAGCCAGCTCTTTCAAAAACCCCCCTACACCTTTGATCTTAATGCTGTAAAAAATAATAAGCAGGAAAATGGATATGGACATACCCAAGGTAATATTTGGGTCAGTTGTAGGAACAACCCGGAAAGCTATCTCCGGGTCACCACTGACTTTTTGCGCAATCCATGGAAACAGGTCAACTGGAATTATATCCATTGTGTTCATCAACAATACCCAGCAGAAAATGGTTAGCGCCAAAGGAGCTATCAATGCACTCTTGCCATGAAAGGTATCTTTTACACTGGTCTCTACAAATTCAAAAACCCATTCAACAAAGTTTTGAAAACCACCCGGCACACCAGATGTTGCATTTTTAGCAGCACTTCGGAATAACAATATAAAAATAAGACCCAGGCCTATAGACCAGCCCAGCATATCAACATGGAAAGACCAGTATCCCATTTCGGCGACAGCTTCCTCACCATGGGCAAAACCCCAATGACCTTCAGCATCTTTTCCGAACGTTAGGAACTGTAAATGGTGCTGTATATACTCACCCTGAGTCTGGGTGTGCTCAGCAGCTTCATGGGCCATTTCGCCAGCAGATTCAGCCATAATTTCGTGACTTTCCTGTAAATTATCTACTTTTAGCAGCTTTTAGCTGCGTTTTTAAAGATTTTAAACTCTTTTAGTGCTATCTCAAACCTAAAGTTGCTGTTGCAATCAGGCCTGATATCAAAACTAAAATATAACTGATTATCACTGCCAATTCATTCAGAGGTTTGACCCCGGCAAATACGAG
>Ga0181596_10006187_pt1 | contig 10320 bp, 9 predicted proteins | sample 041ome_6_FD_148655 | JGI IMG/M metagenome (GOLD analysis project Ga0181596, IMG submission 148655) | Coastal salt marsh microbial communities from the Groves Creek Marsh, Skidaway Island, Georgia - 041402US metaG (spades assembly) | ecosystem: Environmental > Aquatic > Marine > Intertidal zone >... | reverse complement strand
ATTGTTGGCGGGCTACATGATTCTGTTGTCAGTGACCGATCTGTTGGAATCCCCGGATGTCGACATAGGCCAACTCAAACAAATCGCTGCCAACGCGCTCCCATTTAATGTTGTGTAGATACCAATGTCCAGCGAGAGGGTGAAGTTTGTCATCGCGGGTTCTTAAAACTTTGCTCCCTGATAATGCTGTTTGATCAATCGATGTCGGCAGACAAGTAACCCAACTAAGACGACAGCTTTTGCCAACAGCAACCAGACAGGATAGACAAACAACTCCATCACATCCGACAGACCAAACAATACAAATAACCCTGAATAGAGCCATTCGATTGGCGAGTGGCGGTGTTTGAACCAGCGTCGTAAGACGATCGCCGCAAATACGAACCAGGCAATCGCTTCAAGTGCGTTGAAGCCGAAGTAGAAGATTTGCAACGGACCGATGGTGTCTCGGGGGACTTCAACAAGGCGGTCGGTGAGGTTCATCTGTAATCAGCCTGAACGACTCGTAATGATTAGCCACAAGAAACACAATAAGACACAAAAGAGAACCTTCTTTTCGTGTCTCTTTGTGTTTTTCGTGGCGATTCTCTGATCAATTTGTAGATCAGGCTCCCGCCTGACATTTTCAAATGTTGAGTTTCATGGCTGGAACGAGTTGCAATACATGACGACTCGGTCGTCATCAAACACTTTGATTCTCTGTTGGTGTCTGGCCGGTGGAACCGACCCTACGAAAAAATCACATCTCCAACCCACGCACTCCGGCAGCTGTGCTACTGCCGAATTGATCGGTTTCGATCCCCATCCGCTGTGCCAACGAGACAAACATGTTCGCGAACGGCGTGTTGTTCTTCTCGTCGTGCGCGACGTAGGCACCGTGTTTGTAACCACCGCCCGCCAGGACAATCGGCAGGTTGTGCCAATCGTGTGCGGAAGCATTACCAAGGTTGGAGCCGAACAGAACCGCCGTGTGGTCGAGAAGTGGTTGGTCGAATTCTTCGAGCGCTTTCAGTTTGGTCAGGAATGTATTGAACTCATCGAGTTCTGCCTCTTCAATCAGACGTAATTCCTCAATTTTCTCTTCATCCTTGCCGTGATGTGACAGATTGTGCCAATCGGTTTTCACGCCGGGAATGTTACTGGGAACGGCATTCATGCCGCCGAGTGACAGTGTGATGACCCGCGTCGAATCGGTCTGCAAGGCGAGGACCATCATGTCGTACATCAAGCGTTGTTTGGAGACGATATCCTGCTTGTCGGCGACATCTTTGGGAGGTTCGTAATTGACTTCCGGCTTGGGTTTGAGCGTCCATTCTTGCGACTGTCCGATGCGTGTTTCAAGGTCGCGGATCGCAGTGAAGTATTCGTCGAGCTTCTGACGGTCACGAGCATCCAATGAGCGGTCGAGCTTTTTCGCTTCGCCAACAACTGTGTCGAGAATCGAACGTCCACGACGGAGTTCACCCATCTTGTCAGCGATTTCCTGTTTCGTGCCGTCAATGAATAATTTCTTGAACAGTTTGGCGGGAGAACTTTCCGAAGGAATATTGATGCCATTGGATGTCCACGAAAGCGAACCTCCATCATTGGCAAGAGTGAGGTACGGCAAGCGTGTCGCCCCGCCGAGATGCTGGGCCATCAACTGATCGAGCGAGATGGTATTCCGAAATCCTGCCAGGCCGGGGCGTTGTGCCGAGGTGAGCCAGGTAAGGCTCGATGCATGTCCGTTGTTGCCGTTCTGTTCGGGATGAGATAAACCCGAGAAGACTGTGAAGTCGTTTTTATGATCTTTGATTTTGCTCAAATAGGGCGTCAGCTCGTATTGGCTTCCCTCCTTCTCAGGGAAAAGATACGGCGTGTGAAATCCGAGTCCGCCGCAAATGGCGACAAAGCGCGGTTGAGCGTTGGCTTTCGCTGCAGCAGACCCAATTGTTGGTTGCATGGCACCAAGCATCGGCAATGCGAGAGATGTTCCCGCCGCTTTGAGGAAGGTGCGACGATCCAACGGTTGATGGGGAGATCTGCGAGGATCGGGAGATGGGGAGGTTGGGGGATGGGGGGTATTCGAACTCATCCGTTTTCTCTCTTGTTCAAGAGCCAGGGTTTGGGATTTTTGATCAGAGCCACCAGCATTCCTAATACTTTATCATATTCTGTATAGAGGTGTGTCGCTTGATCCCGTGTGATGTAATCACATTTGACCGAAAACTGAATCCAGACCTGCGTTTCGGCCGCTTCGGTTTCCGAATCACTTCACTTGCTTACGAATGCTGCTTCATATCGTCTTTTTCTCCACGCTTCTGCCAGATTTGCACAAACCGAACGAGAGGAACGACGGATTTGATCGGTCGGTGAATAAGTTTCTTCCTTGGGAAAGGATTTCGTGATTTGAAAGATCTCCATCGAAAGGTCGAAGGCGAATTGATAGACCTCCAAATCAGTATGAGAACGGACTAATCCCGATCGAGATTGGTTATCCATACTATTAGTGTCGTCCACCATGATCTCCTCACCTCCCCATCCCCCAATCTCCTTAATCCCCCATCATTTGCTCTGAAAAATCTCACTGGCAACCGCAAGATGAATCATCTGGCGAATACCGTAATCCGACTTGGCAGCCTCATTGACAATCTCGTCTATCATCGGGCGGTCGGAAAAGCCGAGTTCTCGTCCTGTGGCGAAGGTGAGAAGTTTTTCAGCCCATGTTTTGGCCAACAATGGCTTGTTCTGTGCGAGATGATTGCGGAACTCGTTGAAGTCAGCAAACTCGTACCCATCGGGGAAATGTCCCGAAGCATCCACCTCAGGGCCGAGTCGATAACGGACATTCCGACCGACGATTTGCAGATTGACTTTCTCGCCTTCTCCCAATGAACGGTATCGGTCGCGGTAACCACCAATCGGGTTGAACGATTCGAGGGCAAAGCCGGGCGGATCAATCTTCTCGTGACACGCCTTACAACTGACCGAATCGCGGTGCTTGTCCAAGAGTTCTCTCAAAGTGGAGGCACCACGGATATCGGGTTCGACGCCGGGAATACCGGGAGGTGGAGGAGGTGGTATTTGACCGAAGACACGTTCCATCACCCACGCACCTCGCGTGACGGGGGAACTATTGGTGCCGTTGGCTGTCACTTTCAAGATGGCTGCTTGTGTGAGAAATCCGCCGCGGACCGAATCGCTCGGCAACGAGACTTTCTGAAGTTGCGAACCGTTGACGGCGGGAAGTTCGTAGAGTTCGGCCAAGCGACTGTTCAACATGGCGAAGTCGGACTTCACCAAATTTGTGACAGAAAGATCCGAACGGATTAACTCTCTCAGATATTCTTTGGTTTCCAGAGGCATCGAGTATCTCAAATATTCATCGTACTCAGGAAACAGTTGCGAATCGGGAGCCGTGAAATCCATTTCTCGTAGGTCGAGCCAGTTATCGCTGAAGTCTTCGATGAAGCGTTGGTGGCGTTCATCTTTCAACAGTCGTTCGGTTTGAGCTCGCAATGTCTTGGGATCTGTTGTCAATTTTCCCGCGGCGGCGAGTTGGAGAAGTTCTTGGTCGGGTGTCGTTCGAGTGAGGAAATAGGACAAGCGGGAAGCGAGTTGGAAATCGTTGAGTTGGCCGGGAGTTTCCTGGAGATACAGAAAATTGGGGGAACAGAAGATTGCAATCACGGCGGTCTTTAATGAGTCTTCTATCGTCGAGCCATACTCTCTCTCGGCCCGATACAAATCGAAATACGGAGTGATGTCTTGCTGAGTGACTGGACGTCGGAAGGCTTTTTCGGCCACTCGCAATAACGACTTGCGGATGTCAGCCTCTTCATTGTCCGTTTTGATCTCAAATTTTGGTTGGTACCAACTCTTCTTGCGGTCATTGGGGTTACCGGGAAGTATTTCTTCGCGGTTGATGCCCTCAAAAATCAAGCGGTGTCCGCGTGACGGAAACTCTCCCAGCAATGGCCCCTCAATTTCGACGTTGAGAATCGCCAAGCCGGGTCCTTTATAGTCGTTGATGTTCTGGCCGTCTTTGTACCGATTTGGATTGGCGATGCGGTACGGTTCGATCTGGATCATGTAATTCCCCTCGATCCAGGTTTCAAACTCGATGGCGGTCAATTTGTCGGGAGGAAACGAAAAGAATCCATAGATCGGTTTTTCCGATCCACGAGCAAAACTGGTCCCGCCAACAGAAAACGTCATCGGCGTGTCGGACTGATAAGCGTAGCCGCTCACCTTGACGCGATAACGACCTCGATCGCGAACACCACTCCCTCGCATCATCCCCGAGGGATAACCGCCGCTGTCAAAACGGACGACGGCACCATCGGGTAACCCTTTCCAGCGCGTGCCAATGAATTGATTCCCTTCCCGTTCTCCTTTGTAACTGGCGACGATAGTTTTTGTTTCCGGTTTTTCGGTCGTTTTGGAAATGGCCGTAGCGAGGACTTCAGTGGCACCGTCCATATACTTCTGTAAATGGACGAGCGAAAGACCGAGCGAATCGCCCACATTGTCAAACTCTCCCGAGCGTCCATCTTCCGGCAGCATGAGTTCCAAATCGAGATTGGTGCCGAACAGGTCATTCATCGTATTTTGGTATTCGCGCCGGTTGAGACGACGTAAGACGGTCCCTTTGGTTTGCTCATGTGCGACAGTTAAAGCGGGGCTTAATGAATGCAGGAATTGATCACGGTCCGTTTTGGTAGGTTGATCGGCGTCTTTCGGCGGCATCTCTCCCGTCTGCACTCGATCAAACAGTCGCTCCCATTTGGCAAAGGTCGCCTCATCGGACAGATCGTCCCCCAGCTTGCCAAGATTGAATCCTCCTTCCTCGGCACCGTCGGTGTGACAGTCGGCACAATATTGTGTCAAGAACGGCTCGATTCCCCGTCGAACAGTTTGTGCGGACAAGGAAGTAATCGAAGCAGTGGAGGCATAAAATAACGCCAAAGCGAGAACGATGAGCGACTGACTGCGAATCATGAGTGTCTGAATCCTCGGCTGAAAACAACTGCACATTGCTACGAACTGCTGGTTCACGACCTGGCCTGCTTAGAATCGTAACTTCGTGATTATCACATGCAGTCGCCGATAACTCAAATTGAATTCGGAGTGAATGATAAACGACAACAGTTCGATCAAGTGACCGTTTTCCATTTGAAGCCGGGGCTTTCAAGATGGCTTTACAGCCCGTTGAAAACTTGATCCTGGGACGATTGGGGTCAATCGTCGAACCGAACCGCCACTTACCCGGAGGGCGTCCGAGCGGGTGTTGCCGCGGTGAATGTCTCGACTCAGTCATAAACGGCAAAGCTCAGCCAATTCCAACTGACGCCGTGAGATCATCCTGACACTGCGTGTTATCAGATCTATCACAACTTGGCGTTTTTCCACTGAGGTCAATGGTTAACCTGAAACGCCATAAGTAACATAATAAAAGCAAGATACGTGGTTTAGTTCCTCTCGTTCCAGTTTTGGCATGTGGGCTGCTTTTCTTTCTTTGCAGACCCCCGCGAATCAAGACGATTCGTTTATCAGCCCTCCAAGAACGGGAGAAACACCATGAAACTTTCATTCACCGCTGCCGCCCTCACCATTCTCTCATTTGCCGTCGTCCCGACCGCTCAAGCCGATCACGATCATGTCAGTCCTGACAAACTGGCAATCGCCCTGGCCAATCAATCCCGCGAGATTGTCCAGGAGTTCCAACATCATTTCCCACACAAACGAGGGCTCAATCAACGAGCCTATATCATCTGCCGACTGGCGGAGTCGACACAACACGAAGTTCTCCATCGTCATGACCTGCACAGCACAATTCGTCAGGCCGACAAACTGGAAGATTTGCTTGACGACTTGGAAGACGACCTTGATGACAAGCTGGAAGACCGTCGCTATCGCAACGACCGGCATGTCCTTCAAACCGTGAAGAAAGCCGAGAATTTGGCCGAGTGTCTGCGGAAAGCACTCAAAGACCAAGATCGACGTGGCCATTCAACGCACGATCACCATAATCATGGACATGTCGAACATCATCACGGGGGACACGATCATCAGCGTATCACGCATCGTCCCGGCTACATCAACATTAGCAAGGGAGGATTTTCGTTCGGCATACGACTTCGCTGATCGAAAATCGCCTTCTCAGAATTCTTGACACGAGCCCGCGAATTGTCGCGGGCTTTTTTCGTGGTGTGCGTTAATTTCGGCTGATTCAGAGGGATCAAGACACAGAATCCCGTGTCATTCAGCGAATATCGACACAGGATTGTTAATTTAGGGGAGTTTTATGAGGCGATTGGCACTCAATTGACTCTCTCCACGCTGCATGTCAAAATAACTCGCTTCCTTTAAACCACGAGAGAATCATGGTTTCCGAAGCAATCAAGAAAGCCGATGTACTGATCGAAGCCCTGAACTGGATTCAGCGTTTTCGAGGAAAGTACGTCGTCATCAAGTTCGGCGGTTCGGCTCTTGAAGAGACCGAAGCCGTCAAGGCGTTTCTGACCGATGTGATTTTCATGTCGAGCGTCGGAATGAAGCCGATACTTATTCACGGCGGTGGAAAAGCGATCAGCCAGGCGATGAACGCTGCGGGCATCGAGCCCCGATTTGTTCAGGGACGACGCTACACGGACGAAAAAACGATCGATATTGTCGCCAATGTTCTAGCGGGAGAGATCTGCAACTCTTTGGTGACGGAGATCAACAATCGTCAGGGGCATGCCGTGGCGCTGAATTATCAGACCCAGAATTGCCTGGTCGCACGTAAGCTGGAGTTACAAGACGAAAACGGTGAACCCGTTGATCTGGGTCGTGTCGGAGAGGTTTACGATATCAATCGTGAATTACTCAAGCGAACTTGCGATAGCGGAGTGATTCCCGTCATTCCTTCTGTGGCCGTTGATCGGGCAGGGCGACTCCTCAACGTCAACGCCGATACTGCAGCGGCGGCAGTGGCCGGAATTTTGGGAGCCGAGAAGTTGATGTTCCTGAGTGATGTGCCGGGTATCTGTCGCAACAAAGATGATGTGGAAACTTTAATTCGTCACGTCGATGGAGACGATTGTCGCAAATTGATTGAAGAGGGAGTTGTGGCGGCGGGTATGGTTCCGAAAGTGGAAGCGGCATTGGAAGCATTGGCGGCGGGTGTCGGAAAAGTCCACATTGTGGATGGCAGGACTCCTCATAGTATTTTGTTGGAAATTTATTCAGACACCGGGATCGGGACCGAACTTGTCTTACACGATTCCAAGTGATCCATTCAAGAAACCGTGACGCTCCCAAAAGTGTCGCAGTAGCGATTTTCAGAATCTGTCTTCCCTGTTCAGAACGTGAAGCGTTCAGAAAGAGAACATTATGACAACGACTTCCACCAGTCAGGAAACGATCGATCTGTTCGATCAATACGTGATACCGAACTACCGACGTTACCCGGTGACTTTGGTACGCGGAGAAGGGTCGTATGTCTGGAATGCGGAAGGTCAGCGTTATCTCGATCTTTTTCCCGGTTGGGGCTGCAATATTCTTGGTTACTGTCCTCCCAAAGTGGTGGAAGCGGTCCAGAAACAGGTCGCCGATCTGATCCATGTTCCCAATACGTGGTACATCGAATCGCAGGGAAAATTCGCAGAGGCACTTTGCACAAGAGGCTTTGGTAAAGCGTTCTTTTGCAATAGCGGTGCCGAGGCGATCGAAGGAGCCATCAAACTGGCTCGATTACACACCTCCGAAAAACGACACAAAATCATCACGTTTGAAAACAGCTTTCACGGGCGAACGTATGCCGCGGTGACAGCGACTGCTCAACCCAAATATCACGAAGGAATCGGTCCGATGGTGGCCGGATTCCGTTATGCCCCCCATAACGATCTCGATGCGGTCGCTTCGATGATCGACGACGAAACCGCCGCAATTCTCATCGAACCGGTTCAGGGTGAGGGGGGAGTCAACATTCCCGAAGAAGGTTTCCTCGAAGGTTTGCGAGAATTGTGTAACGAAAATGATCTACTGCTGATCTTTGACGAAGTCCAAACCGGCATGGGTCGATTGGGGACATGGTTTGGCTATCAAACCTGGAATGTCCAACCCGACATCATGACACTCGCTAAGGGACTTGCCGGTGGAGTGGCCGCGGGGGCCATCATCGCAACAGATGAAGTGGCACCAAGCTTACGACCGGGGATGCATGCCAGCACCTTTGGTGGAAATCCGATTGCCATGTCGGCAGGGTTAGCGACAGTTGCGACCATCGAAGAAGAGAATTTATTAGACAACGTCTCCGCTCGATCCGAACAGCTCCGCAAGTTCTTTCTCGATCTCCAGGCCGAGCTGTCAATCATTCGCGAAGTTCGGGTGCAGGGCATGATGGTCGGTATCGATCTGACGATTCCCTCGACGCCCGCTGTCGGTAAATGTATGGAACGTGGCTTACTGATGAATGCGACCCACGAAACGGTCATCCGACTTCTGCCCGCATTAAACGTCACTGCCGAACAGGTTGACGAAGGTTGTGCGATTCTCAAAGAAGTTTTACTAGAGATGGCAGAAGACGCGGGTTGATTAAAAAGTTTTCAGTTTTCAGTTTTCAACAAAATGAGCCGAGCTGATTTCGCTGATGGCTGGTTTCGTCAGAGGAGCAGAATATTATGTTCCAATCTTTTGAGGACTTGGAGGTTTGGAAACGCAGTTGTCAACTGGCAGTGCGTGTCTATGAGCTTATCGGCACGAGTCGAGATTTTTCCTTGAAAGACCAAATGCAACGATCAGCCGTTTCGATAGCATCAAACATCGCAGAAGGATCTGAGAGGTCCAAAAAAGAATTTGCCAGGTTTTTAAAAATAGCGAGCGGGTCGGCGGCTGAGTTACGAACCCAAACATATATTGCCTCGAAAGTGGGAATCATAGGTCTTGAAGAGATGCGGGAGGTTATCAATGAATGTAAAGAGATTTCTAAAATGCTTTATGGACTCGGAAAATCACTGAATACTGACAACTGAATACTGAAAACTCATTCCAATTCCCAAGACGAATGACAATCCCTGTGCTCGGGAGATGTCGTTCGTCATTTATTTTTTTCAGGAGAGGGGTCTTTACATGACACATCTCATCTCATTGCAGGATTTTAATCGAAAACAGGTCGAAACCATTCTCGAAGTTTCGGCGATCCTCAAACAGAAGTTTCAGGACAATGATCGTCCACAGCCACTCGCCGGGTATTTCCTGACTCAACTTTTTGACAAGCCCTCGTTACGAACCCGAACAAGTTTTGAAGCGGCTATGGTTAATCTGGGTGGAAACGGGATGTTCATGACCTCCGAGGAAGCGGGGTTGAATGGACGGGAATCGCTCGAAGATGTGGCTCGTGTCCTGAGCAGTTTTACGGATGTGATCACAATACGGACGTTTTCTCATCAGTTCATCGTCGATTTCGCCAAGCACTCCACTGTCCCCGTCATCAATGCGTTGTCGGACGAATTGCATCCCTGTCAGGCTCTGGCCGACATTCTCACAGTACGAGAAGCGTTCGGGGAAGATCCGAAAGACCGACGGCTGGTTTACATCGGAGACGGCAATAACGTCGCGGCGTCGTTGTGCAACATTACCGCGATTCTGGGAATCCCCATGACGGTCTGTACGCCGGAAGATTACACGCTTTCGGAATCATTCCTGGCCAGTTATCAAAAATGTTACCCGGATGCCGATCTCGTCCAGACAAGCGATGTCAAAGCTGCCGTCAAAGATGCCTGTGCTCTCTACACCGATGTCTGGGCCAGCATGGGGCAAGAGAAAGAAGCGGAAGAGCGGAAGAGAATTTTCGCTCCCTACCAGATCAACGAAGAGATTCTTTCGGCAGCCCCCAACGATGCCAAGTTCTTACATTGTTTACCGGCTAAACGCGGTCTCGAAGTGACCGACGGCGTGATGGAGTCCCAACAAAGCATGGTCTTTCAACAGGCAGAAAACCGCATGCACATTGCCCGTGGATTGTTCCATTGGTTGCTGGTGAAGTGATTCTGGGAGTTTGTGCTTTGTTTTTTGTCAGTTGTGTTTTGCGATAGAACGATGCGAGACTCAGACCCGATAAATCAGAACAACGATCCGGTCAGGCCAAGGATGTGGCTCTGTTTCTGTAACGGAGCATGCCTATTGATTGGCAGCATCACTGCTTTTTCATGGGGTAATAATGCTGGTATGATACTCGGCTTCGTCGGCTTACTCTTGAGCTTGTATGGATTTTCGAGCGGGCTACGCTTGAGAAGAATGTTATGATGACAATGAAAGTCTATCCTCCTAAATCAAAATCCTAAGAACCAACCACTA
>Ga0181596_10006180_pt1 | contig 10323 bp, 9 predicted proteins | sample 041ome_6_FD_148655 | JGI IMG/M metagenome (GOLD analysis project Ga0181596, IMG submission 148655) | Coastal salt marsh microbial communities from the Groves Creek Marsh, Skidaway Island, Georgia - 041402US metaG (spades assembly) | ecosystem: Environmental > Aquatic > Marine > Intertidal zone >... | reverse complement strand
AAGAATTGGTCTAAGTTTTTTAAAAATGAGCAAAGAATATTTAAAGATACAAGAGAAAAACTAATTAAATTAAGTAAAGAAATTGGAATTTCAATTACCGATTTTAAAATATTAGTTAATAAGATCAAAAAAGGAGAAAGAGAATCAAGAATTGCTAAAAAGGAAATGATCGAAGCTAATTTAAGACTCGTTATTTCGATTGCAAAAAAATATACAAATAGAGGTCTGCAGTTCTTAGATCTAATTCAAGAGGGGAATATAGGGCTGATGAAGGCAGTTGATAAGTTTGAGTACAGAAGAGGATATAAGTTTTCTACCTATGCTACCTGGTGGATCAGGCAAGCTATTACAAGATCAATTGCTGATCAGGCTAGAACGATTAGAATTCCAGTCCACATGATTGAAACTATTAATAAAATTGTAAGAACATCAAGACAAATGATGAGTGAGTTTGGAAGAGAGCCAACTCCAGAGGAATTATCTAAAAAATTAGCTATGCCACTTGAAAAGGTCAGAAAAGTTTTAAAAATAGCTAAAGAGCCTATCTCATTAGAAACACCAGTTGGTGATGAGGAGGATAGTAGCTTAGGAGATTTTATTGAAGATACAAATGCATTAATACCTGTAGATGCGGCTATACAAACGGGATTGAAAAATTCGACTACTAAGGTTTTGGCTACTTTAACACCAAGAGAAGAAAGAGTATTAAGAATGAGATTTGGAATAGGTATGAATACAGATCATACATTAGAGGAAGTTGGTCAGCAGTTTTCTGTTACAAGAGAGCGTATTAGACAAATTGAAGCCAAAGCTTTAAGAAAATTAAAGCATCCAAGTAGATCAAGACAATTAAAAAGTTTTTTAGATAATTAATCTCATTTTAATTTTTTTAAAAATGATATAAAAATTAACTATGGGCCTGTAGCTCAGTTGGTTAGAGCCCCCCGCTCATAACGGGGTTGTCCGGGGTTCAAATCCCTGCGGGCCCACCACATAAATGAAAAAACCAAATTTCCAAAGTTATACTTTATTAATTTTGCTTGCAGCAATTTGGGGTTCTGCTTTTTTTAATTATAAAATAGTTTTAAAAAGTTTTGATGTTTTTACTTTGTCGGGAGGAAGATTATTTTTTGCAAGCATATTTTCTATTGCTATTTCTCTCTTTTTTTTATCATCCGTTAAAATAAAAGATTTTTTTTCAAAAGATTATTATTTATTTTTTTTTATTGGGTTAGTTAATTATGCAGCCCCGTTTACGCTGATAGGAATTGGTATTGATAAAATGAGTAGTGGCTTAGCTGCACTACTTATGTCTGCCGGTCCTTTTTATGCAATCATATTATCGCATTTTTTAAGTGATGATAAATTTAATAAATATAAATTTATTGGAACCTGCATTGGTTTTTCTAGTGTCGCAGTATTAGTTTATGATCAAATATACATAACTGAAACTACTAATTTAACTTCCGTATTATTTGTTATGAGTGCCTCACTTTTTTATATTTGTGGAGGGATGATTATTAAAAAAAATATGAACAAATATAATAATGAAACCACTACATGTTTTTCATTAATTTGGGCAGCTTTACTAATGATTCCATTAACTTATTATTTTTACACTGAGCCAGATGATAAATTATTTTATATTGAAAGTTTTTATAGCTTAATTTATTTAGGAGTAGTTTCAACAGCTATTGCTTTTTACATTAGAGCAATCATCATTATAAAAAACGGTCTTGTATTTATGTCCCAAGTATCTTTATTGATACCAATTTTTGGAGTTTTTTTTAGTTATATTTTTTTACAGGAAAAACTTTATCCAAGTATGCTTATCTCATTAATATTATTAATTGTTGGACTATCGATTTTACAAAAAGGGTACGCAATAAAAGAACAATAAATTAGTTTTTATTTATGTATTCTTGTAAATTTTGAATAAGACCTGCAAAACCCTTGTTTGCAACTATAGAAGCAAATTCTTCCCTTTGAGTTCTTGCTAAGCTTAAGCCTTCAACCACCAGATCTCTTATAACCAATTTATTATTAATTAAAAAAACCCTCCAATCCACAAGGATTTCTTGCTTATCTTTTTTTGAAATAATCTTAGAGTTTACAAGAACATAATTATCGCTAATTTTTTTTGATCCAGTTACTTGCACTTCCTGGTCAGAGTAGTCAGTAAGTTTGGAAGATAAATTTTTTGTAAAAAAAATTGTAAAAGTATCTACATACTCTTTTAACTGTTTTTCACTTATTTTCTTTCTTTCTTCTCCAAGTGTATATTTTGCTAAACCTTCAACATCAACTGAGTTTAATGCTAATTGCTCGAGTTGCTTTTTTTTGTCTACTTTATTTAAAGTGTTATCTAAAATAATTTTTTTTGCGTTGCTAGTTGTGTTGCTAATAAAATTTTCAGCTTTTTTTTCAAATGCAAATAAATTTTGATTAAAAAATAATGAAACAATTATAGTAAATATAAAAAACTTATTTTTCATATCGTTAGAATTTTATAATATAGGATTATTTAAAATCTTTCCACTCATCTTTAGGGGTGGAATTATTAGAAATAAGATTTTCTCTTCTTTGCAAATAAAGACTTCTTATGCTTGCATACAAATCGACTGAATTTTTTTCTAAATTTTCAAAAGATTTTAAATTGTTAGCTCTAAAATCAGTAACATCTAAACCTTTTTCTATATAATAGACTTTTTCTTCAAAATCTGAATTCATCATCTCTCTATCACCAACAGTCATGATATAAAATGGATCAAGCAATGTATTTCCTATTCTTCCAACGGCATCTCTAACCGTGGTAGGTCCTAATATTGGCAAGACAAAGTAACACCCTGGGCCAACACCCCAAGCACCCAAAGTTTGACCATAATCTTCATGATCTAATTTTTCGAGTCCCATTTTTTGTGCTGGATCAAATAATCCCAAAATTCCAAAAGTTGTATTAATTAAAAATCTACCAGAGTTATTAAATGCATTTGAAAAATTACCCTGAAGAATGTCATTAGGGATTGTTATTAAATATAAAATATTTGATGTTGCATTGTTAACTCCGCTTTTTACAGGAGCGGGTAAGTAGCTGTAACCAGTTGCAACCGGTTTAAAAATTACTTTATCTAGAGCATTGTTGAATGCAAAAGTTGCCCGATTAACTTTTTCAAAACAGTCTTTAGTTGCTGCATATGAATTTGAACTAATAAAAAGTGTTAAAAGCAATGCAAATATTTTAATATTTTTCATGTTGTGAGAACTGTATATTTTATTTTTTTTATAAATATATATTAATATTTATTAAATGATTAAATTAAAAACTCCAAATTTTGAGGTTTGCAATAACAGAAAGATTAAATACATTATTATTCATTATACTGACATGAAGACTTTGTGCTCAGCAATTAAAAGATTACAATCAAAAGTTGCAAAAGTAAGCTGTCATTATGTTATTTCTAAAAAAGGCACCATTTATCAGCTTGTTAATGAGAAAGATATTGCCTGGCATGCTGGAATCTCAAAATGGGGCAAAGATATTAATTTAAATGACAAATCAATAGGTATTGAATTAGACAATAATGGTTTTGAGGATTATCCAAATAAACAGATAAAAAGCCTAATAAAACTAATAAAAAAAATTAAAAAAAAATACAAAATAAGGAAAAATAGAGTTCTTGGTCATTCTCACATTGCCCCAGATAGAAAAATTGATCCTGGTCCTAAATTTCCTTGGAAAGTTCTTAATAGGAACAATCTATCGAATTTATATTGAATTTTCTTAATTTTAGAACTATATGAAACCTGCTAGTTGGTTGAATGGTAGCTTTTAGCATTGCTAAAAGAGGAAAGTCTGGGCTCCATAGGAAAAAGTACCAGGTAATACCTGGCAAGAGTGATCTTAGGGATAGTGCCACAGAAAATATACCGCCTAATCAAGGCAAGGGTGAAAAGGTGAGGTAAGAGCTCACCGGTTTTTTAGTAATAAAAAACGCATGGAAAACCCTACTTGGAGCAAGACCAAATAGGAGTAGCGTGGTTTTAATTAACCAAATTTCCTAAATTAGCTACTCGGGTTGGTTGCTTGAATCACTTGGCGACAAGTGATCTAGATAAATTATCATTTTAAATGACAAAACCCAGCTTACAGACCAACTAGCAAAATAATCAAAAAATTCACATAAAAAGTACAAAAATAGAACAATTAATAATTGTTTATAATTGTTTCATTTACTAAAAAAATACCATATAAACCCATAATATCCCATATAGGGAAAATAATGAAATTTAAAAATGTTTATTTCTACGTTCGAAAACAAATTAGACAAAAAAGGAAGAGTTTCTGTGCCAGCAACCTTTAGATCTCACTTGACCAATCTTGGTTACAACGGTGTTGTTTGCTATCCATCTTTTACAAATCTTTCAATTGAATTTTGTGCGCAAAGCAGAATTGAAAAAATTATCGAAACAATTGATAATTTAAATCCATTTGAAGAAAATAGAGATATTTTTTCAACTTCAATTTTAGCAAATAGTCATCAATTAAATTTTGATACCGAAGGAAGAGTAACGCTAACAGAAAAATTAATAGAGCACACAGGAGTGAAGGAAAAAGTTTTATTTGTAGGACAGGGAAAAACTTTTCAAATGTGGGAACCTTCACAATTTAAAAAATTTAGTGATGAGGCTAGAAAAAAAGCTAAATCACAAAGATCAAATTTAAAATGGAATCAAAACAATTAAACAAAGGGAGATAAGAAACATGGCAATCAATATAACAGCACCAGAGTTAAGAGAGCTTAAACCAAGAATCGTAGTTTTAGGAGTTGGTGGAGCAGGAGGCAATGCAATAAATAATATGCTGGAAGCAGAAATAGAAGGTGTAGAATTTTTTGCTGCTAATACTGATGCGCAAGCTTTAAAAATGAATTTTGCTGAATGTAAAATTCAACTTGGAGCAAATTTGACTCGTGGTCTTGGAGCTGGAGCTAAAGCTGATATTGGTCAGGCAGCTGCAGATGAGTCTATGAATGAAATTATAAATTTACTTCAAGGTGCTAATATGGTTTTTGTTACTGCTGGAATGGGTGGAGGAACAGGAACGGGAGCAGCACCTGTGATTGCTAAAGCTGCTAAAGATTTAAATATTCTTACAGTCGGCGTGGTAACAAAACCATTTATGTTTGAGGGACCAGGTAGAATTAGAGTAGCAGAAAAAGGATTAGAAGAGTTGAGAAAGTATTGCGATACTATGATTGTAATTCCAAATCAAAATCTTTTTAAAGTTGCAAATGAAAAAACTACTTTTCCAGATGCATTTAAGATGGCAGATAATGTTTTGATGCAAGGTGTTAAAGGAATTACAGATTTAATTGTTAAGCCAGGTCTAATTAATTTAGATTTTGCTGATATAGAAACTGTTATGAGCGGAATGGGAAAAGCCATGATGGGAATGGGAGAGGCTGAAGGCGAGAAGAGAGCTATTGAAGCTGCTGAAGCTGCTATTTCCAATCCTTTAATTGATGAGTATTCCTTAAAAGGTGCAAAAGGTTTGCTTATTAATATTACAGGTGGAAACGATATAACTTTATTTGAGGTAGATGAGGCTGCAAATAAAATTAGAGCAGAGGTTGATCCGTCTGCTGAAATTTTAGTTGGAACTACTTTTGATGAAAATCTTGCTGGTAAGTTAAGAGTTTCTATTGTTGCTACAGGGTTAAATGGAGAAGTGGGTATGAACAAACCTGTGGTTAGCATGATTAGACATATACAAAATAGAAACAATGGCTATTCACGACCATCCACTTTCAGTGGAAGTAATTATTCATCATTGCAGACCTCGGCTCACACTGCAACTCACGGAGCTACTGCTTTAAATATGAATACTTTTGCTGATCAGGAAGAGGTAGCTCAGCAAGAAGCAAGTGTGCAAGTAAGTTACAATGTGAATCAAGCTGAAACTGAAACTGAAAAAAATATTGATACTTCAGAAAATAAATTAGAAGAAGGATCTTTATTTTCTCAGAACGATCCTATTGAATTTCAGGAAGAAAGTTTTGAAAAAATAGAAAATGAAACTCAGTTATTTACAAATGATGATGAGGTTAATAGTACAATAGAAACTAGAGAAACTCATTCATTTGATAATGATGATCTTAAAGAAGAAATTTTTTCAGATTCAGAATTAGAAAGCAAAGACGATCTTGAAATCCCTGCTTTTTTAAGAAGACAAACTAATTAATATATCATTTGAATTAAATGTTACCGGATAGTAGTCCCCACTATCCGGTAATGTTAAATGAAGTAATTGATCATGTATCTCCAAATCCAAAGAATCTAATTTTAGATGCAACTTTTGGGTGCGGTGGATATAGTAAAAGAATATTAGAATTATTTTCCAAAACCAAAATTATTGCTTTTGATAGAGATGAACAAGTTCATCAATATGCAAATTTGATAAAAAAAAAATTTAAAAATAGATTTGAGTTTGTTAACGAAAAATTTAGCGAAATAGAAAAAATAATTATTAATAAATCTTATAAAGTAGATCATTTTATATTTGATTTTGGCATTTCCTCATTTCAGTTAGATAATTATAAAAGAGGATTTTCGTTTAAGTCTAATGCTAAATTAGATATGAGAATGGGAAAGAATAAAATAAGTGCCTATGAATTAGTAAATGAAGCTAGCTTTGAAGACTTAAATAATATTATTAAGTTTTTTGGTGAGGATAAAGATTCAAAAAAAATTGCTAGAGAAATTGAAAAAAGTAGAAAAATAAAATCTATAACAACTACTGATGAATTGAGAAGTGTAATACTCAAAGCCAAAGGAAACCGTTATTTTAAAAAAGATCCATGCACTCAAACGTTTCAATCTATTCGAATGGTAGTCAATCAGGAGCTTACAGAAATATTTAAGACATTAAGCAGATTAGTTTCAATCGCTAAAAACGAAACTTGCTTTACAGCTGTAACTTTTCACTCTCTTGAAGATAAAATTGTAAAAAAAATATTTAATTATAGTAAAGAAACAAATCAAAATCCCTCAAGATATCATCCACAATTAAATAATAAAAAGGAATCAGCTTTTATAAAAACTTCAGGAAAATCTATGAAGCCAACTGAAAGTGAAATAAAATTAAATCCAAGATCAAGATCTGCCAAATTAAGATTTTCTATAAAATATGGAGATGATCAATTAGAAATAAACAGAAGATCTTTAAAAATGGAAAAATTATTTGATTTAGAAAAAAAATACAATGTTGAGTAAAACCATCTTCTCACTATTATTTTTGTTGGCTGGACTAATTTCTATTCATTTCTTAAAAAATGAAACAAGAGATATGGAGGAAAAAATAAACCTCACTTCTAAAGAAATCTTATTGTTAAATCAGAGTATAGAAACACAAACTATTGAATTTAGTTATTTAGCAAGTCCCGAAAGAATAGCCATGTTAGCAAAAAAACATTTAGCAAAAGATTATATTCATATTTATCCTGAAATTTTTACAAATGAAAAAAAATAATCAATTAAATTTATATTTTGAAGATAGAACCGAGAGTAAAAAAAATTCAAATAATGGTAGAATAAATTTAGTCCTATCTTGTATTTTACTTTTTTCTTTCATTATTTTTTTACGCTTACTTATTTTAGGATTTAACAAAGTAGATTTTGTAGAAAATCAAACAAGGGAAGATCTCTTTTTTGAAAGAAGAGAAGTAGTAGACACAAACGGTATTATTTTAGCTAAAAATATTATTGTTCACGATTTAATTTTAAGAAAAAATAAAATTGGAAATATCAATGATCTTTTACTAAAAGTTAAAATTAATTTTCCATCAATTAATTTTTCTCAAATTAAAAAAGATTTAGAAAGTAAAAAAATTATTATTTTAAAAAGAAATTTATCCCAATCCGAGTATAATAAGGCAATTTTGCTTGGCGAACCTGCATTGGAATTAACTAAAAGAGAATCTAGGATTTACCCTCAAAAAAACATAATGGCTCATATTTTGGGTCAGGTAGATATAGACAATAATGGCATATCTGGTTTAGAATTTTTTTTAGATCAAGAAATCAAGGATAAATCAAAATTAAATATACCGGTCACTTTATCTATTGATTCCCGAATACAATTTTTAATACGTCAGAACTTACAAAAAGGAATAGAAGATTTTGCCGCTCAAGGTGCGGCGGCCATACTAATGGATGCAAACACAGGAAAAATTATATCCATGGTTTCACTGCCTGATTTTGATAATAATAGTAGAGAAAATAATTCATCATTGTTGTTAAATAAAAATACTAAAAGTTTATTTGAGCTTGGGTCTGTTTTTAAAACTTTTGCAATTGCTAGTGCAATAGAAAACAAAGTGATTAAAAAAGAAACTTTATTTACAAATCTTCGTCAAAGAGTCTATTGTGGCAAATATCCAATAGATGAATACAGATGGGATAAAAGTAAATTAAATTTAACCACTGAAGAAATACTAGTTAAGTCATCAAATATTGGCACAATAGAAATTATAAAAAAAAATGGTTTAGAAAATCATCAAAATTTTTTAGAAAAGCTTGAATTATTTGAGTACCCAACTTTAGAAGTTGCCGAAGTATCAAAATCAGTAAAAAATAGATGGGGCATGTGCAATACTCTGACATCCGGATATGGACATGGAGTAAATACTACTTTAATTCAATTCTCTCGAGCTTTTGCTGCGATCGTAAATGGTGGCTTCTTGATTGATACATCCATAATAAAAGATAAGGAAATTGTTCAAAAAAAAATACTTAATAATCAAACAAGTAAAGTTATGAATGAAATTTTACGAGCAAACGTGGATAAAAAAAATAAAACAGCAGGAAGTGGAAGAAATGCAGATGTGGAAGCTTACCAAGTTATTGGCAAAACTGGAACTGCAGAAAAGCCATCAAAAATAGAAAAAGGCTATTCCAAGGAAATTGTAAATGTATTTGCATCTGCATTTCCAGAGAAAAATCCCAGATACGTATTGTCAGTTTTAATAGACGAACCTAAAGGTGCGCCACATATTTGGAAACACAACAGAAGGGAATCGGGTTGGAATGCAGTTTATATAGCGGGCAAAATTATTCAAAATATAGGACCTACTTTAGCCACAAATGACAGAGAATTAGTTAGATCTTATCAAAATAATATTAATGTTAAAAAAATTAATTAATAAGTATGAATTATCTAGTGATACTAGAAGCTTAAAAGAAAATGAAATTTTTTTTGATTTGGGTAGTACGCCAAATTGCTTTGGACCATATTTTCTTCAAGCGTTAAAGAAAAAACCAATTTGTGTTGTTACTAAAAATAAAAAATATAATAATATTTATTCAACAAAAATTTATACTGTTAATAATTTATTACAATTTTTTAGATTAAGCGTTATTCAAAAATATAAAAAAAAACCAAATTATCTATGTGCAGTTACAGGAACTAATGGCAAAACATCAGTTGCTCATTATTTTTTACAATTAAATAAATTATTAAATATTTCCTGCGCATCGGTTGGAACAATAGGTATTTATCAAAATAGAAAAAAAATAAAAAGCCCACTTACAACACCAGACTTTTTAACAAATCATAAAATATTTAATCAATTTTACAAAAATAAAATTAGCAACGCTATTATAGAAGCTTCAAGTCATGGATTGTACCAAAACAGACTATTTGGTTTCCATTTTGATTGTGGAATTTTCACTAATATAACTCACGATCATTTAGACTATCACAAAACAAAAAAAAATTATTTTAATGCTAAAATGATATTGTTTAAAAAGCACTTAAAAAAAAATAGCTTAGTAATTATTGACACAGATATACCTGAGTTTAAAATTATTTCAAAAATTTTAAAACAAAAAAATGTTACTATTGCTTCATGGGGGTTAAAAGGAAATACTGCAAAAATAATTTCTATAAAAAAAAATAACCTAAGTACTGAAATTAAATTAAATTTTTTAAATAAAATTTATTTTTTAAAAACGAATATTATAGGAAAATTTCAATTAAATAATTTTTTATCAGCTTTAATTGCTTGTGCTAAATTAGGTATTAATTTTGATAAATTAATAAAAATATCGAAAAGAATTAACAATCCACAAGGACGAATGCAATTAATTCAAAAAAATAAAAAAATAATTCTAATAGATTATGCGCATACACCAGATGCTTTAAAAAATGTTTTATTAGAAACAAAAAATTTTTTTAATAAAAAAGTAAATATAGTTTTTGGATGTGGAGGAGATCGTGATATTCAAAAAAGATATTTAATGGGAAGGATTGCAGGTAAATTGGCT
>Ga0181596_10006168_pt1 | contig 10341 bp, 10 predicted proteins | sample 041ome_6_FD_148655 | JGI IMG/M metagenome (GOLD analysis project Ga0181596, IMG submission 148655) | Coastal salt marsh microbial communities from the Groves Creek Marsh, Skidaway Island, Georgia - 041402US metaG (spades assembly) | ecosystem: Environmental > Aquatic > Marine > Intertidal zone... | reverse complement strand
CATCACCCCCCAACCCAGAAGGCTTTTTCAAGGTCAGTAAATTGTTGAGCCGGTCCTTCAAATTTGTTTCTGCCTAGTTCCAGCACATATACATAGTCAGCTATTTTCAGGGCTTGCCGAATCTCCTGATCGACTAGGAGAATCGTCAATTCATCAACCGTTACGAGCATCTTTAACATTTCGTAGACTTCTTCCGCCAGCATCTTCGAGAGTCCTGCAGTGGGCTCATCTACGAGCAACACCTTGGGTTCAGCCATCAATGTACGACTAATCTCAACCATTCTTTGCTGACCACCTGAGAGTTCCCCTGTAATCTGCTTGCGCTTCTCCCGCAGTACCGGAAAGCGTTCGTAATTGGCTTCAATTTTGTCACGAACCTGCTGTTTGTCTTTGCGGAAGGTCCAACCCCCGAGTTGAAGGTTCTCCTCGACGGTCATGTCCTTGAAGACACCGGGTTGTTGCGGGATGTAGGCGAGACCCTTGAGAATCCGCTGATGCGTGGGAATATCAAGGAGACTTTCGTTCTCCAAAACCACATCACCTCGGTTAGGCTTAAGAAATCCAAAGGCTGCCTTGAGAGCAGTCGATTTGCCGACACCATTTGCACCAAGGATTGTGGTGATCTGTTTCTTTCTCGCTTTTACATTCAGATCCTGCAGGATGTTGAGATCCTTGTAATAGCCCACATCCAAGCCTCTGAGTTCAAGCACCCCAGCCGTTGAATCTGTTGCACTCATAGCTTGTTTTCTGTTGATGGGGTTGGCTCATCTAAGGGCTGTTCTTCTTCATCACTCCCCAAATAGGCCTCAATCACCGCAGGGTCTTTCTTCACATCAGCAGGGAGCCCATCAGCGATCAGTTCACCAAAGTTCAACACTAGCAGCCTACCGCAAAGTGTGAAGATTGATTCCATTTGATGGCTGATCAGAATGATTGCCTTTCCAGCATCATTGACACGTCGAATGTATCCATAGATGATCTCCATCAACTTGGGGTGAACTCCGGCAAAGGGCTCATCGAGAATGATGATATCAGGGTCCAACATCAGCAACCTGCCGAGCTCCAACAGTTTTTGCTGTCCTCCAGAGAGAGCTTGAGCGTACTCATTGCGCAAGTGATCAATTGTCAAAAATTCGAGGACTTCCATTGCCTTCGGAAGTACCTGATCCTTGCTGACCGTAAGATCTTTGGCCAAAGCAGGAACGAAGAGGTTCTCTAGCACGGTCATTCTGCGGAAGGAACGAGTGACCTGAAAAGTCCGACCCAGCCCCGCCCGGGCTACTTCAAAAGGAGGCAGTTGGTCGATCCTTTTACCGTTCAGGTAGACTGTACCGCTGTTCGGAGTGATCGCCCCATCAAGAATGTTGGTTAGCGTGGTTTTGCCCGCACCATTTGGTCCAATCAGGCCAATCAACTCTGGGCCCTTAACCTCAAATGAGAGGCCTTTGAGTACATGATTCCCGCCGAAGCGCTTGTTCAGGTTGCGGACCGAGAGTTCCATGGTCAGGCTGTTGGATTACTTGAAGATTCACTGGTGCGTTTGGCGACCGTCTCCGCTGCCACATGCGCCCGAGTGAAGTATTCGATGATTGGGGTGATCAATCCATTCCTGTAGAACCGTAGGGTTACCATCAGCAATACTCCGAAGAAAACAAGACGCCAGATCGTCATATCCACCTCAACACCACCAATCACGAAGCTATTTCGGAGCATTTCCAGGATGAACTCAATGATGATCGCTCCAATCGCTGCAGCTGCAAAGTTTTCCAGACCACCAATAACCGCCATTGCCACGACGAGGCTCATCTGCATAATCATCAGATTGTTTGGAGTGATGATTCCAATATAGTGGGCTTGAACTGCCCCAGCTAACGCTGCCATCGTGCAGGTAATCACGAAGACCAGGACTTTGTAGCGAACAATATTGATTCCTAACGCAGCTGCTGCATCTTCGTCCTCTCGCAAGGCCCGAATGAAGAGTCCAAATCGTGATTGTGCAAGCCAAGCTAGGATGGCTAGACAAGCAAGCAGCAAGAAAAACATGACAAAGTAGGGTGGAATTTTGTCGGTCTTGCTAAATTCATATCCAAACAAGACCACCCCATTCTCAAACAAATGCGGAAGCTCGATACCTGCTTGCCCACGGGTGATGTCAATCTCTGCGCTGATCGTAGCCCGGAGGATTTCAGAGAAGCCAAGGGTGAACAAGGCTAGGTAAGCTGCTCGAAGACGAAGTACCAGCATTCCAATCAAAAAGCCGAAAAGGGCACCCATTGACGCACCGATAAATATACCCAAAACAATTGGCATGGGTGTGACTTCCACAGTACCGTTCCAATTCTCTAGTGCCTTGGTAAGGCAGTCTTGGGTTAATGTACTGGAGGTGACCCCAACCGGATTCTTGATGATGAAATATTGGTCCCCAAAAGCGAACTCAGTGCAAAGTCCTGTCGGTTCAGGTGATAGATAAAAATAGTGACTGAAGAGAGCTGTTCCATAAGCTCCCAAGCCCATGAAACCCATGTGTCCAAAGGAAAACTGCCCCCCGTATCCAGCAAGCATCGACCAGCTTGAAGCCAATATTGCGTAGAAGAAGCCTGTGATACAAATGTGCATGATGTATTCGTAATCACGACCACCATAAATGAAGGGGAAGGCCAGGAAAAATCCTACGATTCCGAAACAGATTAACCAGAGGACTTGGATTCTTGTCATAGCTTACCGTGGGTTCCACTGGCGAAACGACGACCCATCAGGCCTGTTGGCCGTAAGAGTAGCGTAAGGGTGAGGACAATCATTCCGTAGGCTGGAATGTAGGATGAGGCTTTTTGAGGGTCGGGCACACATCCCGTTCCAGCAGCCTCCACCAAGCCAATGATGATCCCTCCGAAAAAGGCCCCAGGTAATGAACCCAAACCGCCAAGCACGACGATCACAAAGGAGCGCATCGCCGGAATTAAGCCTACATGCGGCAACCACGAGAAAGCTTGCACCAGTGTCGCTCCAGACAGGGCAGCAATCATCCCACCCATCGCGAAAGCCAACATGTTCATTCGATGAGGATTGATTCCCGCAATTGCTGCTGCCTCCCGATCCTGGCTAACTGCTCTGAGCGCTTTGCCAGTCCATGTCTTGTAAAGAAAGAACAATAAGCCTAACAAAACTAAAATAGAGATGACTGCTGCAATGAAGCGTGGATTAGAGATCGAAACGGTGTCAAACAACTCCATGTTTCCTCGACTGGTCTTGATCAGCCAGGGATCTTCCTTTGATGGGAATCGGATTCTAGGAAAATCAAAAAAACGTTTGGCTTTAACTGGATTTGAACCGGCTACGGCTTGAACAAAATACATTAACGTGAAGGCCAGTCCAAATGTGACTAGGATCCCATATTCAACAGGCCGCTCGATGCGACCATCGTACATCGGTGTCAGAAACAAGCGTTCAAACAATGCACCCAGAATAAAGGTAGCTAAGCAAGCGATCACAATCCCCACCACGGGCGAAATACCGGGAAACCAAACGACTGTGACGTAGTAAGTGATCATTCCCCCAATCATGTAGAATTCACCATGGGAGAAACTGACAACGCCAAGAATTGAGAAAATCAAGGTAAGTCCAAGTGCCATCAAACCGTAAATGATCCCGATGATTAAGCCATTTGTGACTTGGGACAGAACAAAGGAGCTATTGGAAACACAGTTATTTTCTGGATCAGCGAGAGCGAAGGCAGTCATCAGAATACCAACGGTCAGCAGGGAGGGCAGAATAATCAGTTTCTTGCTGGCCTCCGGAGTTCTAAGCCAGAGAAAAAGCAGACCTATGGGCCCTAGAGATGCTCCAATCAAGGAACCCATCAGCACTGCGTTTGAAGTGTCGAGATCTTTTGCAAGATAGATCCGCCTAGTACCAATGCTCCCAACAATCCCCCAGACAAGCAGCCAGAGGGTTGTCCACCAAAAGATTGGGGCGAATTCCATAAATCAGATTACTGTGGGGATAAGAAGGTGGGGGTCCAGAGCAATAAGCTCTGGACTTTTAATTATTAGATTAATCTATGTATTCAGGCTCACCTGTCTTGTAGGCGTCTGGATAAACAATGGTCATCGTATTGGAAGGTTCGCCTTCCGTTTGATATTGAACCATGGTGATTGCGACATCAGGCCACTGGTGCCACCATTCATCACCTTTACCATCAGCTGATGGGTCCTTTTTAGAGCCATATGGAAAGTAAATTCTTCCCAATACCCCATCATATGAAATATTTTCTAAAGCACTGACAATAGCATCACCATTGGTCGATCCAGCTTCATTAATCGCCTGAGCAAGGATTCCAATCGAATCATATGCTTCCAGAGCAAAGCTCTCCACACCAGATTTGCCAGTCTTAGCCTTGTAGTCTCTAGCAAATTTAAGAGCACTCTCAGAATACATAGTTTCTGGTACTCCAATTCGGGCCATAAAGGCTAGGTTTCCATCAGGAACATTCTCCCAATAGGCCTTGCTCTCCAGGCCTGCTTGATTTGCGTGAAACATAATATCTTGAGGACCAGTACCCGCATCAGCAGCTTGCTGAGTGAAATTGAATCCTGCTTCACCGGTCAACAAAACAATGATGTAATCAGGATTCTCTGCCTTCACCCGCTCAACGATCCCCGCAAAGTCCTGGGTTCCGATATCAACTCCGAAGGTCACGGAATCTATCCCTTTGGTACCAAGGCCTACCTCACACTCCTTGGCAGCCGGGATCCCATAGTCTGTATTTTCGGTCACAATAGCCACTTTCTTAACACCAGGCGCCTGTGCAGCAAATTGCCAGATCACTCCGGAGGCCCATGAACTCAGGGGTGCAATACGGAAAATGTACTTCTGTTTGTCACCTGTGATTGTATCATTCCAGGTTTCAGCAAACACGACCGGAATACCACGAGCATTGGCTACATCCTTGGAAGCAACACCAACAGAACTGTGATAACCACCCCCCACAGCTACAACCCCATCCTGAGTGATTAGCTTTTCCATCATCGCTGTAGCTTTTTCAGGCAGCCCTTCTGTATCGGTAATGACCACTTCAAGATCACAACCTAAAACACCTCCGGCTGCATTGACATCTCTTTCAGCCAACAACATTGCATCTCGCATTGCTTCACCACCAACAACGGATCCTGGTGCTGAAAGAGGAGCAAGACCACCCACCTTGTGGACACAATCTGCTGCAAAAGCGCTTGCAAATGGGACTATTGAAAGCGAAGCCGCCATCAAACAGTACTTTAGAAAATTAGTCTTCATGTCCTCTCCTTTTGAAAGAGTTTAAAGATTTCCCAGAATTCTTAATTGATCTGAGAAAAAGAGGTGGGAAATCCTATGAAGTTCAACTCTACTTGGCAACCAAAAATGCGACATATATTTGAAGATTTCCGACAAATCCTGTAAAGCATCACATTTTTTCGGTACAAACTATTTCAAAGATCATTCTGAATCCCAATCAAAGTGGTCCACATGAATGGACTCGAAAAATATAATCAAAATTTCCATGACCTTTATGGAAGGCTGATCCAGCCTGACTTGCGAATAGGTTTCGTGCTCGTCCCGGGCTTTACGATTCTGCCACTAGCTGGCTTCATCGATACGCTCCGACACGCTGCTGATGAATCAGACCACAGTCAACAAGTCTATTGTAAGTGGAAAATCTTGGGCCCCTCGATGGAACCGATTCCTTCCAGTTGTGGTATCACTATTCCACCATGGGAATTATATGGAGACCCAAGCGAATTCGATTACATTGTTGTCGTTGGAGGACAAACCGACCTGCTTCGTTCTGTTTCGGAGCAAACTTATGAATTTCTCAACAAAGCAGAGGAGCTCGGGATCCCATTAGTCGGCTTGTGTGTGGGTGTATTTGTATTGGCAGAAGCAGGCTTATTGATTAATCAAAAATGTGCTGTTCATCCAAGGCATCTTACTGAATTCGTTGACCGTTATCCGAATATAATTCCAATAATAGATGAGCTTTTCGTGATTGATCTTAATCGGATCACTTGCGCTGGAGGCACTGCAGCCATTGACCTTGCGGTCAGCATCCTAATGAACCACCTTGGTGAGACCCAAGCTCGAAAGGGGCTATCTCATATGATGGTGGATCAGCATCGCGAAAATCTCCACACCCCACGACACCCTTATGATGAGTTGGATCATTGTCAGGATTCCAGAATCAAGGATGCTGTTGCATTGATGAAGAAAAACCTCACCTTCCCTTTTGGTGTTAAAGATTTAGCTTCAAAGCTTGGCTGTAGCCAACGCCAACTGGAGCGAGCTTTTCAAAAGCACGCGCAAATATCACCAGCAAAGTTTTGGAGGCAGCTTCGAATCAAGAGAGCCCGTTGGTACTTATTGAATACCAATTTGAACATCACACGGATTGCCTTCGACTGTGGCTTTTCAGACTGTGCTCATTTTACGAATCTTTTCACTCAGATTTATGGCGAGTCTCCTAGTCGATTCCGCTCCGTTCGGTTGCAGGCATCTCAATCAACTCTCTAAAGATCTCAGTCACAACAGACATTTTTAAAATCTCCAAAAGTATTGATGAAATTCATTTATTCGGATTTACATAAACTCCACTTCCCTCAAGCAGAGTATCATCGTGGAGAGATGGTCACCCCTTTTGAAAAACCAGAAAGGATCAATCTGATCACAACTCGTCTAGATGAGGTTGGTTTTACTGGTATCCAATGTGATGAATTATGGGATTCGGAACCTGTTCTGAAGGTTCACTCCGCAGATTATCTGCAGTTTCTTGAGACTGCTTGGCAAGAGTGGCTAGCTGCTGGTTTCGACGGCGATCTGATGGCGGGAAACTTCCCTGTTCGAAGGATGCAGCAACGGTGTCCAAAGCATATCGATGGCAAGGCTGGTTTTTACAGCTCTGGAAATGACACTTCGATCAATGCAGGAACTTGGGAAGCTGCACAGGCTTCCTGTATGACAGCTCAGCAAGCACAAAAAGTCGTTGCGAATGGAGATGCAGCTTGCTTGGCGTTGTGCAGACCACCCGGTCATCATGCAGGTAAAGATCTTTTCGGAGGGTATTGTTTCCTGAACAACGCTGCCGTCGTAGCCCAAATGTTTCTTGATCAAGGTGCTAAGAAAGTTGCCATCATCGACATAGATTTTCATCATGGGAATGGGACGCAGGATATCTTTTATGAGCGAGGGGATGTTCTCTTTGCCTCATTGCATGGACAGCCAGAGGATTCATACCCTTACTATTCGGGATATGCTGATGAAACCGGGGAGGGAGATGGGGCTGGTTGTAACTTCAATTTTCCAATGCCTCCAGGAACCAGATATGAAACTTGGGCTGAGGCTCTGAAGGAGGCAATCTTTCTCATTCAAAATTTCAGCGCAGAAGCATTGATCGTGTCTCTGGGAGTGGACACCTACAAAGAGGATCCAATCAGTTTTTTTTGCTTGGAAACAGCCGACTATCTCCGGTGTGGAAAGCAGTTATCTCTGTTAAATCTACCGACAGTTTTTGTTTTGGAAGGAGGCTATGCGATGGATATGGTGGGCCAGAACGTAGCGAATGTCTTGCTTGGCTTTGAAGGTGGTTAATCCAACCTACTGAGTTTATTGACTTAATTAATGAAAAAAGGCCCAACAACTATTGCTGGGCCTGACTATTTCAAGCTACTTTTTTGCAGAAATACCAATCTGTACATTCGAAGCCTTCATTAACTCGAGCCTCTGCAGCTTCTGTAGTTGCAGGCGGAGGGACAATCACCTTAATCCCTGGCTACCAACCTTCTGGAGTAGCCACCTTATTTGCTTCAGATGTTTGTAAAGTAATAACCAAGAGGTTTCTCAATTTGTCTGGCTCAAACAAATCGATTTGGTGATATTTGACCAACGAATTTAAGAAATTTTCAATCAATAACAGACGATTTGAATACATCAATCAAATAAAGTCAGAGAAGAATATGCTGATCAAAGACCCACTCAAAATTGAGGTTCAGCGAGGTGGATACCGGGAAAGCCTGCATCTCGTCCATGCAGTCGCAACTGATTCATCCGGTAAGGTGGTCGAAGGTTGGGGCGATATTGAATTTCTCACCTTCCCACGTTCTGCAGTGAAACCTCTGCAAGCGATCCCGCTGATCCTGAGTGGAGCTGACGAACGCTTTCAAATGAGTACTAAAGAGTTAGCGATGGCTTGTTCCTCTCATGGTGCAGAACCAGCTCACTTACGGGTAGTTTCCTCATGGTTGGAACGTATTGGCTGCGAAGTAAATGATTTGGAATGTGGAAGCCATTGGCCAAGCCACGAGGAGTCAGCTCATGATCTTTCGAGAGCAGGGAGTTACCCGGTTCCCATTCATAACAACTGTTCTGGAAAACATACGGGTTTTCTTACTTTGGCAAAACAGCGCCAACTTGATTCAAAGGGATATATTCATCCAGACCATCCGATCCAACAAGAAATTCGCTCAATTCTTGAGTATCTGATGGAGCTTGATCTTAGAAATGCTCCGATGGGAATTGACGGCTGTTCTATTCCAACCTGGGGAATCCCCTTGAAAGCAATGGCGAAAGGATTTGCCCGATTTGCTACGGGAGATCAACTTACCAAAGAACACAAGGTGGCATGTGAGAAATTACGATCCGCAATGGTTACTGAGCCCTTTTATGTGGCAGGAACAGATCGACACTGTACGACAGTGATGAAAGCTTTTGGGGGAAGTGTTGTTTGTAAAACGGGAGCAGAAGGGGTATTTGCTGCAGGAATCCCTGAATTAGGATTGGGGATTGCCTTGAAAGCTCAGGATGGAACCAAAAGGGCAGCTGAGGTCGCCCTCAGTCACATTCTTCATCAGCTTGGAGCCAAACCAAAAGACCCAGACTTTTCCATTGAGCAGCCGCTTTATAACCGCAATCAATGGCACATCGGTTCAGTGCGGCCTGTGGACTGAGTTCTGAGAGCATCTGAAGATTCAATAAATTGGTTATTTGAACCATCATCGAGCTTAAAGAGATGGAAAATGAGGCAAGAGACAATTGAAAACTTGGCGATACTGCTCAATTCCTTGAGAAGTTATGAAATTTTAAGCGAGGTGAGGCCGACCAATTTTCACTTAAATGGAAAAGGGTTCATTCATTTTCATGATGAAGCAGATGGTCTCTGGGCTGATATTTTCCTTTCCAAGGGTCGACTAAGAATGCCTGTGAACACTGCTTCTGAACAAGCAGAAGTGATTGGGACCATTGAACCGGGCTTAGAATCCTTGGAATCAGGTGCGCAGAAAAGAAAAATAAGTAAAAGTCGAACAAATCGAGGAAGATAAAACAGTCTTGGCATTGGTGATGAACGGCTGCCTGGGGGGGCAAATTGCCAAATCGAACCTGAGAATCAACAATGAAAAGGCTCCTTATCATTTCAAGCTTGTCACTCTTACCTTTTAACAATTTTGCAGCCGACCAGGTCAACTTTTCAGAAAGCCAATTCGAAAAAAACTCCCACCAAATAGAGATGAAGGAGGTTCTAAAAGAAATTCAGGAGACCTGTCAGGACCAAAATTCGCTCCTCAGATCAGCGCTCCGAATATTGAGAACAGCCCTACAAAAATCTTCGATCGATAGCGAATCAGCCTCACACTCAAGTGATGTAAAATTATCTGCAAAGATCAGTTTGGATGGTCTGGACCTCGTTCAGTTATTCTCATTGAAAGGTTCTATGATCCAGTCCGCTGATTCCCAAAGTAAGCCCAAATGGTGTGTTCACTAAAAATCAATTTATAGTTTTGGATCAGGATCCGCTGTATTTTCGCCACCTTCCTGAACCAGCAAGTGGTGCATGACTGAAGCTGCCTGCCGGAAAGTAACCGCTTCCTGGTAGGCAGGATCTGCAAACCAAGCATCTACTTTTTCTTTGCTTGGGAACTCAAGAATTACGAGCCTTCCAGAATATTCCTCTCCTTCTAAGCAAGTAACTGGTTCGCCTCTCGTTAAAAACTTACCACCATATTTTTTAACAACTGGAGGAGTACGATTTGTATATTTTCTGTAAGTTTCTGGATCATGAATTGTCATCATTGATAAGACGTAAGCAGGCATCTGAATTTCTCCTTGAAGGCATTTATAAATCTGCAACCAAATCTTAGAGTCTTAGAAGAAGCATCACAACGACATTTCTTTGTCTTGATTGAAAATATCCTAAAGTTGAGCATGGTACAGTTGAATTTGTAATCGTCAGGCATTCGAAGTTTTCAAAAATTGGTTCATTGACCAAAGTTTGAGCTAATTTCTGAGTTTAGAGAGTTCTTTTTTACTTATTCTGAGGATTAA
>Ga0181596_10006159_pt1 | contig 10359 bp, 13 predicted proteins | sample 041ome_6_FD_148655 | JGI IMG/M metagenome (GOLD analysis project Ga0181596, IMG submission 148655) | Coastal salt marsh microbial communities from the Groves Creek Marsh, Skidaway Island, Georgia - 041402US metaG (spades assembly) | ecosystem: Environmental > Aquatic > Marine > Intertidal zone... | reverse complement strand
CAGATTCTCTCCCCAAATCTGGATCAGCGGTATTCGAGGTGAAGAGACGGCTTTTCGCTCAGGGCTGGACATTGCCAGCTGGGACGAGCGCGGCATCCTCAAGCTCGCGCCTTTCCTCAGGGCGAGTTCAAGCGATATGGAAAGCTACCTGAGCCGACACGAACTTCCTCTGGGCCCACCGGTTTTTGACCCCACCAAAGCCGCCCCACATTTGGAGTGCGGTCTGCACACTCGGACCAACTTGCATCGCCCCCGAGGACTTTGAATCAGGCCCCGGACTCGCTGCCGGCGCCAATAGCCGGATCCCAGTAAACGTAGACACTGATGTCCTTCATTCTAAAAATCAAACCCGCAGGACCGAGCCCTGATTGGCGGTAGACAGCATGCCCATCATCGTCAACAAAATTTCCCACGGCCTCTCCTGTGGGGGACAGGAAATGATGCACACCATCAGAGCGATAAATGTGGATATACCCCTGACGCTGCGAAAACGTGCAGGGTAAGACAGCACTGGCGTGGTCTTCACCCCGCGGATAAATATCGCAGCGAGCATCGACGGTGTCTGCCACAACCGAGGGTGCCAATACACTGACCAGCAGCATGACCGTGGCTGTTATCCATGGGTGCGGCTGGCGCATCGCCCGGACAGCTCCAGCATTCGTCATGGCGACTCGATTTTAAATGTCAGCCCTGCATGGACTTGCAAGCGATCAATCAGTGCCTGCCCCATGGCAGCCGCGGGCGTCTGTACGCCACCCGTCCCCATATCGGGATTCTTCAGGAGGCACAATGCCGCTTCAGCCAGCATCTTCGATGTCGATCCGTAACCGGGATCGCGGTCACCGGCAACCGAGGTCATCAACAGTTCACCCGAGGCGCCCTGTGCCACAAACAGTGCCTCATAGTTTCCGGCTTCGCGCTCCTCTTTTGACGGTCCCTCACCCGGCTGGAGGGGGCTTTCGGCAAGACTGTTGTCCTGGGCCACAAATTCAGCGGCCGCCTTGCCCTGATCTCCGTCACCGGTAAGCAGCATTTCGTCGTAGGCAAAATCCTCACCGTAGGGGTGACCCATCAGGAAGTTCGACCTGTGAACATTCTTGCTGTTGATGGTTGCCATAATGAAGGGCGCAGACCAGCTCTGCAGCTCATCGTCGTAACAGGGCTGATCGCCATTGGGTTGGGTCGGACCGGTGAAGCCCTGCGTCAGGGCAAAGGGATTCAGGAGCGTGGTGATAATGCCGGGATCCTTGGAAGCCGCTGCCATAGTGGCGCGCAGGGAGGCAATCGTTCCGCCGGAAAAACTGCCATTCATGGCACGCACGCGCCCCTTGACCCGACTGACCGACGAGCCGGTGACGGACTTCGCATGCGCCTGGAGATGGAATACCCCCAGATCAAACGGGATGGAATCAAAACCGCATGAATGGACAATACGTGCCCCGGAGTCCTTGGCCATGTCGTGGTACGCCTCGATCGTGTGGTGCATCCAGGCGGGCTCGCCACTCAGGTCAACGTAGTCCGACCCATGGATCGCACACTGCTTCACCAGCTCCTCTCCGTACAATTGGTATGGACCCACCGTCGTGATGACAACCCGAGTAGATCTGACCATCGCCTCAAGGGACTGAGCATCGTCACTGTCCACCGCTATTAGCGGGATGGATTCCGGAATCCCCATTTCTGCCCGCACCGCGGACAGTTTGTCAATGGAACGGCCCGCCATCGCCCACGTGAAATCGGCGTCTGGATACTCGTTGTTGAGGTATTCGGCCACCAGCCGGCCGGTGTAGCCGGAAGCGCCAAATACCACCACGTCATACTGTCTGTCGGAGCTCATACATATCCTCGCTGTTGTAAGGCAAAGAGAGGCCTGTACTCGTGACAGGCGGGCGCACGATAATGCGGGTCCACGACGCGAGGCACAAGTCTCTGAGGCGAATTGATGTCACTGAATACCTCCCCTGCAGCTGAACGCAACGGCTCATTCATCTTGAAAGTGCTTGAGGCGCACTTGCCTGCCAGCGGCACTATCCTGGAGATCGCCAGTGGTACAGGCCAACATGCTGTGTTCGCCGCACCCGCGTTGGCACCGCGAATCTGGCAACCCAGTGACTGCAATGCCAGTTCAATCAACACAATTCAGGACTGGATTGCAGCCCACCCCAGTCCCAATCTTAGCCAACCCCTGCTACTCGATGTCCGGCAACACCCCTGGCCGGTGGAACAACCGCCGGTCAGTCCGGAAATCACCGCCATTGTCGCCATTAACATGATTCACATTGCACCCTGGTGCTGTTGTGAAGCGCTGCTTGATGGCGCACAGCGGATCTTGCCATCCGGGGGAGTCCTTTATCTTTACGGCCCTTTCAAACGCGACGGCCAGCACACAGCACCCTCCAACCAGAGTTTCGACACCGACCTTAGAAACCGAGATCCCGAGTGGGGAATTCGGGATCTCGATGTGGTTAGCCGGGAGGCTGCAGACCGGCAGCTCGATCTGAGCGCTGTCATCGAGATGCCCGCCAACAACCTGTCGGTCATTTTTAGCCGCCGTTGAGAGTGACCTCGGCAACCCGACGCTGGTCCTCCCCCTGATCCAATGCGATATGCACCCTGCGCTCCAGGGCATAGGCATCAGCATCGCCAATCGCTGCCATCGATTGACTCTCACCCTGGGCCAGGACAGTCAGCCGGCTGGAGGCGATGCCCGATGTTTTAAGCTGGCTGGCAACCCGCTCTGCACGCGCACGGGATAGCGCCATGTTGGCCTCCGAGTCACCTCGGGGATCGGCGTAACCCGTAATACGAACCGTCAGCCCATCGTTTCGTTTCAGGAAAGTCGCCAGCAAGGCGAGCCGCTCCTCACCTGCAGTCGTCAGCTGGCTGTCATTGGTTCGAAACAACATCTCGAGCTGCAGTTGCTCCAGCGCCAATCGCGCAAACTGGGCCTGCTCCCTCAGCGCCTCATCCAGTTCAGAACGCGTGGCGCCCAGCGCAGAGCGGGTGCTGGCCAATTGATCCTGAGCCAGTAAGAGCTCGGATTGTGTGCTGGCAAGCACAACCTCTGTGGCCTCAAGCTCACCGGATTGACCCACTTCCTTCACCAGCCAACTGGCGCCCACAGCGCCCAGTACAAATCCGACAGGGCCCGCTGCAGCCGTCGCCACAGCCAGCGTGGTCAGGGCCGTCAGCTCCTGTTTGGTCGCAGTTTCAACTGCGGTCGCAGACTGGGAAGCCAGTGCCAATAGCAGCGTCATTGCGGAGGCAGATGCCATTAAAGGTTTCATAAACAACTCCTGATCATTACGAATGAAAGGACCCCTGGGGTCGATGTCGTCATTCAAGCAGTGCAGGTGGGTGCCAGCGGTGCTCCAATGTGGTTAAGCTGGGTGGAATCCTGCTGAAATATGGCAGGGCGAACCTCAGCGGATGCAAGGTATCTCGGTGCAGAAAATCATTCACATTGATGCCGACTGTTTTTTTGCCGCCATCGAAATGCGTGATGACCCCAGCCTGGTCCACAAGCCCTTTGCTGTGGGGGGCAGCGCTGAGGGACGCGGCGTACTGACCACCTGCAACTACCCCGCGCGTGAGTATGGGGTGCGCTCGGCCATGCCCACCGCCCAGGCATATCGACTCTGCCCAGAGCTGATCGTGGCCCCCGTCAATATCAGCAAATACCGCAGTGTCTCGGCGCAGATGCTCGACATTTTTGAACGCTTCACCGATGTTATTGAGCCCCTTTCCCTGGATGAAGCCTTTCTTGATGTCACCCATGTCAGCTCCCACGACGGGTCTGCGTCGCGCATCGCCGAGGCGATTCGAACCGCTGTTCGGGATGAGCTCGGCATTACCGTGTCAGCGGGGGTGTCCATCAACAAGTTCATTGCCAAAGTTGCCTCCGACTGGCACAAGCCCGATGGACTCAAGGTGGTCACGCCCGATGAAGTGGATGGCTTCTCGGCCGCCCTCAAGGTCAGGGCGATTCCCGGTGTAGGACCGGTGACCGCCGACAAGCTGACTCGAATGGGCTTCAATACCTGCCGCGACTTACGGGAGGCAGAGCCTGTCAGGCTAAAACGTCGCTTCGGCAGTTTCGCCCAGACGCTATTGGAGCGTGCACATGGTCGTGACAACCGCAGGGTCAATACACAACGGATTCGCAAGTCCATTAGCGTCGAGCACACCTACAGCAACGATCTGGGCAATGGCAAACCCTGTCTGGACAAACTGCCGGGCCTTCTGGAAGAACTCACCGCACGTATCGAAAAAACCGACCTCAGCCGTCGCATTCGAAAAGCGTACATCAAGATAAAATTCAACGACTTCTCCACCACCACGGTAGAACGGGTTGGCACCGGGGCGACTCTGGATGACTACCGGGAACTGTTGATCGATGGTCTCGCGCGGCGCGACCTCCCGATCAGACTTCTGGGGCTGGGCGTGAGGCTCGACCCGGATCTACCCGAAAAATTCGAGCAACTGCCACTGGACATTGAAGATCAGCGCTCCTGAAAACGGCGCGGGCACACCGTCATAGGTTCAGATAACCCAGCCCCCAGTAAACAGCCATGGCCGTGGTTAAGACGTAGATATGATTGCGGGTCAACAAGGCGACGGCGGCGGCAGTTGCCAGCCCCGCCACTTCCCGCATGGCCGGCAACGACCCTTCAGCCGGGGCCACCAGCATGGTCATGACCAGGGACGCCATAACGGCCGGCGCGACATACTCCAGAGCGCGCAACGCCATGGGAGGAAAGGTTTTGTCCGACAGGGCAAGAATGAAAATCGCGCGCATGACGTAGCTGCCCACGCCCATCAGGATGATGGTCAGCATCACCATAGTCGACGCACCCTGTCGATGAGCAAGCCCAGGGCAATACCTGCGACAACGGCGATCAGCAAGCCGCTGCGACTCGGCATATCCACCAGTGCCAATGTCACCAGCATGGCGAAGGCAGCGACGAGGGCTTTCTGCCACCCATCGATTGCCGTGACCAGTAAGCCCATGAAAAGCACCGGCGTTGCAAAGGAAATATCCATGTTAGTGGGGATCACAGGCCCCACAAACAGCCCCAGCGCTGTAAAGAGCATCCAGAACGACCAAAAAGTCATACCTGCCGCCAGATAATAGTGTCTGAAGTCAGCGGGCGGCAGGTCGCGCTTGCCCGCGCACAGGGCAAAGACCTGATCGATCAACATATAGGGCGCGACCCAGCGGAACCAGCGCGGCTGGCGTTGCATGACGGGGGCCATGGAAAACGAGTAGAACAGGTGACGCGCACCCACCACCAGCGCCGCGCTGGCTGCGGCTGCGAGGGAGGCGCCCTCCCCAATAAGGGTTATGAGGGTAATTTGGGCTGCACCGGAGAACATGATCGGTGACGAGCTCCAACCCAGCCACACGGCCAGGCCCGACTCCCTGACAGTCAGACCAAATACCAAAGCAAACGGAATGGCGGGCACGACCAAAACCAGCGCATCCAGTGCACCTTGCCTCCCATGATTGGTCCGTAAGTTAGGGGATGAGGACATGCGATTGCGTGGGCCTGCTCAGGTTTCCAGTAGGAAAGTAACGGGGCCATCGTTGACAAGGCCGACCTGCATATTCGCCGCGAAACGTCCGGTGGCCATATGCCCGACATGCCGCTCCCCAATGGATTCGACAAAATAGGCGAACAGGTCCCGCGCTGTATCCGGTTCGGCCGCACTGGAAAAACTGGGCCGGGCCCCCTTCCGGGTATCGGCCGCCAGCGTAAATTGTGAAACCAGAAGCAAACCCCCGGCTATATCGGTCACTGAAAGATTCATGCGCCCCTCTGCATCGCCAAACAACCGATAACCCAACAGCCGATCGCACATTCGGTCGACCTGAGCCCGTTCATCACCTTTTTCGATACCGGCAAAAACAAGAAGCCCTCGACCTATTGCGCCCACCTGCTCGCCCTCGACAGCAACTGACGCGCTGGACACCCTTTGCAACAAACATTTCATGGCCTGGGCAAGCCGGCGCGCAGATCATCGAGTCGTTGCGCCAGCCCCTGCTCGGTATAGGGCTGCGCCTGCCCCACACCCCACACCGGCCCGGGCCATGCGCAATCGTCGCTGAAGCGGGCAATCACATGAATATGAAGCTGTGATACCAGATTACCCAGCGCTCCCGTGTTGATTTTGTCGGCTCCGAAAAGGGACTGCATGGCCTCACCCAACACCACGATTTCGCGAAATACTGCCCGTTGCGGTCGGGCAGAGAGCTGGAATAGCTCGACCGCATCCGGCACGCGGGGGACCAGGACGAGCCATGGAAAGCGCGTGTCATTCATCAGCAGTACAGCACTGGCAGGCCAGTCGCAGATCCAGTGGGTGTCCGCCGCCAACCGCGGGTGCAGCTTAAACTCTTGCTCGGGCATGGTGTTCAGAAAGGGATCAATGAGTAGCCTTCGTGCTGCAAGCGCACGTGAGCTCCCATGGCCGACAGGGCAATGGTGACGTCGGGGCGGAATTCACGCCATGCCATGTTCCGGAACGCCGCAGTCTGGCTGCACAGGTAGACCTTGACCCCGGCAGCAAAGAGCTGGTCGAGCAGCGCCGTATTGGGATTGGGGTCATTGAACCGTGCCTGATAGGCACTGTCGGTCAACAGGTCATTGGCGGCCATGCCATGCACCACCACTGAAAAGGAAATGTTTTCCGGGGGCACCCCGTTCTGCGCATACATATTCAGAAACCGCGCCACAGACACAAATTTCACATTGGGGTCTCCGGGGAAGTCGGCGGTCTCGCCCACATCAATGGACACCTTGTACTCGGTATCCGGGTCGAGGTTATAAAACCCCGGGGGGGGTGGCAGCACCGGTCCGTAGTCGGGGATAACGGGGCCCATTCGAGGCGTAGAAGAGCCGTCTCCCCCCTCCGCCCTTGCCAACGGGAACCCCCCTCCGAGGCACAGGGTGAGCAGGAGCGCTGAAAGCGTTTTCATTACCGACATGGTTATCTGGCCCACTGGAACTCAGCCCCCATGGTACTCGACTTTGGCGTGGCCGCCGCCACCCATCGAGAGACCCATTCCGGCCTAGGTACGACAACCCCCCAACTCGCCACCTCCCTGTAAAGACTGTCCATGGGCTATCCAACCCTGGAGGTAGTAGGAGAAACGCCCCAGCAGCACCTCCAGCTCGGCATCAATAACCGCCAATGCCGTGTCCCCGCCCCGATCTGCCACCTGCATCACGACCTCGGGTTCAAAACCGGAACCCACCCACTCAAAGCTCGGATCGCTGACAAATTGAGCAGGGAACACCTCAGACAATGTGCCGTCCAACTGATCCCCCAGCGCGACAGAACCCGCCGTCAGGTCCGGTATGACACCAGTAGGCAGAAAACAGCTGGTTTGTGTTTGAGCAATCCGCGCCAGGATGGGGGCCGCCCAGTCCCCGCTTTGCATTGACGATCGCATCCGCTGGTATTGGTAAGACTCGAGTACCCCGTGCCGATTGGACACCAGCTGGATCACATTGTCGGTCTCGCCCATGAGCACCGACCACAGCGCCGACAGCAGGCTGACTCCCGGCAGGGGATCGGCGTGATACGGCTGCGTCAGATCGCCAATGTAATGCAGTGCCCAGCCCATGAAGCGCCAACCCCAATAGTCATGGCCGGTATCGAAGGCCAGACGAGCGAGTGCGTCATACAGTGTGATTCGCCAGAGCGGCAGGCCGCGCTTCAAATCCGGCTGCGCAAATTGAGTTAACCAATCCAGATGGTAAAAGCCCATATGCAGTGGCGCCTGTGACCCGTAGGACAAATTGGGATTACCAAAGGGCTGTAGGCCCATCCCATAGTCGTCGCCAAAGTCGGTGCCGTTGTCGGTGTACAGGCCGATATCCATACCCATATCAGGCTCATCGCTGGCCGTTGCCAGCACGTGGGCAATACTGACGCCCTCACCGGCCTTCAGGGCCTGGTAGAAGGTGTCGTCATGGGACTCCCCCCCATCAAGAAACGACAGGTCTGACCAGAGCAACGGCGGAGATTGCGACGGAACGTCACCCGGCATGACCTGATGGTATAGCGCATAGTCCAACTTCGGGCTGACCCGCAGCGCGGCGATGAAGCTAGCCCGCAGTCCGTCGGAGCCCACGGGATCAAATTTCAGGGCGGGGGGCGTTGCTGGATATGCGGCATCCTGAGCCAGCATCACGGCCTCCACCTCATCGAGCACACGGGCCACGCCGGCGGCCTCGGCTGCCAGAAACTGCTCCAACGGTTCAACACTCAGTTGAGGTGCCATCAGCGCGGGCTGTGCACGGAGAAAGGGCCAGGCAAGGCTGGCATGATCAGACCAGGCCAGTGCCTGTTGGCAGGCCAAAAACAGTATTGGAATCAGACACAATCGCATAACCGGCTCCAGGTGATATCGGGGCAGCGTGATGGTCACAACGTGGCAGTTTTGCCTCGCTTATTCAAGTCGACTCGGACCTTTGGTCTGTGCAAAGCGCGTCTAAGCCGATAGGCTGGCCGCTCCCAGACGCTAAAGAGGTACGCTCTTGTGAAACAATGGTTTGTCGGGGTAGTGACCCTTTTTATCGCAGCCTGCGGAGCAGAGACCATGCCCGATAGCACGCCAGAAACCATCGCCAATGCGATAGCAGCGGGGGCTACCGTCATCGACGTACGCACCGCGGAAGAAATGGCAGAGGGCATGTTAACCGGGGCTGTACCGATCCTGTATACCGAGATTGTTGCGGGCGTCGAGGCCCTCAACATCCCTGCGGATACCACCCTCGTTCTGTACTGTCGCAGCGGAAGACGCTCAGGAATAGCCACCTCTGCGCTGCAGGCGGCGGGCTATCGCAATGCCATCAATGGCGGGGGATACACTGAACTTGCTGCGGTACTGGCCGAACGGCAGTCGGGCTGAGTCAGCCGCGTTCCAAAGTGGCCAGCGACCCGACAGAAAAGCGTGCCATCCTCTACGGAATGGCTGCCGTTGCGCTATGGAGCACCGTCGCCACTGCCTTTAACCTCAGTCTTGAGTTCGTATCGCCCCTGGTCCTCGTGACCATCGCCAGTGCAACCTCCTGGCTTTTCCTGGCCGCCATTCTGGTCATGACCGGTGAGTTTGGAGCGCTATTCCAAATCCCCTCTCGGGAACTGCTGCGTCTGGTCCTGCTGGGGCTGGTCAACCCTGCGCTGTACTACTTCCTGCTTTTTGGCGCCTACGCGCGGCTACCCGCCCAGGAGGCAATGGCCATCAACTACAGCTGGGGTTTGGTCTTGCCGCTTCTCGCCGTGCCCCTGCTGGGGCAGGCGCTGCGTGCCCGTGACGTCTATGCCGCGCTGGTGAGCTACGCAGGTGTGTTCGTGATCGCCACTCGCGGTGACGTCCTGGGGTTCCGGCTATCCGATCCCATAGGCGTCGCGCTGGCTTTGGCTTCGACCCTGCTGTGGGCGCTGTACTGGATTGGCAACGCGCGCGTGAGGACGCCACCCGTGCAGGGATTGTTTCTGGGCTTTACAGCAGCGACCCTGCTGCTGGCCAGCCTCTGTGTGACGCGGGGCCTGCTGGCAGATCTCCCCTGGCAGGGTCTCGCTGGGGGACTGTATGTGGGGCTGTTCGAGATGGGCCTGGCCTTCATATTCTGGCTAAAAGCCATGAGATTGACGAAAAACACGGCCCGAATTTCCACACTCATTTTTCTTTCGCCGCCCCTGTCTCTCGTCCTGATTTGGAGCATCCTCGGAGAAACCATACTGACGTCCACGCTGGTCGGGCTAACCCTGATCCTTGGCGGTCTGGCGCTGCAACATGCAGGCAGGACCCGAAGCCCTCAATCTGATGCCAGCGACACGGCCTTGAGCAGCGCAAACACCGACTGACCCACCACCAAACCCAACTCGTCGAGAGAGGCTCGAGTCACCCGGGCCCGGACGGCATAGCCGCCCGCCATCAAGAGCACATCAGCAGAGGGTGATCCGGGATCAACCCGGATAGCCTGAACGGAAGCTGACAGGATATTTCTGATTGAAATAGCTTCGGGCTTCTCCCTTGCGAGGGCGATGTCGGTTGCATAAAGACGAAGACGCAGCGTTTGCCCGGGCTGTCCAACCAACCCGGTCATGGACACGGTTTGGTCGCCAAAGGCCAACTGCGTCAGCAAATACGCCGGGTCGTGATCCAGCACCACCGCGTCAATAACAGATCCGACATCGTCTCTTCCCGATACCTCCGGTAAATCCAGTCGCGCCAGTATGTGAGCAATGGGACCCAATGCCACCCTGCGACCACCCCGCAACACCAGCAGTTGATCCGCCAACTGGGCCAGTTCATCAAGCGTATGGGCGACATACACAGTGGGG
>Ga0181596_10006140_pt1 | contig 10373 bp, 23 predicted proteins | sample 041ome_6_FD_148655 | JGI IMG/M metagenome (GOLD analysis project Ga0181596, IMG submission 148655) | Coastal salt marsh microbial communities from the Groves Creek Marsh, Skidaway Island, Georgia - 041402US metaG (spades assembly) | ecosystem: Environmental > Aquatic > Marine > Intertidal zone... | reverse complement strand
TTGCCAAACAACATCAAGTAACGTAGTTATTTTTCCAAGTTTTTGTACTTTATACGCAAAAGCGCCTCGTGGATGGTGGCTAGTATAGCCAAGCCCCACAAACTCCCTATTGCTGTAAGTCCTATACACATATCCATCTGTTGGATACTCCTCATAGTCAAAGTCAAGTACAGTATGGAAGCCTTGACTTTCCAGAAACGTCATAGTTTCGCTGTAAGAATCAAATGAATTTTGCTGCATATCATAGGCGACAAAAGTCAGAGGACGAGTTAAAAATTCCTCTATGCTTTTGAGGTTCAGAGACCCCGCTGCGACGTTACGGGCATTTTCAACACTGGAAGGGCACACTACTTCACCAGTAATTTGTACTATTCCATTTGTTTCTATACTTTGAGGAACTAAGAGTTTTAGTTTCTCTGAAGCATCTCTGCCAATCTTGCCGTCACCACGAGTAAGTCCTAGCGCGAATTTACCGTCCACATAAAGTAGTGAGACTGCCGCTCCGTCTAGCTTTGGGCTTATAACACAATCTTCTATGTTTAGTGGCGCCTTCTCTAAGTCAAAACACTTTTGCAGTGAGTACATTGGATAAAAATGTTCAATACCATCTGTAATAGTATATCCCACTTTTTCTAGGCCGTAACGATGCTCCAACGCATCATACTCTGCATCAGATATTATAGGATTGCCTTCGTAGTAGCACTTAGATGCGTACTCAAGAAATCGTTGCATAAATCTTCTCCAACTCAAGAAAAGATATTATACGGGAAGATAGAGGAAAAGTCAAGAACTATTTTTAGGAAAGGTATAAGTTATCCAGTTGTTCTTTGAATTGCTCTTCTAATATTTCTTTGGACTCCGCAAGAGATAGTATTTCTACTAACCCTGCGAATAGTTCCCTGGAGTTATTGAAGTCTAGTTGCATTGCTACTCCTTCCGGTGTAGCTTTCCATTCTTCGTTAAAATCCATATAGTACTTTCTAAGATGTAGATACTCTACCCCACGAAAAGAACTAACAGTCAATCTAATTTGAAGCTGTTTTTCCTCGTCATAGTGTATGACTCTTTCATACATTTCTGGAGCCTGGTATAGTTCCATGATTAATCTCCGTTGCGAAGAATAGATGATAAAGGAACTACACTGGTCACATTTGCAGGCTTCAACAGTCTATAGGAGTCTGTATCCCAGCAGAATGTAAGAAGAGTATGCTCATTCTCCTTAGCTCGGTTTTTCTTATTCTCGATGTATTTCGTACTAAAGTCTAGCGTACATACATTATATTTTAACTTATTTGATTTTTCGCTTCTATACGTAATTATAGCATCGCCATATTCACGAATTAGATTTGCTAATTCTTCTTTTTTCATTATTACTCCTTTGATATAAGGTTAGCAAAATCTTTTGCGGTTCAAATTCAAATTCGTAATTCTGAATACGGAAAAACCTCCAGGCTTTTTCAGCGTGGAGGTTAGTGGGGGCTAGCTGGGGAGCTATATATCGAGATCATGCGCCCCCGACATGACCCCGCCACTTCTTGTTTAAAACTAAGGATATAAGTGGTAACTCTCCTTAGAGTAGGACAGATTACGCCGCCCCGTTGATAGCAGACAATACTGTAGTAAAGTATTGAGCAGCCTTGCCAGTCAACTTGCTAACGATTTCTTCGTCAACTTCTTGACCAGCATCAGTGATGGCAGCTACGAGTGCAGCTTGCGCATCTGCTTTAGATACTCGCCCACCTCCGCCAGATGATGCTTTGCTACCGCCACCGCTAGAAGCGGCAGGAGTTTTCTTAACATACACCCCGGCTTTCGTAAGGATCATACGAACACCGTTAGGGGATTCTTCGAGCTCTTCAGCGATTTCCTTGACGATCTCCATTGAGTTCTCTGGAGTAGGCTCGGCTTCTTCATACATTGCCACTGCCTGTGCTTTCTTATCGTCGTCCCATGCCATTTTACGTTTCCTCTTGATTTGTGTAGGTTTAGCGCCCGGACAGTTGCCCGTAGCTGCTAGTTGTTGCATATAAAATCTGTCTGACAATTTTTGTCTTCCTCAATTTGAAATGATATTATACTAAGAAATACCACTATAAGTCAAGAAATATTTTTAGATACGTGATAGATCAACCCCATATTTCTCAAGGTGAGTGAGCTTCGCTAAATCATAAGCAAGCGAGAAAGCGCTGTAACCACCCATACTAACGCGAGCCCACATATCCTTGTCATCGTCTATGTCCTGGACTACCCAGATTGCGTAACATTTGCTAGAGTACTTCTTCTCATAGTTTACATCTTGAAAGCCCGCTTTCTCTGCCTGATAGTCTACAGAGATTTCACGCTCAATAATCGCAGTCGTATGATGCTTTGCAGACCAAACTATTTCTCCTTCTGCGAAGGATTCTGAGACGCATTCGTCTGGGATGTAGTCGTACTCTGCTTTTTCCTCTGCTCCGCTAGGTCGAGTAGGTACTCCAACTCGGTCAAGTATTCCGCGAACAAATCCCGGCGAGCGATAGAGTCCTTTGGCAATTTCCGCGACCGACGAGCCTCTGAGGTATTCGGTAACTGCTTCAGCAATTTCCGAGTCTGTTGCTGCTTTTCCTCGATTCTGCGATTTACGTAGTTGGATATAGTCTTTCTGATCGTTGTAATCATCAATTATCTTTTGGAGACGAGTCGTGTTGTATGCGATGTTTAAAAGCTCGCACGCTTCTTTTTTCGAAATAGGCTTCTGGTCCGCAGGCGGATTTAAGAGAGTAATAACTTTCTGTATGTTCTCCGAAGTCAGGTTTTCGTAGTCTTTCTTTTTCACTCGCTTCAAGTAACTCGTCCTCTAGTTTGAATAACAAACAACAAATTGCATGAGCCAAATGTGACATATCTGTTTCTTCATCATTGGGCTCCCCACTCATATGCGCGAGCAGATGACGCATTGCAGCACTTGTATACCGCTGCTGCAAATTGTCTAGCTTGCGCCAGTTATCTGGAGAATATTTCTTTGCTCCATACGTTAAAACTTTTCCTACTTCTAGCAATGCCAGGGGTGGTACTAAATACATCTCTGGCTTTTCGCCGTCGTACTTAATGCCCGTCATTTCGCTGTAATCCTATGCTCACGATCTGCCAATTCCTCGTCCCACCATTCAGGGGGATTTCGGAACTTCCACTCAGCAAAAGTACCCTTATCAAGATGATAGTAGTCACGATAGCTCTGAATAGGATTTTCGTAGTCCTTGAGAATGTCCGGCATCGCAAGCCCGAAAGTTGTAAAGCCGGTACGTCCCATGTTAATAGGTTCTGGTAAGGAGTTAATGACTTGGACTGCTTTGTGTTCCTTGCCATACCTGTATCTGTATTCTTCTCCGAGAGCATTACCATAACAATGAGTCCACTCGTAATTATCGAGAGACGACCGTGCCCAGATAGTACAAGGGTGATTATACATCATAGGCAAATAAGGGGTTACATTACGTTCTTCAGGTTTTAGTGCCTTCTCTGGCTTTTTCAATTCATTCAACTCTGCTGTCTCTTCTTTATTTAGAGCGCGAGGAATGAAGCCCAGATACTTGTCTATCCAGATTGCAGTACATAGTATTTGGGCTACTTCGAGAGGCATTTTGACAATGTGCTTATCTACATGAGCTTCCGCACATTTGTCTAGGTTTTCGTCCAGATAAAAAAGATTCATACAGCTCTCCAATTACTTACATATATTATGAAGGTAAATGAAGAATTTGTCAAGATACTTTTTCTAGTCTTGCCATTAATCTTTCTGCTCGGTTCTTAACCTGGTTGTACCACAAGGAATCTCTTCCTTCTTTTGCTGCTTTCTTCCAGTTTTTATCTTCAAGAGCAGTCTTAAAATTTACAAATTGAGAGAGGCGAGGACGTCCCATATTAAACATCATGTTTACTAGAATTTCCTTCACTTCTCCAGGCCAAGAGTGAAAGCACGAAGATCCATACAGAACTTCACACTCCCATATAGCAGTTTCTAAATCTTGTTCGAAAGCAGACCATACTCTTTCTTCTGGCACAGCGGTGCCCACAGGAATATTCCATTCAGGATCGTCCTTTGTTACTAAGTGACCTACTCCGAAAGTTTTATAGCCTAAGTGATCTTCATAAACTTCATACTTTACGCCTTCGTCAATTTTTAGTTGCTCGAATACTGCTTTGCGATTCAGTTTGTTTTTATTAAAGATACGATCAAAGTTATCATCAAACTTTTGTTTGTCTACTGGTCTTTGTCTACTTCCTTTTCCGCTCATTTTACTTTGCCTTCTTTATCCTGATTGCTGATCGTACTGCAAAAGACGCAGCCACGATTACTGATAGCGTATATTGATACCATTCTGGCATTTGTTCTAGTGCTGTAAAGCCTGCTTGTACATCATCTACTAGGCTAGGAAAGAAGGCTAAAATCATTGGTATACTGAAAATTAGTGTAAGATACTCATCTTTCCAGCTATTACCACTATTCTGGGCCATTATATTTTCCCAGTTAGCTTCGCTTTCAGCAGCCTTTACCATTACGGTAGCTTGTGCCTCCGCTTTTGCGGCCTCTTTTTTATTCTTACCTTCTAGCCAAGTATTTCCTAGTTCTATAATACCACTAATAATGGGTATATACATTAACTGTCTCTTAGTTTACGGGCGTAAACTCTGGGTCGTCAAGACAACCACGATACCACCATACATAACTAAAGTTTATCGGGCCAGGATAAGTCCAATCTTCACAGAACTTATACTCGCCATCTTTATTAGTGTCACAGCGCTTTTGCCATTCCACATAAGCAAAAGTTAGTCCTTGGCTAGTATCAAAGTTCTGACAATACTCAATTTCGGCCAAGGCTGGGTCTGTTGGAACAGGGACTGGATCAGAGCCAGAATCTGGATCTGGATCTGGATCTGGATCAGGATCAGGTGTGGTGTTTATAGGAGAAAAAGTATACGCTCCATCTTCTATCGTTAATTCATATGTTGTATCAGCTACCACAGTTGCTGATAAAAACATTGCTGCTAATAATGCTTTTAGTTTCATAACTTTCTCCTGTTAGGCTTCGTCCTCTACTTCAAGAACTCCTGCATCAATAAGATACTGAACTGTTCCTTCTATGCCGTCTACGCGACCTAGTCTCCAGCAATGAATTCCACATCCAAGCATACAAAAAACAAAAACTGCTATCTCTGCTGTAGTCGCCAACTTATTCCTCCACTTTACTTAGTTCAGACCTAGAACTGTTAGGTTGAGTATATTATAACAAAGTATACCATGTATGTCAAGAACAATTTTTGCAATCTCTTATACCACTAATTAAAAATAATTCTTGACATTTTCGTCGTTATTTCGTATAATACATGGAATGAAACAATATAAGCAAAAACCGTGGACACAATCCGAAAGGACAATACTAAGAGACAATTATTATATTGTCAGTAAAGAAGAGCTACTGGATATGCTTCCAGATAGAACTCTACAAAGCATAACATCCCAAGTATATTACTTAAAGAAAAGAGGTTGGTATTTCAAACGTGGAAATATTAATTGATTCAATGTTGTTTCTAGGAACCGTAGGGTACTTTTTATTTTTGGAAGAACAGTAATGGATTTTGACACTTTTTTAAATATGTTTTTAGATGAACTTACAGAAATGTGGAAAAACTCCATTCACTATATAACCACCGATTTTGGTGATTTTATAGAACTTAAATACGACGCATTTAACCGAAGAGGATCATTTTAATGTCAAAAAAGAAACGCGCAGGTAAATCAAGCTATACCAGTAAGGGCGTGGTTGGGCATCCCAAAAAGTGCAAAACTAGCACTGGGATTAAAAAGCTACTAAACCAACAAGCAGCCTGGATGAAAGGTAAGCGAGTAATGCTTGTCGTGGACAAAGCTGGACATAAGGTGGAAGCTCGTGAAGTATGGGGACTTCCTCCTCAAGAAAGACGAAAAGCAAGTAATAATGACGATTAAAGTAAGAAACAACAACGTAGAAGCTGCATTAAGAGTATTTAAACGCACATACTCTGAACGAGTGTTTGAATATAAAAACCGTCAAGAGTATGAAAAACCCTCTATCTCTAGACGCAAAAGTAAACTAGCAGCAATATCAAGGGAGAGGAAAAGACAAAATGGCAACAAACTTCGAACTCGCCGCTGAGTTCATGAGGGCTTTTGGACAAGATGTATACCGTAAACCTACATTACGTGACGAGAAAACAAGAAAGCTGCGATACGAGCTCTTACGAGAAGAACTTGAAGAGTTACGTAATGCACTCGATAAGGAAGACATTATTGAAATCGCTGATGCACTTACCGACATTTTGTATGTCGCTTACGGAGCCGGTCATGCTTTCGGTATTGACCTTCAGTCTTGCTACTATGAAGTACATATGAGCAATATGAGTAAGCTCGGTGAGGATGGTAAGCCTATTCACCGCGAAGATGGAAAAGTAATAAAAGGGCCGAACTATAGGCCACCAAATTTAATAAAAATTATAATGAATTAAAAAAGGGGCGCAATGCCCCTTTATTTTTGTCCGCACGTTTTAGGTCATACGTAACACTTCAACACCGCGGCAAATTTGCTTATCGGCGCAACATTTTTTCAAGACAATAAAAAAGGGGCTATGAGCCCCTTAAAAACTTGTCTAAATGATTTACATCTACATCGTAGATTTTGTCTGGTTCAATTTTTCGTATGTCTATGTATTCAGCGTAGCATCCATTTGCAAGCACAAATTTTGCGGCAACGTCCGCGAGATGGGCTGAAGAATAAATACCAATAGGTGTATCTCTATAGATTAGTAAGTGCATCATAGCAGTTCAGTTGGATAACCTCCTACGTCAATACTTCCTACAGGAATCATATCGTCTCGCAAAGGAATATCTAAATAGTCTTCTGCAAGATCCGCGAAAGCATTTACAATATTATCTTTATCATAGCCTGCGGCTTGAAGAAAAGATACAAATGTTTGTACAATATCTTGAATACGGTGGTTGTCACCATCCATACGAATGTCTACTGCTATTTTGTCAGAGCTATCATACTCTGGGCTTTTGCTAAAACTATAACTCATTGCACTACCTCATTTACGTAAGGAAATATATTAGAAATTACTTTTGCACACTCTATTGCTATCTGCATGTGCTCTTTTTGTGTACCATTGCCACTTCTTAGTTCTATAAAGTGAATCCAGCTACGAAGCGTGCCGTTTACATACAACTTTGACTTTGTTAGCCCTTCTGGCAACACTGCTCTGGCTTGCTCTTTGGCAATACCATTTGCAAGTGCCCATTTATATACTTTACTTGCTAGCGACAGTACTTCTCGCTGCTTATCTTCCCATTTGTCCATCAGCTCTAAATGCTCAACATTTATGCCTGGATCAAGTTCAACACTATTTTGTCGATTTTTCGTATCCTGTAGCCGAGCCTCTCGCAGTTCAAAAGAGTCTCCAAGATCCGCTACATCTGCATATCGCTGGCTAAACTCTTGAAAAGAGAACGAACGATGGCGAAGAATTTGTCGCGCAATGTCTCGTGTAGTTTCAATCTCTAAGCACACACTTACCATTTCAAACGGACTCCAGTGCTTGTGCTTAATAAGATAAGACAACAGCTTAGAGTTTGTTTGAGTGTTATGCTGATTCGAAGGATTACTAACACGAGCGCAGTATGCAACAAGATTCTCCAGGTCTCTCTCCTGCTGCGAATTGCTCATAAGCCCGAACAACGCCGGATTTGCTTCGCTATGGCTTACGAGGGTAACTTTCATAGTTTCTCCAGAATATTCTGTGGTGACGTTACGCCATAAGGATCGTCGCCAGCATTATCACAAAATCCAGGTTCGATGAAAGTTTGCTCAATCATACCATTCTTAACTATAACAGCATAACGCCAAGAACGATAGCCAAAGCCAAGATTATCTTTATCAACAAGCATTCCCATCTTTCGTGTGAATTCTCCAGAACCGTCTGGAATAACTTTGACATTTTGCAACCCTTGCTGCTTTGCCCAAGCATTCATTACAAATGCATCGTTTACTGACATACAATAAATATCATCAATACCCTTTGCTTGAAACTCTGGGTATAATTTTTCAAAGTCAGGTAGCTGATAGGTAGAGCAAGTTGGCGTGAAAGCGCCAGGCAGGGAGAATAATACTACTCTCTTATTAGAAAAGAGTTGGTGAGTGGAGACTTGTTCCCAACGATAGGGGTTGTCACCTTTTAGGTTTTCGTCTCGTACTCGTGTTTTAAATACTACAAAGGGTACTTCAGTAATCATTTTCACCTCATGCGTTAAAACCACGCATCGTCAATTCTATGAGTGACGTCTGCGTGGATGTTAGGAAATTGTCGTCTGTGTTCTTGTAATACACAGCTTAGTTCAGTTAAAACTACAAAGGGGAATCCCTGCCTCACGCTTCGATCTTTACTTGCAGAATAGTTTAGCAAGCTGTCTATATAGTTTAGGCACTCGGGAGATCCCCAAAGTAGTATAATCGTTTTAGTGATATGAGGATAATCAACATCAATCTTACTATCTATAAAACCTGTAGTTGCGCCCATGTCAGGCACGAGGTCGTATAGATTGTCTGGCAATGTTGAAAACATTCTTCATCTCAGCTGTATAATTCTCGTTTAACCTTAGCTCTAGCGGCTTCTAGCGGTAGTGGCTCTGGTGAATGTCGTCTCATTAACTCTGTTTCGTATGAAACTTGACAATGGTTAGGATCCCAGAAAAATATTAAATCTATTAAAGGTCGTGCAATTACTCCGAAGATATGGTCTTTTTGCTCATATCTCCAAGCCGCAGAAGAAATAGTCTCATCTGGATACCCCCAACCAAGTGTGATAATAACCCAAAAAAATTGATCTAAGGCTACGGCAAAATGGTAAAGTCTTCGCTTCCAGCTCATGTTACAAAACTCATTACAACTTTTGGGGAAAGTGCCTCGACAACCTCAAAGGCGTCTGCTTTTCTTACTTCTATTAGTACATCTTCAAAGGTGTATCTGTCTGAATCTTTATGTAGTAGCTTTGTTGCTTCTACTCTATTTCTTGCTATAACTATATGTACTCCGCCATACTCAGAAATAGGAAAAGGCTCCCAGTGCTTTACTACATATAAAAACATTTTAATCTCGCTCTAAAACTGCTACGGTTGCTATTGCAGTGAATAGCATTATCCAAATAATCATTAGTAACATAATATATTTCCTACGTTTAAAAGCGCCACACTTTGGTAACAAGGCAGTGGCCTCCCCGCAAGATTATGCAGCTAGTGCGTAATCCTGGATGTAGTTGTCGTCATTTGCAACTATTTTGTTGAACCACCGTTTTTACAGTCAGCGTTCATGGACTGATTCTCCACATTGCTTTCAGTCGTCCGTCGAATCCAGAACGCCCCCATCAAAAGCACACTAGGAAGTCTTAATTTCGACACTGTACGCCCGTGCCTAATGCGCTTATGGTGGAGGCGGCGGGAGTCGAACCCGCGTCCGTACTTCTTAGTTACAATGCTTCATAGAATATGGTGGGCCTACTAGGATTTGAACCTAGAGTCTACCGATTATGAGTCGGGTGCATTGACCGTTATGCTATAAGCCCGTAAAGATTAGTTACGAAATTGATCGTAAATTGTTCGAGCTAGAAAGCCAGTAACGAAAAACACAATGACAAGGCCGAGGGTTTCTGCATCTGCATGAGAGGTAGCGGCCGCAGTTGAAACATTTTCTAACATGATACTCTCCCTAGTTGAAAGATATATTATACAGACAAATGATTTTGAAGTCAAGAAAAATTTTTACTAAGCTCTTTCGTCGTCTTCAATTTTTCCCGGTAGGCAAACAAGCAAAATACTGTAATCTGCTTTCATACTTTGCACTTTTTTGCCCGAAGTGGCGAGGTCTGCCATGCACTCTTGCTCTGTAGAATATATCTCTACGGGTACGACTGCAGGTTCTACACCTATTAAAGTTATGTAAATTAAAACCCATTTAATCATCATATTTTCCACAAAGTTCTGGGACATTATCATGTACTATGTCACAGTCTTTTTTATAGCGCTCTTTTACTTCTTCGCACTTTAGTAGTATAAAAGGGTACAAGAGCAAGAAGATTGCTATTACAGCCATCTCTGCTTTTGCTCTTTTGGAATGCACTAATCTACACTCCACTTAATAATAAAGTAGTCGTCAAACTTTTCTTTCTGTGCGTATTCTTCTGCTTCTTCTTCGGTACTGAAGATAAGGTCTTGAATTACTGCACCGTCTACACTTAAATAATAAATGAAATCAGTATTCATACTTAGTCCCACAAGTTCTCGTAATACTTTCCAAACAACTTAAATCCGT
>Ga0181596_10006138_pt1 | contig 10377 bp, 8 predicted proteins | sample 041ome_6_FD_148655 | JGI IMG/M metagenome (GOLD analysis project Ga0181596, IMG submission 148655) | Coastal salt marsh microbial communities from the Groves Creek Marsh, Skidaway Island, Georgia - 041402US metaG (spades assembly) | ecosystem: Environmental > Aquatic > Marine > Intertidal zone >... | reverse complement strand
GCGCTTCCCACTTGGTCGGCGGCCACCGCCTATGAGCGATCAGCGGTTCTGTACCGAGCCCACCAATTGATGATGGAGCGGCAGCGAACGTTAGCCGAACTCATGACGGCCGAGCAGGGAAAGCCTTTGAAGGCCGCGATGAATGAAGTCAAGTACGCGGCTGATTTTCTTTTATGGTTTGCTGAGGAGGCGAAGCGGATTTATGGAGAGACCATCCCCTCAGCACGTTCAGACCAGCGCTTTCTTGTTTTGAAGCAACCTGTCGGTGTCGTCGGGGCAATTACACCCTGGAACTATCCGATCTCAATGCTGACCCGAAAGCTGGGTCCGGCACTGGCGGCGGGCTGTACTGCGGTGCTGAAGCCGGCGGAGGCCACGCCGCTATGCGCCGTCGCCGTCTTTGAGATTCTACACGACGCCGGCTTACCGCCGGGTGTGGCCAATTTGGTGACTGTGCGCGATCCAAAGCCCGTGGGAGAAATATTCTGCACCCACCCCGCCATTCGAAAGCTTACATTTACGGGATCCACTGCTGTTGGTAAGCACCTCGCACAGGCCGCGGCACCCCAACTGAAGCGCGTGTCGATGGAGCTGGGAGGGCACGCGCCCTTCATTGTGTTCGATGACGCTGATCCGGTTCACGCGGCCAAAGGCGTGTCACTGGTCAAGTTCCTCAACACAGGCCAGGCCTGTATCAGCCCCAATCGGATTTTTGTGCAACGCGGTATTCTCGCGCCGTTCCTGGAGACGCTGGAGAGTCGGGTAGCCAAATTACAGGCCGGGGATGGGATGTCGCCCGCAACCAGCATTGGCCCCCTGATTAATGAGGCGGCGGTGGAAAAGGTTGACCGTCAGGTTCAGGATGCCATCACCAAAGGGGCAACGCTGCACACGGGTGGTCAACGCCTCGTTGAAAATGGGCTGGATAGGGGGTGTTTTTACGCCCCTACACTGCTCAGCGGCGTCAATTCAGATATGGTCATTTATCGCGAGGAGACGTTTGGCCCCGTGGCAGCCGTTATACCCTTCGATGACGAAAAAGAGGTGGTGGCGATGGCCAACGACACGGACTACGGATTGGCGGCCTACATCTATACCCAGAATTTGTCCCGAGCCTTGCGCACGTTTGAACAACTCAACTTTGGCATCATTGGCATCAACGACATCAATCCAACCAGCGCTGCTGCGCCTTTTGGGGGCATGAAAGAAAGTGGTCTGGGGCGCGAGGGAGCCCGGGAGGGTATTGAAGAGTACCTCGAGACCAAGCTGGGCGGTTTAAGCATCTGATCACAGCCGATGGACCCGGCACTGCCATGACATGGGAGGCCCGGCCCGCGCCAAGTGTGGGCTAGGTAAATCGGGCTATCTCATCACTGAACAGTGATTCGTCGGGGCTAATGCCGAGTCCTGGAGCCTTGGGCACTTCAATGTGACCTCCATCAATGACAATGCCGCCGTTGGCGTCGTAATGGCCCTCGATATACGGCTGGGCCAGCCAGGTACCCTCAAACAGGCGAGGCGTCACAGTGGCTCCCACCTGAACGCAGGCGGCGGCGATGATATCGCCACCCCAGGCATCATCGACGGTATGGGGCAATTGTCGTGCCTCGCAGATATCGCGAAATCGCGCCATCGAGGTCAGGCCCCCCATTCGGGTGAGCTTCATTCCAAACCCATCAACGAGCCCCTGACCTACGGCACTGATCACAGTGGCCAGGTCGGTGGCGCTTTCGTCAAGGTACACTGGATGATGAAGCTGGCCGCGAATGGCAGCGATCTCTTCCAATGAGTTGCAGGGCTGCTCAAATATGAAAGGGATGTGCTTGCAACTGTTGCTCAGAAGTAGGGCGTCCCGGGTCGTTAACCCACGATTCCCATCGACGGCAAGGCGCATCCGGCTTCCAATCCGCTCCCAGACTTTGGTGACACACTCGATGTCAATTTCAACCGGGCGTCCGCTAATTTTGACTTGCATGCGGGGGTAACCTTCCCCGGCCTTTTCCTCGGCGATCCGAGCTGTGTCATCTGGGCTACCCACCGGACTGGCGTAGTAGGAGGGAATACGATCTGCCATGGCACCGCCCAACAAATGACCCGCCGGACAGTTGAGTTTCTTACCGACCATGTCATAGGCGGCCATATCAATGGCGGCCTTAGCGTAGTGGTGTCCATTGAGTAGGCTATCCATGTGACGTTGTAGCAACAGGGGTTCATCGAGTGCTGTTCCCATCAGCCCGGGTGCCATGGTGATCAGTGCGGCCTGCGCGCCCGCGGCGTGGGCCGGCGCATACGTGGGCCCTACGGGACAGGTCTCTCCCCAACCAACCCATCCGCATGTGCTTTCCAGCCTCACGATTGTCGTTTCGAGACTCTCGACAAAGGCGTTTGCCATGCGATAACCGCCTCCCTTTACCGGGAGCGAGTGGCGGAACAGGGTGAGCTTGCTCAGTTTCATCGACGGACCTCAGGCGGTGGTGTACCCCCCATCAATGGGCAGGATGGTACCTGTAACGTGTGGCTCACTGGCCAGGAACAAAATGGCGCGTGCAACCTCTTCGGGCTGTGCAACAGCGCCTATGGGAATAATCGATTCATTTCGGGTGATCACAGATTCGGCCAGTGCAGTGGTGGCATGTCCGGTATGCAACATGGGGGAGTCGATTGCGCCTGGCGCCACCGCATTTACGTTGATGCCCCGGTCAGCCAGTTCAAGTGCCATCGCCCGCGTCAGTTGGTTGACGGCGCCCTTGCTGGCGCAGTAAGCCGCCAGGCCCGCGCTGCCTACCGTGCCGCAAGTCGACGACACGTTAATAATGACGCCTCCCGTGTGGTCCTGCTGGGCAAAAGCACGGCTAAAGTAGAACAGCCCGTGCAGGTTGGTATTCATGATCCGGTGCCAGTCATCGTCTGTCGTGTCTTCGGCGGTGGCGCGAACAATCGTCCCGGCATTGTTAACGAGGATGTCGACGGGCCGGCCCAACTCATCCTGAATCTGGGCGAAGCAGTCTCCAGCGAAGCTGGGATCACCAATATCGCCTGCAATCAGGAGTGTATCGTTGCGGTGATCAGTCCCTATATCACACTGCAGATTGCGCAGTTTTTCGTGGTCACGGGCCACTAGAACCAGCTGTGTACCCGCGTGGGTAAACGCTCTGGTACAGGCCCGGCCAAGGCCTCCGGTTGCTCCCGTAACCAGCGCTAATTTCCCTTGCAGTTGCCGCGGCTCACCGGCAGTTGTGGTCATAGACACCTCATCATTTCAGAGCGCTGGCAGCGGCAGTCGGGCCAGACGGCCGCCATCAACGACGATTTCCTGCCCCGAGATAAAACCCGACGCGGGGCTGGCCAGCCAAAAAGCAGTTTCTGCTATGTCCTCAGGCGTGCCGAGGCGGCCTACGGGGTGCAGCGCCTTGATCGCGCTGTCCACGGCATCACGATTCGGATACTGAGCCAGCAGTTGGTCGTTAAAGGGCGTGTTGATCCAGCCCGGGGCGATGGCATTGCAGCGAATGCCATAGTCCCCATATTCGAGGGCGGTGTTATGGGTGAAGGCCGCCACCGCCGCTTTTGAAGCCGCATAGGCGCTGTGCAATGGATTAGCCCCCAATCCTTCGATGGAACTGATATTGACGATGGCAGGATCTTTTGCCTCGGTATTCCTCATGAGCGGCAGAGCATGTTTGGTCATGAGGAATGTGCTGCGCACGTTAACCGCCATCACACGGTCCCAGTCTTCCACTGTGGTGTCTGCAATCGAGTGTTCAATAGCGATCCCGGCGTTGTTGACTAATACATCCAGGTGGCCAAAGTCGCTGGCCAATTGTTTCATCAGTGCTTGGACACTGTTTTCCGAGCTGACATCGGTGGCTAAAAACTGAAGCGAGTGATCCTGAGGGGGGTTGAGGTCTGCGCAGATAACCACATCACCTGCCAGCCGGAAACGCGCCGCAATTGCCGCACCAATGTTTTGAGCGCCACCGGTGACCACTACGATGCGCGGCATGTTCACTGTTCCAGAGTCGGGTAACGTGGGGCAAACGGGGTGACGACACTGCGTTGGGTGCCCAGTTTTTCAATGTGGGCTTCCATGACGTCTCCTGTCTTCAGGTAGCGTTGCGGCTTCATACCGTAGCCCACCCCAGGTGGCGTTCCCGTCATCATTACATCACCTGGTTGCCAGCTCACGTAGTTGGAAATGATCGAGATTAGCTCGGCGATGCTGTACATCATGTCCGAGGTGTTGCTGTCCTGCATGATTTGCCCGTTCACCCGCAGTGAAATGTTCAGGTCATTGGGGTCCCCAACCTCGTCTGGGGTGACCAACCAGGGGCCCAGGGGCTTCAGGGTGTCTGCGCTCTTGCCCTTGGTCCATTGGCTCCCGCGTTCCAGTTGAAAAACTCGCTCGGAAACATCATTGCCGACAGAAAACCCCGCGACATACTGCATCGCACGGTCCACGGGAATATGACTGCCAGCCCGGCAGAAGACCACGGCCAGTTCCACTTCCCAGTCGAGCTGGGTGCCGCCCTTGGGCATCATAACGGCGTCCTGGGGACCATTGAGAGCGCTCGCTGCCGTCAGCATGAACATGGGTTCTTCCGGTGGGTCGAGCCCGGCTTCAGCCGCATGTTTGCCGTAGGTCAGGGCGCATCCCACTATTTTTCCCGGTCGATGGACCGGGGCTCCCAGTCGCGTTTCTGCCGGTAGTTTTGGCAGTGAACCCGGGTCAATAGCCCGTACCTGAGCAAGGGTATCGGGGACCAGGGATGCATAAGACCAATCGCCCACACTGGCACTGAGATCGCGAAGCTCGCCGTTGCAATCTATTAGGCCGGCACGCTCAGCGCCCGGATCTCCGTGTCGAACAAGCTTCATGGGGATTTACTCAGGATGCGTTGATAGAGGGCCATCAGGTCAATCCCACGAGTACGTGCTTGACGAAAACAGGACGCGGTTGCAGCCATACCGACCTCAAGGCTGCGGCAGGCCGGTAGCTGCAGCAGGCTTTCCAAATGGCCGCTATTGTCTTCAGCAGGGAAGGGCATGGGTTCGCCGCTGAAATCCACCGCGGCCTCGGGATACAGCCGTTTCAAATTTTCCAGCATGGTCTTCACCGTTGCCGGGGTTCCATTGAGGTCAAAGACGTGGGCGCCTTCGAAAGAGTGACTGGCAGCAGCAATAAATCGGTGCGCGGCGTCTTCTACGTACACAAAGCCCACATCGCCTGAGAATGGAATCGTATAACGCTCCCCAACTTCCGCCGCCAGCATGGCCACGGTGGGCGCTGCGCTCATGCCCTGATCTCGTCCCGGGCCATAAATGATGGCAGGGCGGATGCCAACGCTTGGCACACCCCAATCCTGCCAGTACACCTGGGCCATTTGTTCGCCGCAAATTTTATGCGCGCCATACAGTGTTGGCAGCCAATCGTTATCGCCCATCGCGGGTGCCGCTACGGAACTGGCGTAACTCAAGCGGGAGATCTCCCGCCGGCGGGCCAGCTCGAGAATATGAATGCTGCCCATGACATTGATATGGGCACTTCCCACCGGGTCGGCTTTGCAAAACGGTACCTGCAGCGCGGCCAGGTGAATAATGGCCTCAACGCCATGTTGCTCGGCGACCTGTTGTAGCCGATCAAAGTCTGTAATATCCCCCTGTTCCCAGATGACCGTGTCGGCGTCAGGCATAATGAGGTGGAGCCGGTCGCGGTTGTCTGCAATGTCAAAGACCACAGGTATCGCGTCGATCTCCCTGAGCTGCTTGACTACCCACGCGCCGATACAGCCACCCGCCCCGGTCACCAGGCAGGCCCGGCCGCTGAGTTCCTCCGCCAGGGACATCAACGAGAGCCCTCGAGTTTGTCAGCGAACGCCCTCAGGCGTTCAACCGCATCGCGGATTGACGCCCCGAGTGCTTCAGGTTCATCCGTGAGCTGAATGGTGCCCAGCAACTTTTCCAGCCGCGCTGATGCTCGCCACACTTCATGGCGCGCCAGCTCGGCGGTGATCCCGGGATCGGTCCACTCGGTCATATTCAGGGCATTGGTACTGTCTCGCTCATGGGCGGGAAGGACTTCGAAGGAGGGAATGAGGGTGATCCTCTGGGCTTTTTCAAGCAGGCGGCAGGCACGATGGAAAATATGCGTGCCCTGTTGCAGAAAGCCATAGCCGGCGGCGGGAAACGGAATGGTTTCGATCCGGGCCTCAGGGAGTTCTGCGCACCCGCCTTCCTCGCCGTTGATGCCCAGCAGCTGTTGGCCTTCCTCGCGGGTGCCTTTGAACACCTGGAATTCTCCGCCTCTGAACTGATTGGGATCGGTTAGCATCATCACAACATCAAAGTTGACCGAATCCACATGCCAGGTATCCACCGCTCTGTTGATGTCATCAGGAGCATAATTGATACCACAGGCGACCGCAGGTACCGAATGTCGGCCCAGTTGAACCCCCGCAATCCCTGAGAGGTGCTCGGCCAGTTCGACACTGTCACAAAAATCCCGCAGAAAGCGCGACCGATAACCCGCGCCCCGGGCATAGCTACCCAGCCGGTTGGCACCGGTTCCTGTGCTCTCGTTTCGATTTGAGTAGATAGCCTCACAGACCTCCTGCACGGCAGCGACGCCTGCGGGGGACAGGATTCGAAACGCTTCACTGTAGGCAAATGGCGTGGCACAGCGTTCGATGTCCGTCTCGGAGTAGCCGAGGTCGGTCAGCGAATAGCTGAGGCTGGGCGTCTCCAGGGCAAGATGTACCGCGGGATCAAAAACAGGTTCCTGAGACAGCGTCAGGTAAGATTCAGGCTGCGCGTCAGGGAAGCGTAATGGCGCGTGAAAATTGAACATAGCTCACCTCATTTACTGGCTCTGTCGCTTTGGATCGGCCACAACATCATTGCAAGTCAAGCCGGTTAGCGGTCAGTGCCGGGCCCGTCCACGGCGCCGACGGTTGGTCTCTGCTTTTTCCTGCATTTGGCGTACGACCGGAGGTTCGATCTCTGTAAACAAATGAGTGAAAGGGTCGGACTGATGGGGGAATGCCATCGCATCGACAAAATATTCCTGAAAGCGCGCTTCGACAGCGGTCTCTATACGCTCGGCCCAGCGGACGACCTTCTCAATATGGTCTCGACTGTCACGGTCCAGAAGCGCTATTCGTGCACCCATACCCGCGGCGTTGCCTGCGGCTGAAACATTGTCCAGCGGGCAATCGGGAATCAGACCGAGAGCCATGGCATGGCTCAGGCTGATGTGGCTACCAAAGGCCCCGGCCAGACGAATTCGGTCCAACCGCTGGGTTCCCATGTGATCCTGCAGCAGCCTGACCCCCGCATAGAGGGCGGCTTTGGCCAGCTGGATCTGCCGGATGTCGTTTTGAGTAACGACGATGTCAGATTGTCCCTCGTCATCGGCACTGTGGATTCTAAAGGACCACGTTCTTCCCGACGGAAAGATCCGGGTGGTCTGCTCTGCAAGCGAACCATTCACCACGCCTTCTGTTGAAACGATACCCGCCAAAAACATTTCCGCTACCGCCTCTATGATCCCGGAACCGCAAATGCCCGTGACGCCGGTGGGCCCCAAGGCATCTGAAAAACCCGGCTCGTCGGACCACAAATCGGACCCAATGACCTTGAAACGCGGTTCGAGCGTGTCTCGGTCGATTCGCACCCGCTCGATGGCACCCACGGTCGCGCGCTGACCGCAGCTTATTTGGGCGCCTTCGAAAGCCGGCCCGGTTGGTGTTGAACAGACCAGCATGCGTTCGTTGTTGCCCAGTACGATCTCGGCGTTGGTTCCGACATCGATAACCAGCGTCATCGCCGCATCCTGCTCAGGGTGTTCCGCCAGAATGACACCCGCTGAGTCTGCCCCCACGTGGCCAGCAATACAGGGGAGTACGTAGACGCGCCCGCCTGGGTGAACGCTGAGTTCCAGGTCCCGGGCACGAAGCTCCAGAGCTTCGGTTGTTGTCAGGGCAAAGGGCGCACCGCCGAGATTGATCGGGTCGATACCCAGCAGGATGTGGTGCATGATCGGGTTGGCTACCAGGGTGATTTCCAGGATATTCTCAACGGATCCATTGTCCCCCTCACTGAGTTCGAGAAAGAGGTTATTCAGGGCCCGGCGGATGACGGCCGTCATCTCGGCCGCACCTTCGGGATGCATCATGATGTAGGACACCCGGCTCATCAGATCCTCGCCAAAGCGGATTTGCGGGTTCATGACGCTGGCGGTGCCGAGTACGACGCCCGTGCCCAAATCGCAGAGATGGGCCGCGACGGTCGTCGAGCCGACATCGATGGCAACCCCGCGAGGGTTTTCGAAGAGACCGGCCCAGACCGCGATCACGTCGCGATTGTTATAAACCGCAACGGTAATGGCTTGACGGCCTTCGATCAGCGCTTGCTGCAGACGAGGTAAAACACTGGGCTCAATGCGCAGGCTGTCGAGCTGCCAGTCGCGGGTGAGGGCATCCAGTACCAGTTGGGACTCGCCCCTGGGATCTTCGAGGGTCGCGGGTTCCACCTCAATGTAATAAAGGCGGGTTGCCGTGTTGAGCCGGATATCCCGATGCTCGGTTTCTTTGCGAATAATTTGCCTGTGGACCTGACTCTCTGGCGGTACATCAATGACCACGTCGTTCAGCAGGTTGGCGTGACAGCTCAGGCGATGGCGTTCCGGCAGTTTGCCTTTGCGTTCTTCGAAACGTGACTCGGTGGCACAGAAGGGGGACAGGTGATGCGTGTCCGATACGAGCCCGTGCTTGGGGAAGCTTCCTGCCATGCATTCGATTCGGCAGCGGCCACACAGCCCTCGACCCCCACAGACCGAGTCAATATCGACACCCAGGCTCCGTGCGGCATCAAGCACAGGGGTTCCGCGAGGAAAACTACCCCGCCGCCCTGAGGGCATAAACAGAATTTTCACCAACTCATCGGTCAAATGTTAGGCACTCCTTCGACGTGCCGCTCTGCCACCGCGACCTGCCCGGCCACCCCGACCTGCGCCCTCCGGAGCGGGCTCCCTGTAGGCCTTAATCCAATGGGCGCAGTCTGGATCATGCCCCATCATAACGTCACCGCCGCGCACAGCCTGCATGACTTCAGCATGGAGAGGGCTAGTGATGGCCGAAGTCATCCCCGCACCCATCGCCATGGTAAGAAACGCGGCGTTAATGCCGTTGCGGTTGGGCAGGCCGAAACTGACATTCGAGGCGCCGCAGGTCGTGTTGACCTTCAGATCGTCTCTAAGTCGTCGTACCAGGTGCATGACCTGGACGCCCGCCGTGTTGATGGCTCCAATCGGCATGACCAGGGGATCAACGACAATATTGCTATGGTGAATACCATAATCGGCAGCGCGCTCAACAATTTTCTTGGCGACGGCAAACCGCTCATCAGGATCTTCCGATATGCCGGTCTCGTCGTTTGAAATGGCGACCACGGCGGCATCATACCGAGCCACCAGAGGCAGTACGCGCTCCAGCACTTCATCTTCACCGGTGACTGAGTTTACCAGGGCTTTGCCCTGGTAAACCGCGAGGCCTGCTTCCAGCGCTTCCACAATGGATGAATCAATGCTCAGTGGTACGTCAGTAATGGCTTGCACCCTCTGGATAGCCTCCGCGAGTATTCTCGGCTCGTCCGCGAGGGGAATGCCCGCGTTGACGTCAAGCATGTGGGCTCCTGCAGCCACCTGTGCCAGAGCATCGGATTCGACGCGGCTGTAATCTCCGACTTTCATTTCTTCCGCGAGTATTTTGCGACCCGTTGGATTGATGCGCTCGCCTATAATCACGAATCGTTGGTCGAAGCCTATCCGCACTTCCCGGGTCGCTGAACTGAGGGTTGTTATTGTCATGCGTTGCTCCTGTTAAACTGCTGGGGGCCGCCAGGGCTCCCGGTTATCCAATACTCCGGATTTTGTGACGATTTCGCCGATTCGGTGTTCCTGACGGTAGGCCATTAGATGCACGCCGCTGACCCCTTCAATTTCTTTAATCTGTTGCATCAATTCGATGCACAGATCGACGCCTTCCTGTTTCTGGTCCTGTGCGCCGGCTAATCGCTTAATGACGCTGTCAGGGATGTGGACGCCGGCGACATGTGTTCGAATCCACTCTGCCGACTTTGCCGATGCCAGAGGGCCCACCCCGGGGAGAATAAATACCTTTTCATGCAGGCCACGATCCCGCACTTTGGCCATGAAGGTTTTTAGTCGTTCAATATCAAAACAGTACTGCGTTTGGATGAACTGGGCACCCGCGGCGACTTTCTTGGCCAGTCGGTGGGGTCTGAAATCAACCGGGGGTGCAAAGGGGTTGGCTGCTGCGCCCATGAACAGTGGGGGTGGTGAGGCAATCGAGCGCCCACTGA
>Ga0181596_10006109_pt1 | contig 10404 bp, 7 predicted proteins | sample 041ome_6_FD_148655 | JGI IMG/M metagenome (GOLD analysis project Ga0181596, IMG submission 148655) | Coastal salt marsh microbial communities from the Groves Creek Marsh, Skidaway Island, Georgia - 041402US metaG (spades assembly) | ecosystem: Environmental > Aquatic > Marine > Intertidal zone >... | reverse complement strand
CCTACTTCTATGCCGAACAGGCACACGAAGGACAGCGCCGCCGCAGCGGTGAACCCTACATTATTCACCCGCTGGCCGTGGCCAACATTCTGGCCGACATGCACTTAGACCATCAGAGCCTGATGGCCGCCATGCTGCATGATGTGATTGAAGACACCGGGGTACCCAAAACCGCCCTGGCCAGTCAGTTCGGTGATGTCGTCACCGACCTGGTTGACGGTGTTTCCAAGCTCACCAACATCAATTTCGAAAGCAAAGAACACCAGCAGGCGGAAAACTTCCAGAAGATGGCCATGGCCATGGCCAAAGACATCCGTGTGATTCTGGTCAAACTGGCCGATCGCCTGCACAACCTGCGCACCCTGGGCTCACTGAAACCCGAAAAGCGCCGCCGCATCGCCAAAGAAACTCTCGATATTTACGCCCCTATCGCCAACCGCCTGGGCCTGAACAGCATCCGCGTGGAAATGGAAGAACTGTGCTTTGAGGCCATGTATCCGATGCGCTCGGATATGATCCGCAAAGCGGTTAAAGCGGCACGCGGCCATCGCTCAGAGATGGTGAACAATATTCAGGCCGCCATCCGTAACCGCCTGAATGAAGTGAACATCAGCGCCCGCGTTATTGGCCGCGAAAAGCATCTGTTCAGCATCTACACCAAGATGAAAGAAAAACGGAAATCCCTCACCGACATTATGGATGTGTACGGTTTCCGCATTATCACCGACAGTGTCGACACCTGTTACCGCGTGCTGGGCCTGATGCACAGCCTGTATAAACCGGTACCAGGACGCTTCAAAGATTACATCGCCATTCCCAAAACCAACGGCTACCAGTCGCTGCACACCACCTTAATCGGCATCGGTGGTGTACCAATTGAAATTCAGATCCGTACCGAAGAAATGGAATCCATGGCCAACCACGGCATTGCCGCGCATTGGCTGTACAAATCAGAAAGCGACCAGCTCAGCGGCACCCAGCGGGCGCGCCAATGGGTGCAGAACCTGCTGGAGCTGCAGAAAAACGCCGGCAGCCCACTGGAGTTTGTTGAGCACGTTAAAGTCGATCTGTTCCCGGATGAGATTTACGTGTTCACGCCGAAAGGCAAAATCATGGAATTACCGGCTGGCTCCACCGCCATCGATTTTGCTTACGCCGTACACACCGATGTCGGTAACCATTGCATTGCCTGCCGCATCAACCGTCAGCTGGCGCCGTTAAGCGCGCGCCTGCAGAATGGCCAGACAGTGCAAATTGTCACCGCGCCGGGCGGCCAGCCGAACCCGGCCTGGCTCAATTTTGTCGTCACCGGCAAAGCCCGCTCCAATATCCGTAATTATCTGAAAAGTCAGCGCCGCTCGGAATCGGTGGCACTGGGTGAACGGCTGCTGAACAAAGCCCTGGATGCGCTGGGCAAAACCATTACCGATATTGATGAGCAGCACATTGAGCTGGTGCTGAAAGAAACCGGCATGCCGTCGTTTGAAGACCTGCTGGAAGACATCGGTTGTGGCAACCGTATGGCGCCGCTGCTGGCACGACGTTTACTGGTGGCCAATAAAGGCTCGGAGATTCAGCTGGAAGCCGGCGACCAATCGCCACTGGCAATCAAAGGCACCGAAGGCCTGATGGTGAATTTCGCCAAATGCTGCAGCCCCATTCCCGGCGATCCGATTATTGGCTATGTCAGCTCTGGCCGCGGTCTGGTGATTCACACCGAAAACTGCCGCAACGTGGAAGAATTCCGCGATAACCCGGAAAAGTGTGTGATCCTCAGCTGGGATAAAGACATCGACAGCGAATTCACCCTGGATCTGAAGCTGTATCTGGAACAACGCCGCGGCATTGTTGCCGAACTGGCCGCGGCCATTACTCAGGCCGAAGCCAATATTGAGAAGATCAGCGTGGAAGAGCGCGATGCCCGCTTAAGCGTTACCTACTTAACCCTGAGCGTGCATGGCCGCAAACATCTGGCACGGGTGATCCGTCGTCTGCGCACCATCCGCGGCGTTACTAAAATCGTCCGCAGTAAAAATCAGCAATCCGCATCTTAAGGAAGTTTATGAGCCGCGAAATCATCTCCACCGCCAATGCTCCGGCCGCCATCGGCACCTATTCACAGGCCGTTAAAGTGGGCAACACCGTGTATCTGTCCGGCCAGATTCCGCTGGTACCGGAGACCATGGAAATTATTGAAGGTGGCATTGAAGCGCGCATTCATCAGGTGTTCAAAAACCTGAGTGCTGTGTGTGAAGCCGCCGGTGGTTCGCTGCAGGACATCGTGAAGCTGAATATCTTCCTCACCGACCTGGGCAACTTCGCCACCGTAAACAAGATTATGGCGGAATACTTTGAACAGCCTTACCCGGCCCGCGCTGCGGTGGGTGTGGCCCAGCTGCCGCGCGATGCGCAGGTCGAAATGGATGGCGTACTGGTGCTGGGCTAACGCCGCAGCAGCCAATACCAGCATGGGGCTGGCTTACACCAGCCCCATCTCGGTCAGCAATAAGTCATACCCTTCGCGGTAATTCCGGTACTGCAATTCATACCCCAGCTCATGCAGGCGTTTATTCGAGCAACGACGGTTGGCGCGGCGGGTTGCCTCGGGCAAATCATGGTCCGGCTCCACATCGCCGATACGGTCTTTCATCCATTCCAGCACATCAAACAGGGTGGCCGGTTCATCGTCGGTGGCCAGATACACAGGTTCCAGTGATTTCCCGGCCAGTGTCTGTTCAATCATAAAATTCAGCACGCCTACGCAATCATCGCGGTGAATGCGGTTGGTCCATACCGGCGGTTCCGGGTCGCAATGACCGCCCTGACGGGCCTGTTCAATCATGCGCGTACGGCCGGGGCCATAAATACCGGTAAAGCGCACCACCGTGCCCGGCACATCGGCTTTTAATAGAGCTTCTTCCGCGGCCAGCATTTCTTTGCCGGCAAAACTGCTGGGCCGGGTTTCGGACGTTTCATCCACCCATTCGCCATCCATCTGGTGATACACACTGGAACTGGATACAAAGAAGGCGCGCTGCAGCTTCTGGCCCTTCAGGGCTTTCAGAATATGGCGCAAGCCACGGTAGTAGTAAGCGTGATAGCCCTCTTTGGAAAACACCGGCGAGGCCACGCAATACACCAGAATATCGAGATTATCCGGCAGATTTTGCAGGGTTTCGGTATCGGCCACATCGGCCTGAATCAGGGTAACGCCATCGCCCACCGGTTTGTCCGAGCGGCGTAAGCCCCATACGCTATGGCCAGCCGCCGCCAGCTGTACGGCCAGATGCCCCCCGATATCCCCGGCTCCGACAATAAGAATCCGCGCCATGCTGTACTCCTCCGCGCTTTTTTATTCTGTTACCGCTGCAAGACACACGCCCTGCTTTGCGGCCGGCCTCAGGTAAGCTACCTTATAGGCCTTATAAATCAACTCAGCCTGCCCCATACAGGCGAGCAATCAACGACCGCCCGGGAACAACCATGACCCTGACTGAACTCAAGTACATCGTGACCCTGGCTCAGGAGCGGCATTTCGGCCGTGCCGCTGAAAAATGCTTCGTCAGCCAACCGACCCTGAGCGTAGCGATAAAGAAACTGGAAAGCGAGTTAGACATTGCGATATTTGAGCGCTCGAAAAGCTCGGTATCCGTCACCCCGCTGGGCGAGCGTATAGTGCAGCAGGCCCAGCGCGTGCTGGAAGAAGCCCGGGTGATTAAAGAACTGGCCAGCTCAGGGAAAGATCAGCTGAGCACGCCGTTGAAACTGGGCGCCATTTTCACCATTGGCCCGTATCTGTTTCCGCATCTGGTGCCGCAGATTCATCAGCAGGCGCCGGCTATGCCGCTGTACCTGGAAGAAAATTACACCGGCGTACTGCGCCGCCAGCTGCGTGACGGTGAACTGGACGCTATCATCGTGGCCCTGCCATTCACCGAGCCGGATGTCTTAACCCGGCCGCTGTACGATGAAAACTTTGTGGTGGTATTGCCAAAAAATCACCCCTGGAGCAAACAGGACGCCATCGATCCTGAACAGCTGGCTGACGAAGACTTACTGATGCTGGGTGAAGGGCACTGCTTCCGCGACCAGGTGTTTGAACATTGCCCGGCGCTGGCGCGCAAGCACCATACGCGACTGGGCAGTGTGCTGGAAGGCAGCTCGCTGGAAACCCTGAAACACATGGTCGCCACCGGGCTGGGCATTACCGTATTGCCGGAATCGGCGGTCAGCAACCTGGATCAGACCCTGGTGACCACCCGCCCGTTCCGCTCACCGGCACCGTTCCGTACTGTGGCGCTGGCCTGGCGGGCCAGTTTCCCGCGCGGTCAGGCGATTGACCTGTTGCTGAGCACGGCGCGCCAGTGCCGGCTGCAACCCAAACCCGACAGCAAACATTAAGGCAGGGGCGTGGCCAAAGTCAGCCGCATTACCGAACTGAAAGGCGTCGGCCCCAAGCTGGCCGAACAGCTGGAGCAGAAGCTGCAGATCCGCACCTTAACGGATCTGTTCTTTCACCTGCCGTTCCGTTACGAAGACCGCAGCCGCATTACCCCCATCGGTATGGTACAACCAATGCGCCCGGCGGTGATTCAGGGCGAAGTGCGCGGCGCCAGCGTCTTATTCGGCAAACGCCGCAGCCTGCTGGTAAAAGTGCAGGACCATACCGGGCTGGTGAACCTGCGTTTCTACCATTTCAATGCCGCGCAAAAGAATCAGTTCCGCACCGGCGCCATGGTGCGTTGCTACGGCGAACCGCGACGCGGTGCCAGCGGGCTGGAGCTCTATCATCCGGAATACAGCATTATTGACGAAGGGCTGGATGCCGACCTCGAACCCAGCCTGACGCCGGTGTATCCGGCCACCGACGGCATCAGCCAGCAACGCTTACGATTGCTGCACGAACAGGCACTCACGCTGCTGACCGCTGACCAGGTCGAACTGACCGATCTGCTGCCGCCACAATGGCTGCAACAGTGGCGGCTGCCTACGTTAAAAGACGCGCTGCTGTTTCTGCATAACCCGCCCCGCGATACCCGGCTGGAACTGATGGAAAGTGGTCAGCATCCGGCCCAGCGGCGGCTGATTCTGGAAGAGCTGCTGGCGCATCAGCTGTCGCTGCACAAATTACGCGCCCAGGTGCAGGCCGATGCCGCGCCGGCCATTCACAGCGCCAAACAGCTGCAACAAGCCCTGCTGGCCAATCTGCCCTTCACGCCCACCAACGCGCAGAGCCGGGTGGTGGCAGAAATTGAACAGGATCTGCAGCAACCCTACCCCATGCTGCGGCTGGTGCAGGGCGATGTCGGTTCCGGCAAAACCTTAGTGGCGGCACTGGCCGCCTGTGATGCGCTGGAAGCTGGCTATCAGGTGGCGTTAATGGCGCCTACCGAGATTCTGGCCGAGCAGCATTTCAACAACCTCAGCGGCTGGTTTAACCCACTCGGGGTGCAGGTCGGCTGGCTGGCCGGCAAAGTAAAAGGCAAGGCCCGCACACAGGTACTGGCGGATATTGCCGCCGGCAGCGCGCAACTGGTGGTCGGCACCCACGCGCTGTTTCAGGACGACGTCCACTTTGCCCGACTGGGGTTGGTGATTATCGACGAACAGCACCGCTTCGGCGTGCATCAGCGCCTGGCCCTGCGCGAAAAAGGCGCACACCACAACCTGGCGCCGCATCAGCTGATTATGACCGCCACGCCCATTCCGCGCACCCTGGCCATGAGCGCTTACGCCGATCTGGATACTTCGGTGATCGATGAATTACCGCCTGGCCGCAGCCCCATTACCACGGTGGCCATTTCTGACCAGCGCCGTCACGAAGTTATTGAGCGGGTTAACCGCGCCTGTGCCCGGCCAGAACAAGGCGGCGAAAACGCCCAGGCCTATTGGGTCTGCACCCTGATTGAAGAAAGCGAAGCGCTGCAATGTCAGGCTGCCGAAAATACCGCGCAGGAACTCACCGCCGCGTTGCCGCATCTGCGTATCGGGCTGGTGCATGGCCGCATGAAGGCCGCAGAAAAAGCCGACGTGATGGCGCGCTTCAAAGCCCACGAGCTGGATTTACTGGTGGCCACCACCGTCATTGAAGTGGGCGTGGACGTGCCCAACGCCAGCCTGATGATTATCGAAAACCCCGAGCGCCTCGGGCTGGCCCAGCTGCACCAGCTGCGCGGGCGGGTCGGACGTGGTGCGGCCAAAAGCCATTGTGTACTGCTGTACAAATCGCCACTTTCCTTCACCAGCAAACAACGGCTGCAGGTACTGCGTGACAGTCAGGATGGTTTTTACATCGCCGAGCAGGACCTGGCCATCCGTGGCCCGGGCGAATTACTGGGCACCCGACAAACCGGGTTACAAATGCTGCGTGTGGCCGATCTGCAGCGTGATGGCGAGCTGCTGCCGCAGGTGCGCGATATGGCGCAGCAGCTGTGGACGCAGCATCCGCACACGGTCGAACCCCTCATCCAGCGCTGGCTGGGTGACGCCGAACGCTTTGCCAGTGTGTGATGTAAATCTGCGCAAGCCGCTGTCGCTTACGGCTATAATCGGCCCACCTGAATAAATGCAAATGGATGTCACCATGGCCATTCCCGCCACCGTACTGAAAGTGCTGGATGACTGGCACATCAACTATCAACTGACCGACGATCAGGAACTGTTTCAGCTTATGCAGAGTAATCCCCCGGCCTCCTATTCCGCCAAGGTCGCCAACGTCGTCTTTCTGAAAGACACCATCGGCCAGGTGCAGGTGGTGATTCCCGGTAACCGGCTGCTGGATCTGAACCAGCTGGCGCATCAGCTGGGGCGGCAGTTCACCGCGCTGTCCGGAGCGGAGCTGGAAAAACTGAAGCGTCAGCATGGCCTGACGGCGTTTCCGGCGCTGCCACAGGTAACCGGTATTGAAAGCCTGATCGACAGCCATCTGCTGGAACAGCAGGAACTCTTTATTGTGTCCGGCAGTGGTGAGGAATGGCTGAAACTGCCGATGGAGCAGTTCCGCACCTTAATTACCCGCTCCCGCATCGGTGACTACACCGCCACGCTGCACACCGACATTCATTATCAGGACGCCCATCAGGACCTGGATGATGTGCACGCCGCGCTGAAGCAGTTCACCCCGCTGCGCATCAGACAACGCCTGAACGAAACGCTGGATTTACCACCGCTGCCGGAAACGGCCCGCCGCATTATTGAACTGCGGGTCGATCCCAACGCCGATACCACCTCACTGGCGCAGGTGATCGAGCTGGACCCGGGTATGGCCGCCCAGGTCATGAGCTGGGCTCGCTCCCCTTACTACGGCACCCGCACCGAAATCAAAAGCATCGAAGAAGCCGTGATCCGGGTACTGGGGTTTGATCTGGTCATCAACCTGGCACTGGGCTTATCGCTGGGCCGCAGTTTGTCGGTACCCAAAGAAGGTCCGCACGGTTATGCGCCTTACTGGCAGCAATCGGTGGTCACCGCCAGCCTGTGTGCCGAACTGGTACGGCAGATTCCCACCCGCCTGCGTCCGAATCAGGGGTTGGCGTATCTCTGTGGCCTGCTGCATAACTTCGGCTATCTGGTGCTGGGGCATGTATTCCCACCGCAATTTACGCTGGTAAACCGCCATATTGAAGCCAACCCACACGTTAACCGCATGTATGTGGAACGGCACCTGCTGGGGCTGACCCGGGAACAGATTTCTGCCTGCCTGCTGCAACAATGGCGGATGCCGGACGAACTGATCGCCGCGGTGCGTCAGCAGCACAATCCGTTTTATGAAGGCGAGCACGCCGAATACTCACGCCTGCTTTACATTGCCACGCGCAGCCTGCGCCGCCACGGTTTTGGCGATGGCCCCTATGAGCAGACCGAAGATTTCCTGCTCGACACCCTGGGACTGAGCGCTGACAAAGTGGAAGAAGCCACCACCAACCTGCTCGCCCGCATGGACGATCTGCAGGTACTGGTGCAGATGCTGAATCGTTAACCGCTGTCTGCCGCGCAGCAGAACAACCTGTTGCGCCGCCGGCGTACTGCCGGGGCTGCATGCGCTGTGCTAGAATCGCCGCTCTTTCCGCCGGGGTAACCAGCCCCGGCTGCCAACAAACCGCCCCTGAGGCGGTGTCATAAGAAACTGTCTGCAGGTCACCTTAACCCCCATCCACTGCATGTGGCGGGCCCCGTATTGCCGGTGAGGAGCGAACCATGACACAACCCGGTTTAACCCCGGCGCAGCGCCGTATTTATCGCGCCGCGCTGTATTTGTTTGCCGAAAAAGGCGTTACCCAGGTCAGCGTACGGGAACTGGCGGAACAGGCCGGCGTGGCCCGCGGCACGGTGTACAACCATGTAGATTCGGTTGAAACCCTGTTCGAGCAGGTGTCCGAAGCCCTCACCCGGGAAATGAACCAGCGCATTGTGCAAAGCTTCCGTCACTGTCACGACAGCGACAGCCGGCTGGCCACCGCCATCCGCCTGTACATTAAACGCGCCCATGAAGAACCGGCCTGGGGGCAATTTATCAGCCGCTTTGGTTTTACCAGCCCGCCGTTACGCCGGTTGGGTGCCGGAGCGCCGGTGCAGCTGTTGCTGGACGGCATTCAGCGCGGCCATTATCAGGTGCGCACCGATCAGCTGTCGGGCGTGATCACCATGATCGGCAGCTCGGTACTGGGGGCGATTTATCTGGTGCGGCAAGGGCTGCGTACCTGGCGCGATGCCGGCAGCGATTGTGCAGAATTGGTGTTGCGCTCGCTGGGCGTCGCGCCGGAACGGGCGCAACAACTGGCGCAGGGAGAATTGCCAGCGCTGCCGGAGCCGCGCTGGCAATAACCTTACTTAACGGCTGTAACGCTCACGCAGCGCCTGGATACGACGCTCCAGCGGCGGGTGGGTGGAGAACAGCGCCGAGAATTTACCCTTACCGCCAATACCGAAGGCCACCAGCTCACCGTTCAGCTCACTGGGCTGATCGTAGGTTTGCTGCAGGGCCGCCAGCGCACTGATCATAGCGGCCGGGCTGACCAGCTCGGCACCGGCCTGATCGGCACGGAACTCACGGCGACGGCTGAACCAGGCGACGATGGTGGACGCCAAAATGCCCAGCACAATTTCCGCCGCAATGGTCGCTACATAGAAAGCAATACCGGGGCTGTCGCTTTCGTTTTTCAGAATGGCGCGGTCAACAAAGTTACCGATGATGCGGGCGAAGAACATCACAAAGGCGTTTACCACGCCCTGAATCAGGGTCAGGGTAATCATATCGCCGTTGGCGACGTGGCCGATTTCATGGCCCAGCACAGCCTTAACCTGGTCTTTATCCATACGCTGCAGCAAGCCGGTCGACACGGCGACCAGCGCGTTATTGCGGTTCCAGCCGGTGGCAAACGCGTTGGGCGATGCCGAGCTGAAAATACCCACTTCCGGCATACCGATACCGGCCTTTTCCGACAGTTCTTTTACCGTGCTTAACAGCCATTGCTCACCGGCATTATGCGGGCGGTCGATGATCTGCACGTTCATGGATTTCTTCGCCATCCACTTGGACAGGAACAGCGACACCAGCGAGCCGGCCATACCGAACACCAGACTGAACACCATCAAATTGGCCAAATCCAGCTGGCCGCCCTGGGCGTGATAACTGCCCACGCCCAGCAGCGACAGCGTAATACTGGCCACCAGCACCACCGCCAGGTTAGTGGCCAGGAATAAAATAATCCGCATCATCTGCGTTACCTCGTTTGTGTGATTCAGTGGTGGGTTTTTTGCCCATTTTTCTGAGTGCAAGAATGGTGATTTTTACGCCATTTTCAAGCGCTTTTATTGTCAGGAAGGGTAATTCCTGCTGCCACTTTCGGCGCGGGTTTCCTTCACCGCAAAAAAGCGTATTATGGCCGCGTCCCAGGGGGTGGCCGGTGCTGTTAAACCCGGCCTGAGATACCAGAGTTGCTGTCGGCCGAATGGCCGCACAACGGTGAACCCCTAGAACCTGATCCGGTTAGTACCGGCGTAGGAATGGGGGCGCAGTCCGGCTGTTATTCCGCGCACAATGCTGTCGAAACCGCTGGCTGGGCATCACAATCGAGAGGCGGCACAGTCCGCCCCTACGCACGTAACCGGGTTTTTCTTTAGTATTTTTTAAGGATTAACCCCGATGAAAAAAACCTCTGCCGCCTTGCTGGCACTGCTCACACCACTGGCCACCCATGCCGCTGACGCCGTTAATCTGGGCACTCAGACCGTCACCGCCGACTTCCGCAACACCGATGTGCAGCAACTGCCCGAAGCCGTTACCGTGGTGGACAGCGAGCAGATCGAAGCCCGTTCGGCCGAGCATCTGGAACAGATTTTAAGCTTTGCTCCCAACGTGAATTTTTCTGCCGGTTCCTCGCGTGGCCGTTATTACCAGATCCG
>Ga0181596_10006102_pt1 | contig 10412 bp, 6 predicted proteins | sample 041ome_6_FD_148655 | JGI IMG/M metagenome (GOLD analysis project Ga0181596, IMG submission 148655) | Coastal salt marsh microbial communities from the Groves Creek Marsh, Skidaway Island, Georgia - 041402US metaG (spades assembly) | ecosystem: Environmental > Aquatic > Marine > Intertidal zone >... | reverse complement strand
CGACCCATGCGCATAATCAAGAGTGCGGGTGGAATGGACAGCAAGACCGTCACCAAATAGATCGCCCAATGTTGGCCGGCGGGTACATCCCAGGTGTTGACCAGCGCCGCCGGCACAATGAGAAACGTCGCCATCATCAGTCCGTGCAGCAGGAAAATGCTCGCATACAGCACGGGTAGCCTGCCCCCGAATACGTGGTCCGCAGCCCAATCACCATCGGCGATGGCTGCTCCTTTCGCTGGGTTCCTTGGCATCAGCGTAAGAACGATCACCAAGCCGAGAGTACCCAGGCAGGCGGTCACAAGAAATACACCTTGCAGCCCCATGAGCGCCGCAATGACAGGGCCCAGCACAATCGCGAGTACAAACGACAGGCCAACGCTGGCGCCTATTACCGCCATGGCTTTGGTGCGTTGTGATTCCCGAGTGGAGTCCGCGGCCATTGCCGTCAGCGCCGCTGCAATGGCCCCCGCGCCCTGCAGGAAACGCCCGGCAATGATGCCGTTGATGGACTCGGCGTTTGCCGCAACCAGACTCCCCAGGATGAAAAGCAGCAGGCCGCCTATGACCACGGGACGACGCCCAATTCGGTCAGACAGCCAGCCCAGCGGAAGTTGCAGACACGCCTGGGTGAGACCGTAGGCACCCAGGGCAATACCCAGCTTCTCCGGCGTTGTTCCCGGGAGGTCGACCGCATAAATGCCCAGCACCGGCAAGACCATGAACAGGCCCAGCATCCGGAAGCTGTACAGGCTACCCAGCGCGAGAATCGCGCGTCGTTCGCCCGATGTCAGGGTATTTTCGTTAGTCACAGTCAATTCGGGCGCCAAACGCGTAGTTTAACACGACAGGATCGAGACTTAGAGCCATCGGCATGAGACCGATAGGCGTATACTGATATGTTGACCTCTTCAATAACGGCCACAGGCTCGCCTCTTCATGGATACCATTCAGGTCCGCGGCGCACGCACGCACAACCTAAAAAATATTGACCTGGACATACCCCGGGACAAACTCGTGGTCATTACCGGTCTCTCGGGATCCGGAAAGTCATCCCTGGCCTTCGACACCTTGTATGCCGAGGGGCAACGCCGCTATGTCGAGTCGCTGTCTACCTATGCTCGGCAATTTCTATCCATGATGGAAAAACCCGACATCGACCATGTTGAAGGTCTGTCACCCGCCATCTCCATTGAACAAAAGTCGACCTCACACAACCCGCGTTCCACCGTGGGAACCATTACAGAGATTTATGACTACCTGCGGCTTCTGTTTGCCCGAGTGGGGGATCCCCGGTGTCCCGAGCATGGTATTACGCTCAAAGCGCAGACCGTGAGCCAAATGGTCGACGCGGTACTGGCCCAGCCAGAGGGCAGCAAGCTGATGTTACTGGCACCGGTCGTGCGGGACCGCAAAGGAGAGCACCTGCATATTTTTGAGCAGATGCGAGCTGCTGGGTTTATTCGGGTGCGCGTCGACGGCATCCTCGTCGATCTCGACGATGTCCCTGCGCTGGACAAAAAGCGCAAGCACTCCATCGAAGTGGTCGTTGACCGATTCAAGGTACGAGAGGATCTTGGCCTGCGCCTCGCAGAGTCCTTCGAAACGGCCTTGGAGTTGACCGATGGCCTTGCTTCGGTAGCACCGATGGACGAAGGCGAAGGGGAAACTCTCCTGTTTTCGGCGCGCTATGCCTGTCCTGAATGTGGCCACGCCATTGATGAGCTCGAGCCCCGACTCTTTTCGTTCAACAATCCGGCGGGGGCCTGCGACAGCTGCGACGGTCTCGGCGTGACTCAATACTTTGATGAGAGTCGCGTGGTCGCGCATCCCGAAGCCAGCCTGTCGTCTGGCGCCATTCGGGGCTGGGATCGCCGCAACGTGTATTACTTTCACGTTCTGACGTCCCTCGCAGATCATTACGGCTTTGACATCGATAAACCCTTCGAAAAACTCTCAAAAAAACATCGCGACCTGATACTTTTCGGCAACGATGGAGAGGAGATCGAGTTCGCCTACGTCAATGACCGGGGCACCGTCTTTAAAAGACGCCACGCCTTTGAGGGCATCCTGCCCAACTTTGAACGCCGCTATCGAGAGACCGAATCCCAGTCGGTGCGCGAAGAGCTGTCCAAGTATGTGTCCACCGCGCCCTGCCAGTCCTGCGGCGGGACCCGGCTCTGCGAGGACGCCCGCAATGTCTTTGTTGACGAGCGCACCCTTCCAGACATTACCCATCTCGCGGTCGGTGAGGCCTTTGACTACTTTGAGGCGCTGGAGTTGGAGGGTCGTGCCGGAGAGATCGCCGATAAAATTCTCAAGGAACTGCGTGCTCGCTATCGGTTTCTGGTGGACGTCGGCCTCAACTACCTGACCCTCAACCGCAGCGCAGAAACCCTCTCGGGCGGTGAAGCCCAGCGAATCCGGCTGGCATCCCAGATTGGGGCAGGCTTGGTGGGCGTCATGTACATTCTTGACGAACCCTCCATCGGGCTGCATCAACGCGACAACGAGAGATTACTGAGGACGCTGACCCATCTGCGCGACCTCGGCAATACGGTGCTCGTGGTTGAGCACGACGAGGATGCCATCAGAACGGCCGACCACATTATCGATATCGGCCCCGGGGCCGGGGTTCATGGAGGCGAGATCGTCGCCGAAGGCACCCTTGCCGACATCATGAAGGTTGATGCCTCACTGACCGGGGCCTACATGGCCGGGCGGCGGAAGATCCCGGTCCCCAAGCGACGGCGCCCGGTCGATGCCTCACGTATGCTCATCGTTCAGGGGGCACGGGGTAACAACCTCCAAGCCGTCACGCTGGAATTGCCCGTCGGCTTACTGACCTGTGTTACCGGGGTTTCCGGCTCCGGTAAATCAACCCTCATTAACGGCACGCTATACCCCCTTGCGGCAACAGCGCTGAACGGAGCCACAACCCTCAAGGCTGCGCGCCATGATTCGGTGGCGGGATTGCAGCACTTTGATAAATGTATCGATATAGACCAGTCACCCATTGGCCGTACACCCCGATCCAATCCTGCGACCTACACGGGTATCTTTACCCCGATCCGAGAGCTTTTCGCGGGCACCCAGGAGTCCCGTTCTCGCGGCTATAAGCCAGGACGCTTCAGTTTCAATGTGCGCGGCGGGCGCTGTGAGGCCTGTCAGGGCGATGGCGTGACCAAGGTGGAAATGCACTTTTTACCGGACATCTTCGTCCCCTGTGACGTATGCAAAGGCAAGCGTTACAACAGGGAAACGCTGGAAATCCGATATAAGGGCCAGAGTATTTCGGAAGTGTTAGAAATGACCGTAGAGGATGCACTCGCATTCTTCGAGGCAGTCCCTGCCATCCACCGGAAGCTACAGACCCTGATGGACGTGGGCCTGTCCTATATTCGGCTCGGGCAGGCGGCTACAACCCTGTCCGGTGGTGAAGCGCAGCGCGTCAAGCTGGCCAAGGAGCTATCGAAACGCGATACCGGTAACACTCTCTATATTTTGGACGAACCGACCACGGGGCTTCATTTTGAAGACATTCGCCAACTTCTGGAGGTGCTGCATCGACTGAGAGACGGAGGCAATACCGTTGTGATCATCGAACACAATCTGGATGTCATCAAAACCGCTGACTGGTTGATCGACCTGGGCCCCGAGGGCGGTTCCGGCGGAGGACAGGTCATCGCGACAGGCAGCCCCGAGGCCGTAGCATCCAATCCGGCATCGCATACCGGTCAGTTTCTGAAGCCCCTGCTGCATGACGGCACATCGCCCACCAAGAGCGCAACGAAGCGTAAACCGCGACCCAAAGCGGCATGACCTTCCAACAGCAACCCCCGGTTGTCTGAAAATCACCCGGTCCTGTCTTGCCATGACCCCTTAGCACACCGACACTGTGATGTAATCCAAGTCGCCCAAAATAATAACCGGGAGCGGCGCAATGACCCTATCTGTAGCAGACCCCCATTCACTGCCCATTGCCGACATCGACGTCAGTGATCCGGAGCTGTACCGAACCGATACCTGGCGCCCCGTCTTTGCGCGGCTGCGCCAGGAAGATCCGATCCACTGGACAGAGAATGAGCAGTTCGGTGGCTTTTGGTCGGTCACCCGGTTTGACGACATTGTGACCGTGGACAAGAGCCACAATGACTTCTCTTCAGAGCCCGCCATCACCATTGGCGACTATGGGGACGACCTGCCCGTTCGCCAGTTCATCGCCATGGACCCGCCACTGCATGACATACAACGCAAGGCGGTGCAGTCGGTCGTTGCGCCCCGCAACCTCGCTGACCTCGAAAACCTGATCCGTTCACGTGTCAGCGCGATACTCGATGAGCTCCCCGTGGGTGTCCCCTTCAACTGGGTAGAACGCGTATCGATCAACCTGACCACACAGATGCTTGCCACCATTTTTGACTTTCCTTTCGAAGACCGGGAAAAACTGCCCTACTGGTCCGATATGGCAACCTCACTACCTGAAATAGCCGGCGGTGATGCCGATAACGACGAGCGCACCCGTGCCCTGACCGAATGTCTCGAGACCTTCACCACGCTGTGGCACGAACGCAAAAACAATCCGCCGGGAACCATGGACCTTATCAGTCTGCTGGCCACCAACCCTGCGACTTCGAACATGGTTGACGATCCTCTCGAGTATCTTGGCAACGTGATTTTGTTGATCGTGGGCGGTAACGATACGACCCGCAACTCCATCACCGGCGGTGTCGTGGCCCTCAATCAAAATCCCGAACAATTCGACAAGCTGAAAGCGAATCCGGACCTCGTAAGCTCCATGGTGTCGGAAATCATTCGCTGGCAAACCCCCTTGATGCATATGCGTCGAATCGCCACTCGAGACGTGGAGTTGGGGGGTAAAACGATCAGAAAAGGTGACAAGGTCGTGATGTGGTATTTATCGGGAAACCACGATGAAAATGCCATCGATAACCCGAACGCCTTCATCATTGACCGTGACAATCCGCGCTACCACCTGTCCTTTGGCTTTGGCATCCATCGCTGCATGGGTAACCGTCTTGGCGAGATGCAACTGCGCATCCTGTGGGAGGAAGTTCTCAAACGTTTCAGCCACGTTGAAATGATGCAGGAACCCACTCGGGTGCAGTCCAATTTTGTACGGGGTTACAGCGATTTGCAGGTGGTATTGCACGGCTGATGGAAGGAGCCCGGGGCGCGACATCCCGCGGCCGTAAATTTAGCGAGCAAGTCAATCGCCTGACCCACTGCGTAATAACAGGAAAACAATATGTCTCAATTTCATCTTAAGGTATTTGGGCCTGCGCTTCTGATGCTGACAGCTGCAGTGGCCGGATTTTCCACCATGGGATGGGCCGCAGGTGAACAGCAGGTCAACCCCGAACTTCTGGAATTACAGTTAAAACAAAAGCCCCTTCTCAGGAAGCTCGGTGACCGTGTATACGCGACGGAATTTATTGGCTACTCCAACCATGGATTCATCGAAGGTGACGACGGCATTATTGTGATCGACGGTGGCTGGTTCCCGGGGACCACAGCAATGGCCATCACCGAACTGCGCAAATACACCGATAAGCCCGTCGCCGCCATTATTTACACTCACCTGCACCTCGATCATTTTGGGGGTATGGGGCCGATCATGGCAGGACAGTCGGGCGATATACCCGTTTACGGTCCGGCGCACTGGCAAAAGTGGGTCACCCGATTATTGAAAACCGACCGTGAAAGCATCCTGCGCCGGGTCTACCTGCAGATGGGCATGCTGCTTCCCCAGGGGCCCGAGGGCACTGTGGGGAACGGTATAGGGCCCTCGCCCATCCCGGAACCCAATGACCCCCTCAGCCACCCGCCCACTATTGACGTCAGCGACACACTTGAAGTGGAGATCGCCGGCGTGCCCTTGCAGATCATGCCCATGGAAGGCGACGTCACCGAACACCTTTGGGTATGGCTCCCTGAAGACCGGGTGCTGTTCAGCGGCGACTCGCCACCCCATGGTGTATTCCCTGCGGTGGAGACCGCCCGTTTCGAAATTGGGCGCAACCCCGACGAAATGCTGGTGGCAGTGGAAACCAGTCTCGCACTGCAACCCGATTTTATTGTGCCAGGCCATTCAAGAACGCTGAGGGGTCGCGAGGAAATCGACAGCATCATGACCGGTGCACGGGATGCGATTACCTTCCTCATTGATCAGGTGAACCGATTTGTATTGAGCAACCGCTCCGTGGAAGAGCTGCTTGATACCCTGCATCTGCCTCCCGCCATCGCATCGAACCCCGAACTACAACCCTACTACCATCGCTGGGAATGGATGGTGCGGCAACGTTTCGTCAAGCTGGTCGGATTTATTGACGATTCCATGGATTACCTCTCCTTGAATGAGTTGGAAGAATCACGGCGGCTCGTGCCATTACTCGGAGGAAGGGACCGGGTGCTGGCGCTTGCCGAAACAGCGGTTGAGGGGGATCCACGCTGGGCCGCCCGGCTCGCGACTTATTTACTGCAGGTGGATGCTTCTGATCGCGCGGCACAGGCTGTGCGCCAGGACGCTTTCCTACGCGTCGCGCAGACCACCACCAGCACCAATGAGCGAAATTATTTACTGGGCCTGATTCTGGAAGAAAACGGCGACATCAATTTTGAGCAGCAGCTCGCCCCGCTCAACACCCGGGCGTATACCACGCTAAGCAGCCTTGAGCTGCTTAACCGTCTGAAATACCGACTGCGGGCGGAAGATGCCGATGATGTTGAGCTCAGCTTCAACCTCGATATCGAGGGCGAAGACTTCGTGCTTTCAGTTCACAACAATGTACTCAGGATCACCCCCGGGGCCTCCTCGGGTGACACAACACTCGAAATGAGCCGCGAGGATCTGGTCGCGGTTACAGCGCGCACCCGTGCACTGACCGCCGTTCCGGGTTGGAACAGGACGCCCATGGCAGGTTTAACTGCGCTGATAGAATAGCCCGGTGAGGCGGTATGACGACGAATTCACCGCTGGAGGACACCTATGACGGCAACAACCGGTGACACCTTGGTGACGGTGCACGAAGAGGACGCTCTGGGGATCATCACCCTGCGTCGACCGGAACGGCGGAATGCCATGACCCGTGATCTCATCCGCCAGCTGATCGCGGCGACGGCTGAGGTATCTGACAGGGATGCCCTTCGTGCCGTGATTATTGAGGCCGAAGGCGACACGTTCTCGGTAGGCGCCGATCTCAATGAAGTGGAGGCTATGATCAAGCCGCCCTCGCTATTGCGAGCACGGAAAGAAGCGGAGCTGGGCGGACAGATGATGCGCAGCATCCGAGACATTCACCAACCCACCGTTTGCGCTGTGCAGGGTGTCGCGACCGGAGGCGGTGCCTGTATCGCCGCCGCCTGTGACTTTCGCGTGGGCGCGGCTGATTGTCAGGCCGGGCTTGGGGAAGTCCGTATGGCCATGAATCTTATGTGGCATGCCCTGCCTTATTTTGTGGATCTTCTGGGCCCCGCACGCGCGAAGCAGATGTTGATGTCGGGTGCGCTGTTTCCCGCATCGACGTTGGCGAACTGGGGATTCCTCGATGAAACCTGCGACCGACAGGCGCTGGCGATGACAGCCCGAACCCGGGCCGGGACATTTGTTGACCTGCCCCCCGTCGCGGTCCAGATGATGAAGCGCAGTATCAATCGTTACGCACAGGCACTGGGAGAGTCCGTTATGCACATGGATCATGACCAGTGGCTGCTAACAGCCAGCAGCGCCGATTTTCAGGACGCGCTTCTCGCTTTTAGTGAAAAGCGCAAACCCAACCCGCGAGGCCACTAACCTGGGTCCCCCTGGCGCCAGTGCCACTGCGACCCGGAGGCCCTTGAAAACCTGCCCCGCTTAAGTTTTGGCGCGAGCGGGCAACAGCCTACTGATAAAACTCGGGGGCCTTGCGCAGCGTCTCGAAAAGAGCGAGGTCGTGCTGAATCCAGAACGTGGCACCCGTTTCGGTCACCTCCCTCTCCACCCGCGCCATCGCCGCCAGAGTCTGGTCTCTATTGGAATTGAAAAGCGGCACCACATGACGACTGCGACTCACGCGAAAATGATAGAGATCGCCGGAGAGAATGACGGGGCCTGTATCGGCGAGATCGACGTACAGTACCTGATGACCTGGCGTATGACCGTAGGCAGCAATGAGCCGGACACGACCATCGCCAAACACATCATGATCGCCGTCAAGAACCCGGACTGGCCGGTCCTTGATGCCTTCAAGCAACGCAAGATCGACAGCGGGAACCGGGTGATTTTCTGCGTCAACCACACCCGCATAATCTCCGCGCTGCACCAACCACTCGCCGCTGGCCACGTCGTTCGCTGCACCGACGTGATCCCAGTGGATATGGGAAAAAGCAGCGTACTCCAGCGAGTGAAGATCGAAGTCCAATTCCATAGCCTCGAGCTGGTGGGAAAGCGAGGTTTCGAGATAGACCTCAACGCCCTCGCCGCGTGCAACCCAGCCGGCCTTGCTCGCCAATTCCGAGGGCAATCCGGCATCCCAAAGCAGCTGTCCCCGGGGGTGATCAATGATGTAACAGGGCACCGCCAACTCACGAGCGAGGGTGTCAGTCTCAGCCAGACCAAAACCCGACACTGACTGAAAACTCACCCGGCCACAGTCGAAAACATAGAGCCGAATAGCGGTCTGTAGCTGGGCCCCCGCGGAGGTCGACGCGCCCCGGTCCGCTGATGGATCAACGCCCGCCGAGCGCACTTCCTCATCCTGCGCTCCACCGCAGGCCACCAACAGCATAAACAGCACAGCTGACAGACTGTAGTTGATCAGCAAATTACGGCCCTCCCGTCAAAGGTTCAGGCTAACAGATAGCTGTCATAGCGAGAATGACGCAGGCACCGAGACTTCACTTAAACACCGTCCCCTGATTGCAACCCATCGTCTTTCCCTGGCCCTTGAAAGGCAAAAACCCCGCAGCTTCTGGCAACGGGGTTTCTGAATAGGGTCAGACCATGATTCGGAGGATCAATCCTCGTCATCTAACTCGATATCATCCTCAACGCCTTCAGGCTCGGGTCGATCAACCAGTTCGACATAAGCCATGGGCGCTTTATCGCCGGTTCGATAGCCACACTTGAGGATACGGATGTAGCCTCCGGGGCGCTCAGCGTAGCGTGGACCCAGTTCATCAAACAGCTTGCCAACGGCTTCCTTGCTTCGGGTCCGGTCAAACGCGAGTCGGCGATTTGCCACGCTGTCCTTCTTGGCCAGGGTAATCAGGGGTTCCGCATAGCTGCGCAACTCTTTGGCTTTGGGTACGGTGGTCTTGATCAACTCATGCTCAACCAGCGAAACCGCCATGTTGCGAAACATGGCCTTACGGTGGGAGCTGTTGCGATTTAGCTGTCGACCGCTGTGACGATGACGCATTGTCCTATTCCTTCATTATGGTCTCCACCTGGGAGACCGGTTACCTTGTAATTGTCTTAGACGCTCAGCAAGCGCTCATCGTTACGAAGACTGGCGGGCGGCCAGTTTTCCAGACGCATTCCCAACGACAAACCGCGGGACGCCAGAACGTCCTTGATTTCGGTCAGTGACTTCTTGCCGAGGTTGGGCGTTTTCAGCAACTCCACTTCGGTGCGCTGTACGAGATCGCCGATGTAATAAATATTTTCTGCCTTCAGGCAGTTGGCTGATCGAACCGTCAACTCGAGGTCGTCCACTGGACGCAGCAGGATAGGATCGACTTCATCATCGGCTTCCTGAGCCGTCGTCTGGGCTTCGCTCTCAAGATCAACAAAGACCAGCAACTGCTGTTGCAGAATGGTGGCGGCACGGCGAATCGCCTCCTCGGGATCGATCGTGCCGTTGGTCTCCAGATCGATGACCAGCTTGTCGAGGTCAGTGCGCTGCTCGACTCGAGCCGAATCCACAACGTAGGACACACGGCGCACCGGGGAGAAAGACGCATCGAGCTGCAAGCGACCGATGGACCGCGTTTCTTCTTCAGGGTTGATACGAGAATCGGCCGGCGAATACCCACGACCGCGCTCCACCACCACGCGCATGACCAGTTCCTTGTCAGCAGTCAGATGGCAGATGACATGCTCGGGGTTACCGATCTGCACGTCGTGATCGGTTTGGATATCGGCCGCAGTGACAGTGCAGGGGCCCTTGGCCACCAGTGACAACTCCGCTTCCTCCTTGCCCGACATGGACAGGGCAACGCCCTTGAGGTTGAGGAGCATTTCGATGACATCTTCCTGCGCACCCTCTACAGCGGAATACTCGTGCTGCACACCGTCGATCTCTACTTCGGTAATGGCGCAGCCGGGCATTGAAGACAGCAGAATGCGCCGCAAGGCGTTACCGAGGGTGTGACCAAACCCGCGCTCGAGGGGCTCGAGCGTGACCTGCGCA
>Ga0181596_10006075_pt1 | contig 10446 bp, 8 predicted proteins | sample 041ome_6_FD_148655 | JGI IMG/M metagenome (GOLD analysis project Ga0181596, IMG submission 148655) | Coastal salt marsh microbial communities from the Groves Creek Marsh, Skidaway Island, Georgia - 041402US metaG (spades assembly) | ecosystem: Environmental > Aquatic > Marine > Intertidal zone >... | reverse complement strand
TTTTGGGAATAAAAAGAACGGCAAAAGGCAGTTACGCGTCAGTTTAGAGATTACGGATGAAATCCATCATCATATCCAAAACGGAGAAAAAACGATCCGATCTTTCTTCTCGACGAGTAGAAGAAAGAGAAATATACACATTGTCGCGAGAAAGAAAATCGCACCAACTGAACTTGCGAAGACGACAGCGCGGCGGCTTGCCCCGCCGAGCTCAGGGAAATCGCGGCTGCCACGACCGCGGAGACCGCTTTCCCGGCCAAAGATGATGATGATGATTGCGCCTCCGCACTCTTCTCGAAATCATCATCTTTCGAGAAAAATCCCGCTCTTGCGCAACTCTTCTTTTTGCTCGAAGAACTACTTTTTCGTCGGCTGCCCGCGACAAACTGCGCGGAATTAAATGCGCCGTTTCCTTTGCTCGACAGCAACATCGCCGCATTCGGCCCCGCCATTATTACGTGATGCGTGTGTGTATATCTGCAAAGCGTGTGCGTTGCTCGAATGAAGGTTTTTGAGACGAGAGAATGTGTTGCACTGACACCAAAGAGAAGAGAAGAAATTTGAGAGAATCTGGTGGTCGTTCCTTAAACCCTCGTTTGTTTGAAGGGCTTTCTTTTTTTTTTTGATTGTTTAGGGTTTAGAAAGAGCAGAGAAAATATCCGTCTCTGCCACGTGTGTAATCGTTTCAAAGAAAGACGCCAATTTCTCTGCCTCTGAAAGAGGGATTTATACACGCGACGTTATACGAAGTGAGAGATATACTAATGACAGAGAGAGAAGGAAAAGAGGACGATCGGGGAGGCACCGCGGAGGTACGGTTCATTCTTTTTATTTTTACCGTTAGTTTATGAGTGGTAGTATTGCGCGGGTTTTAACGCTTCTGTGTTTGTTGTTTCCCAAATGACTCGCGCTTGAATATAATTGTTTGCCCTCGCGTCGTTCGTTGTTTTCTTTGCATTTATAATAAAGTTTGAACGACTCACGCGTGTAAACACTTCTCCGTAGATATACCTCCCAAACTACAGAATAGGAAAAACGCTCGGGATAGGCTCGTTCGGGAAAGTGAAAGTCGCCGAGCACGTTCTGACCGGGCACAAAGTGGCCATTAAAATCTTAAACCGGAAAAAAATCAAAGCCATTCACATGGAAGAAAAAGTACGAAGAGAGATTAAAATATTACGCTTATTCATGCACCCACACATTATCCGGTTGTACGAAGTTTTAGAAACCCCGCACGATATATTTGTCGTCATGGAATACGTGAAGAGCGGGGAGTTGTTCGATTACATCGTGGAGAAAGGGAGGTTAGGGGAGAACGAAGCGCGGCATTTTTTTCAGCAAATCGTGAGCGGCGTGGAGTATTGTCACAGGAACATGGTCGTACACAGAGATTTGAAACCGGAAAATTTACTGCTGGACTCGAAGAATAACGTGAAGATTGCGGATTTTGGTTTATCGAACGTGATGAGGGATGGGCATTTTTTAAAGACGTCGTGCGGGTCGCCCAACTACGCCGCGCCGGAAGTTATTTCCGGGAAGTTGTATTCCGGGCCAGAGGTGGACGTGTGGTCGTGCGGGGTCATCATGTACGCGCTGTTGTGTGGGTCGTTGCCGTTTGATGACGAATCGATTCCAAATTTGTTTAAGAAAATAAAGGGGGGGATATATACGTTGCCGAGTTACGTCAGTCCCGGAGCGAGAGACTTAATCAGTCGGATGTTATTAGTCGACCCGTTGAAACGAATTACGATGGCAGAAATTAGGAACCATCCGTGGTGCACGTGTCATTTGCCGAGATACTTAGCGGTTCCGCCACCGGATACGTTGTCACAGGCGACGAATATCGATATCGAGACGTTGGAAGCGACGGTGGCGTTGGGTTTTACCAGAGAGCAAGTGAAGGACGCGTTGAGACATCAAGTGAGAAATAAAGCGAGCGTGACGTACTTTTTGTTGTTGGATAACAGACGTAACTTGTACGGAGGCTATCTAGGCGCAGAGTTTGAGCAAGGAGAGTTGGAAACAGATTCGAGAAACGCGCAAATGTTGGGACAACAAGGCGGGATCGGGTCGCCGACGGGCGCGAGCCCGATGGGCCATCGAAGACCGTCGCAAATTCAATCGAATCTGATGCAACAGAGGTTAGTCACGAGCGAACAGCGGTGGATGTTGGGTAAAAGTACGACGATGGCAGCTCCGGACGTGATGAATGAAATCTTTAGAGTTTTAACGGCGTTGAAAGTGAACTGGAAGAAAATTGGACCGTATAATTTAAAGTGTCGGTTCTTGTTGAAAACGCTCGAGAAATACACGACGACGAATAATAACGGGAGAACCTCGGAAGTCGGATCTCCGCAACGAATGGGAGATAACGACGATTTAGACACCGCGATGGAAGAAGACGCCACGACGACGAATACTAATAACACGAATACTAATAACGAACCGACGACGCCGGACCAGAGCGATTTTAACGAAGGCCAAGACGTCGGACCGGTGATGAAGTTTGAGTTGCAAGTGTATAAAATGAAGGACGATCGGTTTATGATTGATTTCCAACGAATAGAAGGTGGAGTGGTGACTTCTTTAGACGTGGTTTCGTTGCTCATGAAGCGATTACAACTCCGATGATAATAATAAAGCGATAATAATACATACTGAGCTCATGAGTTGGTGTTTAATAAAAAAGCAAGCGCGGTGTTGAAAACACATTTTGTATTCTACCTTTTCTTTCGAATCTTCAATCTTTTATCCTACGTACTAGTTTTGAGCTATCTTCTCTTCCCTCTTTCGACGATCACGATATTTCCATCGCGTCGCCACCACCGTTCTCTTCTCCTTTGTCTTCGTCTTCGTCGTCGTCAACGCTCACGGCACTTTGCGCGGCGTCGAAATAATTCGCGCAATTGAAATCAGTCTCTAAATATTTCCTCGCCGCCGCTTCCGTGCGTAGCGTTTCAAAGTGGAATCGTTTCATCTTTCGTTGCGGCCCGCTTCCTTTCCAAACCAACGTGCACTTGTTATTTTCCGCGCGCTCGATTTCCTCGTCCGTGTAATCTTCGTTCGTTAACTTCCAATCCATCCTTCGCATCATCAACTTTTCGTATCTTTTCAAACCTTTATTAGTGCCTTCGACGATGACAATAGTAAACGTATCCGTGATTATACCAATACCAGTCAAGTGATTCTCTTGCGCGTTCACGTCTATTTTGAACTTGTTCTTCACGTTTCGCATGTTTTCAACCCTATACACGTGCGTGAACACCTCGCCGGCTTCGCTCGTGTTGTCTCTCAACAACTTTCGAATTTTCTTTTCTCTTCGTTCGGCGGGGGTTAACTTTCTCGACAAGTTTCGATCGTCGTGTGCTTGCTGTCTCTCTTCCATCTCCTCTTTCACTTTCTTTTCAATCATGGTTGGATCTAAAACCGCTTCTTCGGTCAACACGCGCATCATGTTTGAAATTTTCACCTTTGGCTTTGGCGGTTCCAACACGCCTTGGCGAATCATCTCCTGTTTTTCCTGTTCTCTGGCGACGCGGCGTTGGTGACGTAATTTCTTTTGCTCCTTCTTGGTGAGTTTTACTGCGGGTGGTGGCGGTGGCGGCGCTTCCATCGGCGGGTCGTCCAAGTACGGGTGCTCGACGTATTTTGTAATCTTGTCCGTGTTCAAGACGCGCTCCCAGAGCGCGCCGACTTTATCGTCCTCCAAGACTCTATCGTCCAAAGGAACGTCCGCGTACGTTTTCCCGTCTTTCAAAAACGGTTTATCCCACCACTCGACGTCGTCTACTGGTCGATCGTGCACGATAGCTTCTCCGATATCTATTTTGACTTCACCCGCGACTGCGGCTTCCAACGCTTCCGTGTGCGCCGCGCGTTTCTTTTCCCGGTCTTCTCGAGCGCGGATTTTTATCGCATCGACTTCGCCGAATTTATTCACGAGACGCGCGAAATCAGCTTGCTTTTCGTACGTGCCTTTAGCCACAAACTGTTCATTTAGAAAGATAGAGAAAGAAGAGAGCGTTAGTGTAAAATTCATCATCATAAGAGAGAAGAAGAAATCCTTTTTCTCCTCTCTACTAGGATTTGAAGCAAACAAAAAAATGAAATATGCACCAGATGGTAAGGAGGCCGCGCTCACTGATTCTAAGCGCGTTTCCAGCTGTCCGGCCCGCTGTTCGATGTCGCAAGGGTAAAAATTCTTTCAAGTCACGGAAATAATAAGACTGACAAGAGAGTGTGCCTTGCATGTGCGAAAAACAGAAGAACCGAATCTTTCGCAAAGAGAAAAACAAACGAGAGAGAGAGAGAGAGAGAGAGAAAAAAAAAATCTACGACGACTACTACTACTCTAAATAAGACTCACCTGAAGCGACGGTTTCTTCCTGTTGTGTTTCTGCTTCACCGCAATTTCGGGATCGATCATGTCCTCTTTCGTCCCCTCGTCTTTTTTCCCGCCGGCGGCTGTATCGCCTCGTCGTCGCATCTCTTCCATCGCCACTTCGCGTTCGGCTTGTAAAAACGCCTCTCTCATTTTTTGCTTTTCGTTGACTTTCGTCGTCGCCGAGTAATCTTTCGCTCGAACGATGACTTTCCCATTTTCGTCCACCTCTTGACCTTTCTCGTTGACGCGTAAAACCGGCGCCGGACCGGTCTTTTCAAACTTAGCTTCCGTGCTGGTTTTCGTATTCTTTTTCTGTTGATGTTGCAACGCCGCCAATCGGGCGGCGGTTTCTCGCGCTTTTTCGATGGCGCGTTGCGCCGATATCGGTGGTTGCGCTGTCGCTGCTACTGGTGGCGGTGGTGGCGGTGGTGGTAATGACGGTGGCGGCGGCAGCAGCGACGCTCCTCCCGCTGCTTCCATCTTTTTCATCTTCATCTTCTCCGCCAACGCTTTTTGCTTCTTCATCAACTCCTTCGCTTTCTGCATTTTCCCTCTCATCGCGGCGGCGGCGGCGGAGGCGCTACTGTTCTTCTTCGCTTCCCCTTCTTCTTTAATCGTTTCTAACTTTATTACTTCTTCTTTTTCTTCTTTACCTGCCCCCTGTTTCTTCTCGACGGCGTCATCCTGCATTGGCGGTGGTGGCGACGGCTCCGCGCTTTTCGATCTCGATCGACCTCTTCGCAACGGCGGCGGAGGTGGTTGTTTCCGCGTCGTACTCATTTCGTTGTTGTTGTTGTTGTTGTTGTTGTTCGATTTCTTCTTTTCATTTTCATTTTCATCGTCTTTATCATCGTCTTCTTTCGTTCTTCTTCTTCTCGTCGTCGTCGTCGTCGTTGTTGTTGTTGTTGCTCCTGCGGCGACATTTTCATCATCATCGTCATCTTCTCCTCCCTCTTTGTCTTCGTCTTCTTTCCGCGGTCGTTTCCTACTCTTCGTCGTCCCACTCCTTTTCTCTTCTTCTTGAACTTCTTCTTCTCTCAAAGCCTTCTCCAATCTGTTCAACAGGACGTCTTTTACCCCGTCGGTGGGTATTCGATAATTCCGATTTCAATTCCGCCACGGTTCGTTTTTTCGCGTTGTTCCCATTATTACCGTCGTCTTCTTTGCCACCATCAAAACCACGCTTCGTTTTCCTCGTCGTCGTCCTCGTCGTCATTCGCCTCTTCTTTTCCTTCTCTCTCTCTGAAAACTCTCTTTAGTCTCGCTCTCTCTCTTCCGTTATGTTATTATACACTACTACTCCTACTGCGAAAAAGAGAGGGATGAATCGAGATATATACAATGAAGAAAAAATGTGTGTTTTGTCGCAAACTCTCGTGTTTTCTTCTTCTTTTTTGTCTTCTTTGTCTTCTTCTTCTTCTTCTTCTTTTTCAGTCGCTTTGTCAGTTCTTCTCTTTTGTTGCTCTTCTTTTGTTTTTTTTCTCGTTTTTAGGGTTTCTGTCTCGAGAGGTAAAACTTTTTTTGTTCTTCTTCTTCAATTCTTCAGTTCTTCAATTCTTCAAAGAAGTTCGTTTTTTACTGCGTTTTGTTTTTGTTCAGATTAAAAACGGTACACACTACATAGTATCACAGAGAGCAGCGGTATGGCGAGATCATCGTTGACGTCTCGTTCTTCTTCTTCTTCTTCTTCTTCTTCGCGAGGAGGAGGAGGAGGAGGACGAAAAGGCGTCTTTTTCTTCCTCTGTTGTTTTCACATCATCGGTGTCATCGTTTCAATCATCCTCCGTTGCGCATCGGTCGATGTGATTTTGGTTTCCGCTTCTTCTTCGCACGAAGAAGGTTTTGGAGAGGAAGACGAACGTTCCGTGAAATCGTTCAAAGTCTCGCGAAATATAGGGGGGTCTTTGTCTTCTTCGAAGGAGAAGGAGGAGACGAAAGTTTCGTCCTCTTCCTCCTCCAACGCGTTGCTCGATCTCGCGTCGAACAAAAAACACGGCGAAGAGATACAGTTTCCTCTTTGGCACTCGCTCGAGTACTTCATTAATAACGAGAATACGAAAGAAGAAGGTAAAGAAGAAGAGTTCGTGAAAGTAGGGACGATTTCCGGGACGATCGTTTTGGAGAACAACAACAACAACGTGAATAACAACGAGAAGAGTAGTAAAGCGTCTGGTACAAAATTTCGTTTGAAAGATGTGAAAGTCCATCGGGACGAGATGACCACGCGAGAGAAGGACCAATTGCAAAGTTTAGCGAAGAAAGGGCGTAAGTATCGGGTGCGAGTTCCAGCGAACGTCTTGGCACCGAGCGGAAACGCGTTCGCGCAAGCCGCGAGTCCGGCGCGATGTGTCGTGACGAGTCGATTGAGAGAGAGTTTCACGTTGCACATGGACGATAGCGGGAACGTTTTAGCCGTGGATTACGACGCGGAGTGTCCGGCGGAAGTGCATTTATTAGGAGGCGGAGAAGAGGGTAGTTTAGGAGGAGAGGCGGACGACGGAGGTGACGACGGGGACGCGTCGTTATTCATCGCGGACGGGGCACAGTTTCGATCGGTCGCCACGGCGAGATTTCCGAAACGCGCGCCGCAGTTGAACGCGGACGCGGCGATGACGGACGTCAGAGGGCACGGAGGCCCGATGGACACGAAGAAAGCGCAGGAAATTAAAAACCGAAGAGCGCGAGGGGAAAAGGTGGATGCGACGACGAAAGAGTTGACGTGGTTTCAAAGAAACTACATGTGGGTAGTGCCGGTCGCTTATTTTATGTTTATGAATATGGTGCAAGAGCAAGGAGGAGGAGGAGGAGGAGGAGCTCCTGCTACGCCGGCGACACAAAAGAAATCGAATTAAAGGGTTTTGAATACTAATAACACGTAAAATAATTGCATTACAGCGCGGCGGCTTTCATTCATCGTCTTCATCTTCATCAAAAGCTCCTCGCTTCGGCGGAATCGAGCTCTTCGCTCAACCGCCCGAGCTTCGCGTTCAATCGCACATCCGCCTCGTCGCTAAACTCGTCGATCGCCTTATTCAACTCCGCAATCTTTTGGTTCAAACTCTTCCTCGTTTCCTCCAACTCTTTTTCCGCTCGTTTCTCTAATTTTATCGAGGAGGAGGAAGTCGCGTTCGTCTCCTTTTCCTCTGTCCAATTTTCCTCCTCCTCTTCCTCTTCTTCCTCCAACAAATCGTCCAAGACTTTTTTCCCTTTCAAGATGTGTTTGCTTAACTGCGGCGCGAACAAAAACCCGAGCGCGCCGAATATCGCGCCGCCGATTAACAACCCACCGACAAACCCGCCTTTTGCTTTCCCTCCTGATTTCGGGACGATGTCGTAATCTTCGATGTTTGCTTTTATCTGTGTCGTCGTTTTTTTTTTCTCGGACCGTTGGTGAAAATGTCGTCGGTTTTGCGCAAAATTTCGACCCCCGTTAAAAGAAGACAACAAAGAAGAAGAATTTGAACTGCACGAGGAAAACGATCCGCTCAGAGATCTTTCTCTTCTTCTTTCTCTTCTCGTCCGGGAGGAAGAAGAAGAAGAAAAGGTAAAGGTTTTCGTCGTCGTACACGCAAAAGGAGTCATCGAGTGTTTGATAGATTTTTTGTGCAAACTTTTCCCCTCTTCTTTTTTTGTGAGCAAAAAAAATGCCAAAACCCTAAACCGAGCATGGACCTGAGAATGAGATAAGAAGGAGAGACACTTTGGAAATGCATCACATCACGACACGCTTAAGAAGAAGAAGACAAAGACAGAGAAGACAAAGAAGATGATGATGCGATCGTTATCGTCATCCTCGTGTTCCAGTAATACTGCTGCCACGTCATCGTGTGCGAGAAGAAGTTACGATGATCAACGTCATCGAATACTACTAGGGAAGAAGAACACGATGAGAAGGAAAAGGGGAGAGATGTTTATGTTGGTGAGAAACAACGCGGTGTCTCAACCTCCCCCGAATAAGAAAAAAGCGGCTTCGAAAGAGAATAATAAAAGCGATGGAAACGAGGTTCTCGTCGTCCCTCCGGAACGAATACGAAACTTTTCCATAATCGCGCACATCGACCACGGGAAATCCACCATCGCGGACCGGCTGTTGGAAATGACCGATACGGTCGCGCAGAGAGACATGCAAGCGCAACTGCTGGATGGGATGGATTTGGAGAGGGAGAGAGGGATTACGATCAAGTTGAACTCTGCGAGAATGAATTTTACGAGCAAGAAAGACGGGGAGACGTACGTGTTGAATCTGATTGATACGCCGGGACACGTGGATTTTTCGTACGAAGTGTCCAGGTCGTTGGCGGCGTGCGAAGGGGCGTTGTTGGTCGTCGATGCCAGTCAAGGCGTGGAAGCGCAGACGTTAGCGAACGTGTATTTGGCGCTGGAGAACGATTTAGAAATCGTGCCGGTTTTGAATAAGATTGATTTGCCGGCGGCAGATTGTGATCGAGTGGCGCAAGAAATCGAGGACGTTTTGGGATTGGACGCGTCCGAGGCGGTGCAATGTTCGGCGAAAGCCGGGATTGGAATGGAGGATATTTTAGAAGACATCGTGCGATTGGTTCCACCGCCGAGAGTGCCGGTGGAAGGTGAACCGTTGCGAGCGTTGATTTTCGATTCGTATTTCGATACGTACAGAGGCGTCGTCGTCGTCTTTCGAGTCTTTGACGGCGAAGTCAACGTCGGGGATAAGATTGAGTTGATGAATACCGGGGCGAAATACGACGTGTTAGAACTTGGCGTGATGAAGCCGAACAAAATCCCGGTGAAAACGTTGCGTCCAGGGGATGTCGGGTATTGCGTGGCTGGGATTAAGGCCGTCAAAGACGCGAGAGTAGGGGATACGATTACGCTAGTGAAACATCGAGCGGAGAAAGCGTTGGCGGGATACAGCGAAGCTATTCCGATGGTGTATTGCGGTTTATTCCCTACCGATACCGATCGATACAACGATTTGAGAGATGCGCTGGAAAAGTTGCAACTGAACGACGCGTCTTTAAATTACGAACCGGAGGTATCTTCGGCGATGGGATTCGGTTTTCGATGCGGCTTTTTAGGGTTACTTCACATGGAAGTCGTCCAAGAACGATTAGAGAGAGAATACGATCTCGATTTGATCACCACGGCACCATCGGTTGTTTATCACGTCTACATGGCCAACGGTGACATGCTCACTGTGGCGAACCCGGCGGAGCTCCCCGACGCCGCCGGTCGAGACCGCATCGAAGAACCCTTCGTTAAACTCGAGTTATTCACGCCGAAAGAATACGTTGGATCGTTGATGGAACTCGCCACCCAACGCAGAGGCGAATACATCGACATGACGTTTCTCTCCCAAGATCGAACGTGTTTGAGATACGACATCCCTTTGGGCGAAGTCGTGACGGACTTCTTCGACCAACTCAAAAGCCGATCGAAAGGCTACGCGAGCATGGAATACAAATTCAACGAATACCGCGAAAACGATTTAGTTCGCTTAGACGTCATGATCAACGGCGAAGTCGCTGAACCGTTAGCTACCATCACCCACCGCTCCAAAGCCTACGGCATCGGACGAGGGTTAGTCGATAAACTCAAAGAACTCATTCCGCGACAACAGTTCAAAATCCCAATCCAAGCCGCGATCGGGAACAAAGTCATCGCGAGCACGCAACTCAGCGCCATGAGAAAAGACGTCTTGGCGAAATGCTACGGCGGGGACATCTCGAGAAAGAAAAAACTGCTCAAAAAGCAAGCCGCGGGTAAAAAAAGAATGAAAGCGTTCGGGAAGGTTGAGATTTCCCAAGAGGCGTTCATGGCGGTGTTGCAAATCGACCAGAGCAACCTCGAACAATAAGGCCTCGAATACGTAAAAAAATTTCGCTCGCAAAGCTCGTTGTATAATCAATCGATCAATACGTAAGGTATACGTATTAGCTCTGTGTATTTCGTTTTGCCTTCCCTCCTTGAACTCGACTGAAATCGGCATCGGCCCGCGTCGTTCTCGTACGTATATTCACCCCAATAGGACATCTTTTGTTGTCGCACAAACTTTTTTTTTCTTTTTTTTTTTGGGGGTTAGGGTT
>Ga0181596_10006065_pt1 | contig 10451 bp, 7 predicted proteins | sample 041ome_6_FD_148655 | JGI IMG/M metagenome (GOLD analysis project Ga0181596, IMG submission 148655) | Coastal salt marsh microbial communities from the Groves Creek Marsh, Skidaway Island, Georgia - 041402US metaG (spades assembly) | ecosystem: Environmental > Aquatic > Marine > Intertidal zone >... | reverse complement strand
GAAGGTTGCAGTCACGATGGAAAGGCATACAAGATGGCAAAGAAAACTTGCAAGAAAATGGGACGTTGTGGGAAATATCTGGGAGACAAATACTAACTACATGCTGAAATTGGGTAAATATTGATTCAAAGCATCTTTGGATGAGTATGCATACACAAACTATCCACATAATGTTGGCAAAATTTCAAAAACAATATGATACGTTCATCAGACATTCAGGCGTAGATGTCGTTGACTATCAGAAAACTGGGCTTGAGTGGTGCTTGAAAAACGAAAAGCCATACCTCAAGCAGAGCATGGGTCCATTTGATGATTTCAAAGGAGGGATATTGGCAGATGAAATGGGTATGGGAAAAACAATCACCATGCTGTCTCTCATCTCTTCCAATGTGGTTCCCCATACGTTGATTGTATTACCTCCTTCTCTTATTTCGCAATGGGTTAGTGCCATTGCGAAGTGCTGCTACACCGACCCTGTCGTCTATCACGGTGCGAAAAGGAAGAACCTTACTGACACCAAAATCCTCAACGCATCTATATGCATTACAAGCTATGGAATGTTAAAAGATAGTCGGTTTATTAACCTTTGTTCCAACCACTGGAATAGAATCGTATTTGACGAGGCTCACTACATGCGTAACTCGCGCATCAAGACATTCCGAGTGTGTCTTGCGTTTTGTGATAGGCACCGATTGTCATCACCTAGACTATCTACGTGGATGTTGACCGGAACTCCGATATGCAACAAGGAAGACGACATCTTGTCGTTGTGTTATATCATCGGTATTCCTAGCTATATGGTTGCGAATAACGAAGATGAACTAAAGACAGATAAACTAATGTATAGAACTAAACAAGATGTAGGTATTGCTATGCCACAGCTTGTCTCAAAGGATGTATCTGTATTCTGGGATACAAAGAGTGACGAATATAAAGTTTCTCAGCTCTTTCATTCTCAAGTCATAGAACCTGAAAACTGGGATTCAAACATTTCCAATGATGTCTCTGACTATTTTAAAGAAAATCCATTGAAAAAAAAAGGGCTTTGGATACGCGCAAGACAAGCGTGTATACATCCTTCCCTTCTTCGTTCCTACTTCAATACGTCCCACAAACTTGCCCTTATCGGTGGTATTGAGGATAAGGGTATATTTACAGGTTATTCACAAAAATACTTGTCACAAAAAATGAAAGCCATCCTATCCACCCTATATAATCAGCACTCTCTTTACCCTGAAAACAATCGCATTATATTCTGCAATTACATTGACGAGATGAATATCCTAAAGGATAACATTACACAATTTTACACAAACAGAGGATTGGATGTCCCTTCTATCGACCTCATCAACAGTAGAATTTCAAAAAAAAAACAGGCCACGATCTTAGAAAATAAAGAGACCCCAACAAACATTCTGATTTTACAGCTATCTATGTGTGCGGAAGGTCTTAACCTCCAGAACTATAATGAGGTTTACTTTGTCTCACCCACTTACAATCCTTCTATCGAACAACAAGCAATCGCGCGATGCTACCGCAGAGGTCAGCAAAAAGACGTATATGTTTTCAAGTTCAATATGAAATCTCTTGTCGATTATAATGCGAATGACACTGTAAATGCCCTTTCAAGCAAATTGCCAAACGAAATGATCTCTCGAATTTGGGATTATATCAAACCCACACGCAATGGATTATCATATAACAAGAGCTCCCTTGACGAGCATATTACAAGTCTATCACAATCCAAACAAGATATCATTGACAAATACATATTACCTTCTACAAGTCCATAATTATATATTAATTCATATATCATTATGGTAAATACAAAACACCCCAAGTACATTTTCTATTTATTTTTTATCAAATACGAATTTGGGTTTATTATTAATATATTCCAATTTTCCCATTTTGATTAACTCTCCTGTTCCTTCAACTGCGTTATTATAACTTTCCATATCATATATTTCATTTGTTTCTTTATTTAATGCATAATCCTTACGACGATATGTGATTTTCTGTGCGACCCAGCTTATTGTCTTTACATTCAGTTCTTTGAATGTTTGATCGATACTGATATTTGGATGGCTGCCAAAATCATTTGATTTGATATTTCCAAAATTATAACATACTACCTTTTCATCATTGCGTTTTGTAGCATACAAGTTACAATCAAAAGAACTTGATTTTACAGCATCTAATACTTGATTATTTATGTTTTCTTTCAACGACGCTGTTTCAAATAATGTTTCATCCGTAGTAATTGGAGTCATACCGTCTATCTTACTTACATCACGAATTCGTAATTCAATATGCTTTTCACTCGTCTTTTGTTCTTCTGAAAGAACCGATAAATACATATACACTTTTACCGTGCGAAGACTCTTAGGTAAATCTTCGTGACTGCATATACGACGAGCGCGCCCGATTACTTGATTGGGACGTACCATATGCCAATATGGTTCCATAATATGGACGAATCGCGTATCTTTCAAACTAATTCCCTCCGCACCAGATGCTGTAATCATAAATATCTTGATTATTTCTCCGTATAAGTTATTTTTGGATACCTTCTGAAGCTGTGTTGTGATTTCCTCTGGTATAACTTTCCAGTTATTGTTATAAATATTACGAATTAATTCCTTTTCTTCCGATGTTTCTGTGCCTGTATACAATACAAATTTGGGTTTTTCTTCATCCCCAATATTTTGGACGATAGACCACTTTCCAGTTGAAGTATTCTTTTTCACTTTAAACTCAGCATATCCATTCGCTAATAATATTAATCGGATAATACCAATACCTTCTATGGTGCGGAACTGACTATATATTAGATGTTTCCCTTTGTTATCGGGATGTTGTAGATTATTTATCAATTCTACAAATTTGGGACTATACATACTTAATGACTCATTATTCAAATAGGTGTATTTTCCATATTTATCCTTTTTTGATAACTCTTTTAACGCTTTCACAATACGTTTTTGATAAGACACATCTTCTTGAATATCAGCTTCATCTTCTGGATTGTAATCGTCTCTACCCATTATTTCCTTCTTCTTTATGCCGTCAAACATATCTTCATTTACATCTCCATCTTTGTCCGCATTTGGCATTGGACGTTCTATTTCCATAGGAAACGCAAAATTACATAACGCACGTGAAAAAATACGATAAGTTGATGAGAAATCGTCGTCATTTTTCCCCTTCGCCTTTTGTTTCTTTCGTCGTTTTTCTTCTTCTGCTTCTACTTTGCGAACCTTTTCATATAAGGCGAATTGATGTTCGCTCATTTGTGTTTTAACCAAAAACATCTTTTCGTCTTTATCTGTTTTTATTAATTTCGGCATCAATTGTTCTTGTGCGCTACGGAAATATGATGTCAATCCCAATATACGTCGTTTCATCAAATCTACATTTTTCAACTGTTTTCCATCTACACCATCTGTTATAAATAAATTGTTAAACTCGTCATCGCCGTCTGGTAGACATTTATAGTTTGTTACTGTTATACTTGATGGAATTATTTCTAACTTATTCTTCTTCAATATTTCAATTACTTTTTCTTGGAACTTATCGTCGCTCATATTTCCGGTTGAATCTAATTTTACACCATTATATTTGTCAAATAATCCACTTCCACCATAATACGGATTATATATTCCATTATTACCCATTTGATAATACTTTCGTGCGGATGCTTCATCTTCTATTTCTTCGTCGGTTATGGGTATTTTGGGAATAATCATAAGTTTGTTATTCTTTTTGGTAGTATTTACACTCTTTTTGTGTGCCTTACGTGTTTTATTTGAACCTCCTTTCATCTTTTCTTTACCTCCTATTCCGAATTGTTTCTTGAAAAAATCTCGTGTATTATCTACACCCTTCTCAAACCGTCCATATAATGTTTCTTCTTCCTTTTCATCGCCCTTCTTTCCTTTCTTTCCCTTTTTTTCCTCATCCTTTTCTTCCTCTTCCTCTTCTTCCAAGTCTTGTTCTAGTTGTTTGAGTTTTTCTTCTTTATATTCCTTATCTTTTTCCATTTTCTTCAATTCACGTTGTAATTCTTTTTCTTGTTCGTCTCGTAAAGCATCTTTTTCCTTTTGTATATCACTATTCTTCTCTATTTCTTGATTTTTTTCTTTCAATACAGCAATTTCTTCTTGGATATCTGAATAAAGTTTGTTTTGTTCTTCAATCATCTTTTTTTGTTCTTCAATCATCTTTTTTTGCTCTTCAATCTCGTTGTCTTTATTTTCTAATTCTTCTTCTTCCTTATCTAATTTTTCTTTTTCGCTTGTCAATTCTTCATTTTTTTTGGTTAAATCATACAAATCATATTCGAGTGTAGATACTTTCTTTTTCAATTCACTTAGGTCGTCTTCGCCTTCTTTATCATCGCCATCGCCCTCTTCGTTTTCTTTTTCTTCATCTTCGTTTTCTTTTTCTTCATCTTCGTCTTCTTTTTCTTCATCTTCGTTTTCTTTTTCTTCATCTTCGTTTTCTTTTTCTTCATCTTCGTCTTCTTTTTCTTCATCTTCGTCTTCTTTTTCTTCATCTTCTTTTTCTTCATCTTCTTTTTCTTCATCTTCACCTTCATTGTTTTTGTATTCCTGTAATTCACTTTCCAAGTCACTACTTGTATTTCGTAATTTATCGTTTTCAACTGATTTGTTTATAACACTTCGTTCCAATACGCGATTTGTTTCTGATAATTCATTCACTTTGGATGTTAACTCATTCACTTTGTTTTCTAATTCTTCAATAGTATTGTATTGTTTTTCAGCAATATCTTTCTGAGCTTCTGACAAATCCTTATTTGTAATCGGGTTTTCCGGTTCATCTTCACCTGACACTTCCTCATCTGTAGTATTATCCTCATCACCTTTTATAACAAACCCATCATCGCCTTTTTTCAATAATTCTTCATCTAATTCTTCTTTTTCCTTCTCACCTTCACCGCCTTTCATTTTTTGTGTGCCACGTGTAACACCACGTTTTTTAAGATTGACAAACCCGAACGGATTACGAGTAATTTGTAACTTATTTCCACTATATTCAACGAAATCAAATGTCTTCAATCCTTCTTTGTCAAACATTTCCAATATAGTATCTTTGTTAATCTTTGATTCGGTATTTACTTTTATATCAAACGACCATGTCTTGATATATCCTCGCAACATATTAAACATTATACTTATTTCATTAGGTTTGTTAATAATAGGTGTCCCCGAAAGTAAAATCACCTTTGCATTCTGAGCGTTCATTATATAGTCATATAACATATACGATAATGATTTCTTTTTATTCAGCTTGTTAATGATACGACTGACAAAGTTATGTGCTTCATCAATCACCAATACACAATTATCAAATGGATTTCGGGAGAATTTTCCTGTAATGCGCTCCAACGCTTTCATATTTAATCCATTGTAATTAAGATCCATATACTTAACACGAATCATTTCATTCAATTGATGATCGACTTTGTCTTGGTCCTCGCTTTTTAATGTTGAAAAATTTGGCTGTTTATTGATATTTACCATCCACGCACCTTTTTTCTTTCGGATGTATTCACGGGAAATATTCAACGTTTTATGAAGTATTTCTACGTTTTCTGGTTTGCCTTCTATGCTAACAAATTCCCAATATTGATTCTTTTTGAATAACAAATCACCACACTTTTTAAGTTCGCTGAAAAAATTCATCTTCAATGAAGCGGGTGTCAATACCACGATTTTTTTGTCGGTTTTCATACCCTCAGCTAGTGCAATAGACGAGCACGTTTTACCACTACCTAAACCGTGATAGAGTAATAAACCACGATATGGTGTGTATATATTAAGATAATCTCTTACAATTTTCTGATGTGTAAGTAAACTAAAATCATCATTATTGTCTTGACCGCAACTGATTTCGCTCTTGTCCGATTGAATATCCTTCAAATAATCCTTAAATAGTTCGTTAATCTTTTTGTTGAATATTTTTCGGTTATTCATGTAATACGATGATGTTTTCACCAATATCTTATCATTTTCCTTAGGTAAATTCTTCTTAAATGTTTCAATACCTTTGGCTACCACTTCTTTATCAATGTTTCCTTCTTTAAGTTTTCGCCCTTTTTTGACAGGCATTTCGCTAATGACTATGTTATCATCGTCTTCCTTAGGTTCGGGGTCTTCGTCATTGGTTTCGTCTTCTTCCTTTGTTTCGTCTTCTTCCTTTGTTTCGTCTTCTTCCTTGGGTTCGTCAATCACAATCATTTCCTTTGTTTCTTCAATAGGTTTATTATATTTAAATCCTTGTAGTCTTTTCATAATATCACTACGATTGATTTCTTTCTCACCACGTTTATCTACAATCAAAGGGTATTGTTTGTCTTCTTCTTTTTCTTGATTATTATTTTCAGTTTCAACTTTATTTTCGTCAGGAACTACTTCAGGTTGGTCTAAAAAAATATCAAATCCCTTTTTTTGTTTTGGTATTGGTTTTCGTTTTAAAAAATCAACATTCATTTATATACAATAAAAATATAATTATATATATTTATCACACAAATTTATTATACGAATTTATTTATGTTGTCTAGTGCTTCTTTACACGCGATTTGTTCTGCTTTCTTTTTTATTTTGTGAATACCTTGACCCAATATAATAAACGCCTTGTTTTCCTTTGCCATAATAGTATGAATGTCTGTAAATGATTGAATACGGTCAATTGGTATGGCTTGAAAGTGTTTACTATTATGGAATGTTTGTCCTAAACATAGGTATACGCCCATATGATACCCGTTGTCATTATTGTATTCACTAATTTCGCGATAATGTGGAGTTACTTTAAACTCTTTTTGAATAGTGACTTGTAGTATATTTTTATAATTTTCATCATTTTTTACAAGGGAAATCCAATCTACATGTTTCTCATATACATTTTCTATGAATTGTTGTGCGATTTGAAAGCCCGGACCTGTAATGAATGAAGACTGCCATCCATTTTCATCAGATACATCGATTTTATTCGCATCTAAAAACAAAGCACCCAAGAAAGATTCAAATAAGCATCCCAACTTCTTATGATTAATGCGCGTCTGTTTTGCTTCTGAATGTTTAGACATAATATACCATTTATGCAAACCCATCTCAAATGCCAATTTTCCAATCGACTCATTCTTCACAAGAGCAATCTTTTTTTCCGTCATAAACCCCTCGTTTTCCTTTGGAAAACGTTTGTATAGACAATATTTTGTAACGCATTCCAATACACCATCTCCCAAAAATTCCAATCGTTCGTTAGATTTAGTATGAAGGTCCAAACAATTTGTAGGACATTTAGCAAGAATTATGTTATTTTCCTCATTTTCCTTGTCTGGACGGCGTGTATAAGAACGATGAATGAACGCACGTTTGTATAGATTGAAATTTTTGATATGGACGTCCACTCCATACTTCCGCAATAGTTGATACACATCATCTTGTGTAATTTCAACATTTAGGGGATTATATGGATCAAAGTATAATTGTTCTACACCTTGCTCGTTTTTAATGACAATAATATCTTCCTCGTTCGTTTGTATCATACTTATGTGAATTTAAACTATATAACTTTCATATCTATGAATATTTATTTCAATTTTATAAGATGCGTATATTAAATAAAATATTTAGTTAATATATAATAAAATGGTATTAAGTGGCACAAATAAAACAAGCTCTATTGCTAGCATTACAAACCGCCCCAATGGTGGTGGTGTAAAGAAGGCCGGAACACCTAAACGTGTTGATGGCAACTCCATGTGGTCTCAAGTTGCGTTGAACGGCACATCCCAAAACAGCGTCATATTAAAGGCCCCTGCTGTAAGCACAGTCAAACAATCTCGCCCTATTGGCATGCGCTTTTTTAGGTAAATAGTTAGTTTAAATTCAATATAATAAGAATTGTTATGTTATTATATTGAGATTTTATGAAAATTGTTATTGATTATAGAGAACATAGCTTATATGATTTATGCATAAATAAAACGATGTCATTAGGTGAAGGGGTAATTGAAAAAGAAAACCTACTTTTAGGTGATATACAAATCCAAAAGGAACACGGCGAACAAATGATTATATTTGAACGTAAAACAGTTAATGATTTATTAGCATCTATCAAAGATGGGCGTTACTCAGAACAATCATACAGATTGACCCATTCATCTGATATACACAATCATAACATCATATATATTATTGAGGGGAACCTATATAGTGGACTACTTGAATTGGAAAAAAACATTACTATTAATGCTTTTATTTCATTATTGATATTTAAAGGGTTCTCTGTAATGAATACTCAAAGTGTAGAAGAAACAAGCAACTTCATTATCTCCGTAATGAAGAAGTTAGAAAAGGAATACGCAAAAAATAAAATACCTTACTATTACTGCTGTAACAACAATACAACACCACAGACTAACCCAAATGAAACAAATTATGTAGATGTGGTTAAAAAGACCAAAAAAGATAATATTACAAAGAACAATATTGGTAACATTATGTTATGTCAGATACCAGGAATAAGTGCTTCCATTTCAAAAGTTATATTGGATGGGTTTGATACATTCCGAGCCTTTTTAGACGCTTTAAAAGAGAACCCCGATTTTTTGAATACACTCGTGATTACATCTGGAACTGGTAAAACTCGTAAGATTAGCAAAACAATTATTGAAAACATCAAGAATTATTTATTATAATATTCAAATGGCGCCGGGATGAGATTGGACGAAATTTTTTTTGACTTCACGGTCCTTGTAATCTCCGCGTTCAACGGCTTGTTGTGTATATAATACTCCACCCCAGTTTGTATCCATCGGGTTTTTACTTTGAACGTCCTTTTGTGTAGATTTATGTAACATATCTAATTCTGTAATTTGTCCGATATGTTGTCCGTATGGGTCAAACCCAGTATAATGATCGGTATTATACGGCGGGTTTTGTTTAGTTGCGTCTAAATATGGAACCAACATCTTATTTGTATCTTCTTTGTATACTAATGGAACGTTAGTAGGTAATCCTCCTTGCATATCAAATGGGCTCGGGCGTGCGCGATATACTTCATCCCCTTGTGTATTTACCTCTTGTTGTAAAAATAAAATGGGACAAATTTCACCACTATTACGTTTGACGTTTACGTAATTAATATATTCGTCTAAATTGTAGAATGGCATTGGATTAGACCCATCAATCACCGGTTTATTTGTATTATACATCAACAAAACACCGTTTTTACGGACCAATAAATTAGGACAATTGTTATTTACTTGTGTATTCATTCCTGTTGGAGATTGAGATTGTGTTTCAAAACCTTCTACAGGTACAGGACATGCTGTGTTCTCTACAAAGAATAATAACCCCAATCCAAATGTTATAAGTAAAATTATCAAGAAAATGATTTTTGCCATCAGTTATGTTTTTATTATATATATATTATATATAAACAATATATAATGAATAAAGCGGTTCTTATTTATGCAAATTGGTGCGGACACTGTCAAATGTTGAAACCTAAATGGGAAGAAGCGAAAAAAATGTTAAACCATAATGTGTCTGTGATTGAAATAGAAGATTCTGATCCATATAAACACGATAAAATAGAAATGTTGAATAATGAACTAAACGGTCAACAAAAGGTTGAAGTAATGGGTTATCCTACATTATTCAAAATTCAAGATAACAAACTTGAATATTATCAAAAAGAACGCGAACCTTCACAAATGTCTCAATTCTTCAACGAAGGAACGGAAAAACAAAGTATATTCAAGGTAGCTAACTTAAAATCCAAGTCTAAGGCAAAGTCAAAGCGTAGAAAATCACGACGACGCAATAAGAAATTGACTAAAAGAATGAAACAAATGAAAAATAAAAAATCCCGTAAAATGAATAGAAAAAATTAGTTGTCCAAATAGTGAATTAAAAATTGAAATGATAATAGATATATACGTCCATCATCATTATATAAAAGCATGTCCCAAGACAAGACTACGAAAAAAAAACCAGTTCTTTATAAAGATTTTCGGTTGTTTGATTTCCGCATAGACACCAAAGCAGAACAATCGGATGATGGACCGTCCAGTTTTGATAATTCTAATTTGGTAATTACGATGTTTGGATTGAACGAAAAAGGACATACGTGTTCGATAGAAGTAAACGACTTCAAACCATTCTTCTATATCAAAGTATCACACGAATTCAATGAAACCGAATTCACAGCTTTGGAAGATAGTATTCGTAAGGCATTAGAAAATTCTGGCAATACCAAATCTAAATATTACACAAAATCGTTCAATTGCGAGAGGGTAAAGCACAACAAATTATATGGTTTTGCAAGCGGTGAATTGTCTAATTTCATCAAGATTACATTTAAAAGTAGTCGTTGTTTCAATAAGGTTAAGGGCTTTTGGACGTATAATAATG
>Ga0181596_10006054_pt1 | contig 10470 bp, 9 predicted proteins | sample 041ome_6_FD_148655 | JGI IMG/M metagenome (GOLD analysis project Ga0181596, IMG submission 148655) | Coastal salt marsh microbial communities from the Groves Creek Marsh, Skidaway Island, Georgia - 041402US metaG (spades assembly) | ecosystem: Environmental > Aquatic > Marine > Intertidal zone >... | reverse complement strand
GAAATCGGCGTTATGACCGGGCTGGTTGGCATGGCCGGCGGCATCGGTGGCTTCCTTCTCGCCGCAGGACTGGGCACCATCAAACAACAAACCGGTGACTACCAGCTGGGCCTGTGGCTGTTCGCCAGCCTTGGCGTGCTGGCCTGGTTTGGCCTGTATGGGGTGAAACTGCGCTGGCGCACCACCTGGGGCAGCGCCGCAGTCACCGCCGCGCGCGTGTGATCAGGTGAATAAAGGATGGATGAGGCTGACCTCATCCATCCTTTGCTTTAACCACTATTGGAGCACTGAGGCAAAGGCGGAGCTGACTGGCAGCGCTAATTGCACTGGTCAGGAAAAGCGGGAGAAGCCGGCAGCGGCCCTTCTAGGCTGTTTTGTCAGTTTCACCTTTGCCTCAGTGCTTCTTCATCAACAGACCCAGGAAGCTTTGCATGGCTTTGCAACTGACCTTCGGCGAAGCCAGCGCCACCGGCCCGCGCAGCGAGAATCAAGATGCCATCCGCGTGGTTACGCCAGTACCGGCACTGGCGGCCAGTAAAGGCTATTTGTTTGCCCTGGCCGATGGCGTCAGCCAATGCGCCGATGGCGGGCTGGCGGCGCGCGCCACCTTGCAGGCCCTGGCACTTGATTACTACTCGACCCCGGAAACCTGGCCCGTCACCCAATCGCTGGACCGCGTTCTGGTCGCGCACAACCGCTGGCTGCAGGCCAATGGCGGCGGCCAGCCCTTGCTCACCACACTCAGCGCCCTGATCCTGCGTGGCCGACGCTTTACCCTCGCACACGTCGGTGATTGCCGGGCCTATCGCTGGCTGGCCGGAACACTTGAGCGCCTTAGCGAAGACCATGTATGGGAGCAGCCCGGCATGCAGCACGTGCTCAAACGTGCCATGGGACTGGATCAGCACCTGGTGATGGACTACCTGGATGGCGAATTGCGTCCGGACGAGTGTTTTGTTCTGGTCAGCGACGGAGTCTGGGCGACCCTGGGTGACGCCGGTATCCAGCGCATCCTGCACGACGAGCAGGATCTTGATGCGGCCAGCCGCGCCCTGGTCAATGCGGCGCACCTGGCCGGCAGCCAGGACAACGCCAGCGCGTTGCTGCTGCGTGTCGATGCCCTGCCAGAAACTGATCTGGCCGATACCCTGGCGCAGCTCAAACACTGGCCTTTGCCACCAAGGCTGCGCGAAGGCCAGAGTTTCGAAGGCTGGCACATCGAACGGCTGCTGGCCGAGTCACGCCAATCACTGGTCTACCGGGTGCGTGATGCCCAGGCGCGGCGCTGGTTATTGAAAACCCTGCCCAATGGACGCACTGACGAACCACAAGCCGGCCCCGCCCTGTTACTCGAAGAATGGTTTCTGCGCCGTGTAGCCGGGCGTTTTTTCGCCGACGTACACCCGCTGCCGCAACGCCAACACCTGTATTACGTACAACGCGAATACGCCGGGCAAACCCTGGCTGAACACGTACGCCTGAGCGGGCCGTCCGGGCTGCCAGAGTGGCTGGATATCGCCCCACGCCTGATCAAGGCCATGGGCATGCTGCACCGACGCAATATCCTGCACCGTGACATCAAGCCGGAGAACCTGCTGTGGGGCGATGATGGCGAGCTGCGGGTGCTGGATTTCGGTCTGGCATATTGCCCCGGCCTGAGCCGCGACGAAGCCTGTGAACTACCAGGAACCCCCAGCTACATTGCCCCCGAAGCCTTTTCCGGCGTCGCGCCCAGCCCACAACAGGATATCTACAGCGCGGGCGTTGCCTTGTATTTCCTGCTCACCGGGCATTACCCCTACGGCGAAATTGAAGCCTTTCAGCATCCACGTTTCGGCCAGCCGACCCCAGCCAGCCGCTACCGCCCGGACTTACCGAGCTGGGTTGACGACAGCCTCAACCGCGCCCTGAGCGCCGATCCGAAGCACCGCTATGAAACCGTCGAAGAATGGCTGCTCACGCTTGAGCAAGCTGAGCGCAAATCGCTCAGTAGTCGGCCACGCCCACTGCTGGAGCGCGAACCGCTACTGGTCTGGCGTGGGGTGGCGTTATTTTCCCTGCTGCTGAACCTGGCATTGCTGGTCTGCCTGCTGACATAAAACCCGATCAGCACGCACCAATACCGCGCCTGTCGCGCCTTAGTAGTGCACAGAAGTAATCAAAAACCAAATCTAAGCGCATGAAAAGTCTACAAAACACAGTTCCACCAAGTTGGCACAGGCTCTGCATTACAACTCGCACAATGTATTAATGCGCGGCTTCAACGAAGAAGACCGCACTTCCCGCTAGAACGGGACTTGGACAAAGGCGTCCTCGCCAGGTAACTGGCGGGACGCCTTTTTTGTGGCCAGTCATCCAGGCGGCCACCCAACAGTTGCAATACACAATGTCGAGGATCTCAACATGAGCGCAAAAGTCTGGTTGGTAGGCGCAGGCCCGGGCGATCCCGAACTGTTAACCCTCAAGGCAGTGAAAGCCCTGAGCCAGGCCGACATCGTGATGATTGATGACCTGGTCAACCCTGCGGTGCTGGAACACTGCCCCAAAGCGCGAATCATGCCGGTGGGCAAACGTGGCGGCTGCCGCTCTACCCCGCAGGCATTTATCCATCGCCTGATGCTGCGTTACGCCCGCCAGGGCAAGTGCGTAGTGCGCCTGAAAGGCGGCGATCCATGCATCTTCGGGCGCGGCAGTGAAGAGGCTGACTGGCTGAGCGAACATGGCATCGAGGTGGAAATGGTTAACGGCATTACCGCAGGCCTAGCCGGTGCAACCACCTGCGGCATTCCCCTGACCCTGCGCGGGGTAGCCCGTGGCGTGACCCTGGTCACCGCGCACACCCAAGATGACAGCAGCCTCAATTGGTCAGCCCTGGCCCAGGGCGGCACAACCCTGGTGGTGTACATGGGCGTGGCCAAGCTGCAAGAAATACGTGAGAGCCTGCTGGCTGGCGGCATGCGCGCCGACATGCCAGTGGCTATGATCGAAAATGCGTCACTGCCGCATCAGCGCGAATGCCGCAGCAGCCTGGCTGCCATGCAGCAAGCCGCGCAGGATTTCCAATTGAAAAGCCCGGCTATCCTGGTCATTGGCGAGGTCGCGGCCCAACCCAACATGCAGCTCACTGCAATCAGTGCCTAACCGCTTCGCGCTCCGCGAAGTTCCCTTTGCCCGCTTTAGGCGGGCTTTTTTCTGCTCGTATTCTCGACACAAAGAGATCGAGCATAAAAAAACCCGGCCGGAGCCGGGTTTTTTATAAAGCCAGATCGATTACTGCTTGATCTGAGCTTCTACTTCAGCTTCTACACGGCGGTTAACAGCGCGACCATCGCTGGTAGCGTTGTCAGCAACCGGACGAGCTTCGCCGTAGCCAGCAGCGTTAACGCGAGCTGCGTCTACACCGTACTGGTTGACCAGAACGTCACGAACAGCGTTAGCACGGTTCTCGGACAGCTTCTGGTTGTAAGCGTCAGCGCCTACGGAGTCAGTGTGACCTTCAACCACGGTGGTGGTCTGTGGGTACTGGTTCATGAAGTCAGCCAGGTTCTTGATATCACCGTAGCTTTCTTCTTTAACGCTGGCCTTGTCGAAGTCGAACTTGACGTCCAGCTCAACACGCACAACTTCCATCGGCTCTTCAACCGCTACTGGCTCCGGAACTGGCTCAGCGGCCACAACCGGCGCAGGCGCGCTGCCGCCACCGAAGTTCATGCCGATACCAACGCTTGGAGCCCACTCGGTGTCGCCCTGGTCGATATTGTACTGAGCCTCAACACCAGCACGGGCGTAGAAGTTGTCAGTGATGTAGTACTTGGCGCCGCCGCCGATGTTGGCGAAGGTGGAGCCGTTACGGCCGTTACGACCGGACTGACCAATGCTCTGATCGGAGAAACCAGCAGAAACGTATGGACGCAGAGCGTCGCCAGCGTTGTTGAAGTGGTACAGAGCATCCAGAGCGGTGTTCGAACCCTTGATGTTGCGGCCATCTTCGCCACGAGCGTTGTGCACTTCGTCGTAGCCCAGACGCAGTTCAACGTCATCAGTCAGGTAGTAGCCGATGCTGCCGCCGAACAGGTTGCCGTCGTTCTTGAAGTCACGAGCGCTGTCAAACATTTCCTTCTTGGCGAAACCTTCCACTTCGACAGCGCCTTGGCCCTGAGCCAGAACGCTAAGGGAAGATGTGGCCAACAACGAGCCAATGACAACGCCCAAAGTGTTTTTCAATTTCATTACTAATGTTCCCTATCTCATGGTGGTCAGTAAGTTGTCTGACAAACACAAGACAACTCAGCCGGCAATTCTATCAGAATTAACCAGTAGCTATGACGAATTTATTCCAGGTAAGTTTCGGCACTATCCGAAAATTTATCACGCAAGCGATCAAGTGCACGCTTATAGCGCATTTTTGTGGCGCTCAGTCCCATATGCATGATGTCGGCGATCTCTTGAAACTCAAGCTCTGCGACAAAACGTAGCACCAGAATTTCCCGATCAATCGGATTGACATGCACCAACCAGCGGTCGAGGCCAGCCTTTTCGTCTGGCTTTGGCGATTTCTCTTCGCTTGCCTCTTCGAGCGGATCCAAACTTAGGGCATCAATAAGGCGGCGCTTGCGCCGCTCTTTACGGTACTGAGTAATGCATTCGTTATAGGTAATGCTATATAGCCAAGTTTTAAACTTTGACTTGCCTTCAAAGTTCTTCAAGCCATATAAAACCTTGAGCATGACCTCCTGACAAACGTCATCGGCATCACGGTCATTACCTAAATAACGCGCGCACACATTGAACAAGGTGCGCTGGTAGCGCCGCATCAACTCTTCATAAGCACGGGTGATGTGGAACAGCTCGTCATGCGCACGCGCCACCAACTCTTCATCCGAGAGTTCGCGAGGGTCGTAACGCAGAGAAGCGGAGTGGGCTTTATTCAAAACGAGTCGGGCCGACAGTCAGGACATAAGCCAGCGCAGCCTGTGAAAATCAGACTGCGGATTGGCCGCATACAATAGCAGGGATTGGCCTTAGCGGCTGCTTACCTGCTGCTCGAGCAAGACACGGTTAGCCACTGAAACCAGCTCGCCGGCATCCGTCAGCAGTGTGGTTTTCACCGTGCCTATTTCCTCGATCTGCCCTTCGACCGCACCAACCTGTACTTGTTGCCCAACCTCATACAACTCACGCACATAAATGCCGGCCAGGATCTGGCTGGCAATATCGCGACTGCCCAGACCCAGCGCCAGCGCGACGGCAAGGCCGACCGAAACCAGCACGATGGCAATCACGTTGTTGAGCAGGTCGGTCTTGACCTCTAGCTGCCCAATGGCCACCGAGATACTGATGATGATGACCAGGCCCTGGGCAATACGACCCAAGCCGTTGGCATAGTCCAACCCAACACCTTCCGCTGCACTTCGCACCAGGCCGCTGACCAGTTGCGCCAAGAGGACACCCGCGAGTAGCAACAGAGCGGCGCCGAAGACCTTCGGCAAGTACAAGGCCAGCACATCGAGCGTCGCGGAAACCCGCTCCAAGCCCAAGGACTCGGCGGCCGTAACCAGGAAAACCAGTAACACAAACCAATAGACAATCTTGCCTATCAGAGTCGACACCGGCACCTGAATACCGCCGCGGCTCAGCAGCTTGGTCAGGCCTGTGCCTGCCATTAAACGATCCAGACCAATCTTGCCAAGCAGCTTGGACAGCAGCGTATCAAGGAATTTAGCCACCACGAAACCCAGCAGCACCACCACCATGGCGCCAAACAGACGTGGGATGAATGCCGCAATCGGGGTCCATACGCTGGCCATTGCGTCGACCAGAACTTGAGTAAATTCCATGCTTAGTCAGCCCTATCAAGAGTGGAGCCAGAAGGTTTACGACGCGAAACCGGCGCGACATGCGCGGAGCCGTTGTTCAGCGCAATCATCAAGGCGCCCGCCCAATGCCCCATCAACGCAAATAGATCACCCGCACCCACCTGACGGTTTGCGGTTTTCAGCACGCGATGCAGACAGGCATCATCGTCGTGATTTGAGGCGGGAGACTTGAGCAGGTCGCGCAGTGATTCTTCAAAGGGATCGTGCATAGCGCACCTCACAGGATGTGACGGCTAGACGAGGCGAGTTCGGGGCAAGTCACATCAGATCCAGCGCAAGCGCCGAAACAACAGCCACTGCACCAAGGCCACAACAGCCATTAACGAACAGGCCAGAAGAAAGCCATGAGGGTTTTCTGAACCAGGAATACCGCCGACATTGATACCGAGCAAACCGGTAAGAAAGCTCATCGGCAAGAAAATCCCGGTAATGATGCCGAAGCGATACATGGTGCGATTCATCCGCTCGTCCATACGCCGCTTTTCAGCTTCCAATAGCAGGCTGACTCGCTCGCGGCTGAGTTCAAGCTCTTCCAGGTAACGTGTTAAACGGTTGTTCAACTCATTCCAGTAACTACTGTCGGCACCGACAAACCAGGCTTGGGCTGTGCCGGTCAACTGAGAATAGATATCACGTTGTGGCGCGAGGAAGCGGCGCAAGCTGGCAGCCCGCCGGCGGATGTGCAGAAGTGTGGAATGTTCAAGAGACAGGTGCTCCTCGGCATCGGCGCACTCTTCCAGCTCATCAATCTGCTCTGACAAGCTCCCCACCAGCAGCTCGACCTTGTCCGTCAGGTAATCGGCCATACACAGGATCAGCTCAGCCGAGGTTTTCGGCCCCTTCCCTGCCAAGAGGTCTTCGATCAGCGCTTCAATCGCACGCAAGGGGCGCAAGCGCAGAGAAATCGCTCGCTGCGCATCCGCAAAGATACGCACCGACACCATATCCTCGGGCTCAGCCCCGGGATTGAGGTTCAACCCACGCAAAAACAACAACAGCTGTTGCTCAGGCAAGGCCAGCAACCTCGGCCGAGTGTTCTCTTCTAGCAACAGGTCACAGCAGAACTCACTCAAGCCGCTCTCGGCGCGCAACCAGGTTTGCGTCTGCGGGTGACTACGATCCCAATGCAACCAGAGGCTTTCCTGCTCGCCCAGCGCCAGACCTTGCAAATCCTGGCGAGCGATTCTGCGGGCGCCGCCCTGACCATCAAGGACAAAAGCGTGCACCAAGCCCCACTGCGCGCTGTGTTCGTCGTGCATGAGTGTTTCCTGCAACCCCCTTACTCCGGCATCTGCAGCGCCGAGGGCGAGATGATTACGCCGTTATTGTCGGCATAAATAAACTCGCCCGGGCGGAAGGTCACACCACCAAAGGTCAACGCAACGTTGAGGTCGCCAATGCCGCGCTTGTCGGTTTTCATCGGGTGACTGGCCAGCGCCTGAATCCCCAGGTCGGTTTGCGCCAGCACGTCGACATCACGCACGCAGCCATACACCACAATACCTTCCCAGCCGTTCTTCGCGGCTTTCTCAGCGAGCATGTCACCGAGTAACGCACGGCGCATGGACGCCCCGCCATCAACCACCATCACCTTGCCTTTGCCTGGCTGCTCAACCTGCTCTTTGACCAGCGAGTTGTCTTCGAAGCATTTGATGGTGACGATCTCGCCGCCGAAAGAATCGCGGCCACCGAAGTTGCTGAACATCGGCTCAACCACTTGAACCAATTCGGGATAAGCGTCACACAGATCAGGGGTGATGTAGTGCATGGCAAAGCTCCTTGAGAATGGGGTGGACTTACAGATCGACACCGGCCAAGCCGGCATCATAAGCCACAGACAGATTCATAAAACCAGCGCAAGACGTGCCTGCCGAACATCTCACACAATGGCCGGCGAATGCTTCACTCTGGCCAAATACTCATCGTTGCATTTAATTCGGCGCAACGGCTTTATTGCGCTCTAGTTCAGCCGCGTCAACCTCGGCGGCCACTTGCGGGCTCTTGCGCAACCATTGCTCGACCAAGGGCCACACTTCACGCTGCGCCTCTTTGCTGACCAGCATTTCGACATGGCCGAAATCACCGCTAAAACCCTGCTTCTTGCCTAGGCAAAGAAACTCACTCAGGGGCGAGCCAAACTGTTTCAACAGTTTTTCGCAAGCCCAGGCCGGGTCCTGATGATCGCCCAATGCCGCCACCGCCATTACCGGCACACGCACCTCGGCCAAACCGGCCCACCAATCGCGCTCAGCATCGCCGAAGCGACCAAACAGGCCATGCCAGCGCAGGCTTTCAACCACCAGCCCAACCGGCTCATCCTCTGGCCCACGCTTGAACCGCGAGCCAGAGATCACCGAGAATCGCTTGAGCAAAAAGCGACCCGCCCACTCCAGCGGTGGCAACTTGAGCGGCCAGTACACGCGGCTGACCTGACTGCCAAACAACACGCTCGACGCGATCCTCGACTCATCCAAATAGCGCCCACCCAAGGCACCGGCCAGCGTGATCCCACCCAGGGAGTGCCCCAGCCAGTGGGCCTTTTGCGGGTTCTGCTCATGAACAAAGTCGGCAATTGCCGGCAGGTCATAGCGAACATAACCACTGACGGTGTTGCGTGAATAATCACGGTTACGCGGCGACAAGCCATGACCGCGCATCTCGGCAATCCACACATCAAAGCCCGCGCGCGCCAGGTAAGGCCCCAGGCCAATACACTTGGGGGAATACCAGAAGCGCCTGTTAGAAAAACTGCCGGGAATCAGAATCACCGGTACACCACGATCCTGCTCATGACCAGCACGACCTAAACGCGTCAGCGCCAACTCGACACTGTTATCCGGGCTGTTACCGGGCTTGAGGCGATAGATATCCTCACTCAAATCGCCACGGAGTTCCGCACTGATCAAGGCTACGGGGAAAAGCTCACTGCTGCTTTGCATCTATCTTCGCTCTGGTACAAGCAACTGCCGGGTGCAATTTTTACGTCACCAACAACCTTTCAAGGACGGTCGCCAGGGATGACAAAACATAAAAAAGGGCAGGATAACCCGCCCTTAGTAGAACACTGGCGGACTATCAGGCCGGCGCTTGAGCTTCGGCCAGGAAGAACCAGGTATCCAGTACGGAGTCCGGGTTCAACGATACGCTTTCAATGCCCTGCTCCATCAGCCAGCGCGCCAGATCCGGGTGATCCGAAGGACCCTGACCGCAGATACCAATGTATTTGCCAGCCTTGTTACAAGCCTGGATGGCGTTGCTCAGCAGCTTCTTCACCGCCGGATTACGCTCGTCGAACAGATGCGCGACGATGCCCGAGTCACGATCCAGACCTAGGGTCAGCTGGGTCAGGTCGTTAGAGCCGATGGAGAAACCGTCGAAGAATTCGAGGAACTCTTCAGCCAGAATCGCGTTGGATGGCAGCTCGCACATCATGATGACCTTCAAGCCATCCTGACCACGGGCCAAGCCATTGGCTGCCAGCAGATCAACCACCTGGCTGGCTTCGCCCAGGGTACGCACGAATGGCACCATGATCTCGACGTTGGTCAGGCCCATCTCGTTGCGCACTTTTTTCAGCGCGCGGCACTCAAGCTCGAAGCAATCGCGGAACGATTCGCTGATGTAACGCGAAGCACCCCGGAAACCCAGCATCGGGTTTTCTTCTTCCGGCTCGTAAAGTTTGCCGCCGATCAGGTTGGCGTATTCGTTGGACTTGAAGTCGGACAAGCGCACGATGACCTTTTTCGGCCAGAACGCAGCGGCCAGGGTACTGATGCCCTCGACCAGCTTCTCGACATAGAAATTGACCGGGTCGTCATAACCGGCGATGCGCTTCTCGACGCTGTCCTTGATTTCCGGCGGCAAGCCGGCAAAGTTCAGCAGCGCCTTGGGGTGCACGCCAATCATGCGGTTGATGATGAATTCAAGACGCGCCAGGCCAACGCCTTCGTTCGGCAGTTGGGCGAAATCGAAGGCGCGATCGGGGTTACCGACGTTCATCATGATTTTGAACGGCAGCTCGGGCATGGCATCGACCGAGTTCTTGCGAATGTCGAAGCCCAGTTCACCTTCGAAGATAAAACCGGTGTCACCTTCGGCACAGGATACGGTCACACCCATGCCGTCTTTCAACACCTGGGTGGCGTTACCGCAACCGACTACCGCTGGAATACCCAGCTCACGAGCGATAATCGCAGCGTGACAGGTACGCCCACCACGGTTGGTGACGATGGCGCTGGCGCGCTTCATCACCGGCTCCCAGTCTGGGTCGGTCATATCGGAAACCAGCACGTCGCCGGGCTGCACTTTGTCCATCTCCGACACGTCATGAATGACGCGCACGCGGCCCGCACCGATCTTCTGACCGATGGCGCGACCTTCAACCAGCACGGTGCCGGTTTCCTTGAGCAGGTAGCGCTCCATTACATTGACATTGGTGCGGCTTTTCACGGTTTCAGGGCGCGCCTGAACGATGTACAGCTTGCCGTCATCACCGTCTTTGGCCCACTCGATGTCCATCGGACGACCGTAGTGCTTCTCGATGATCATCGCTTGCTTGGCCAGTTCGCTGACCTCGGCATCCGTCAGACAGAAA
>Ga0181596_10006047_pt1 | contig 10475 bp, 7 predicted proteins | sample 041ome_6_FD_148655 | JGI IMG/M metagenome (GOLD analysis project Ga0181596, IMG submission 148655) | Coastal salt marsh microbial communities from the Groves Creek Marsh, Skidaway Island, Georgia - 041402US metaG (spades assembly) | ecosystem: Environmental > Aquatic > Marine > Intertidal zone >... | reverse complement strand
AATGAACCCTCCCCACTGACTTCTCCCCCGAGCCCCGGGAGCAATGTAAGTTCGTAAGAATTGATAGAAAAGCTAGCCGATACTGTTCTTGGTTCGGTCATCGTGACAGTGGTTGTGGAAGCATTGGGTTCGGATACACCTTCGCCTGCCCAACCGGCAAAGGAGTAGCCCAAGTTGGGGGAGGCGGATATGGGTGCCTGAGTGCCTTCATAAAAGGGACCACCTCCTGAAACCGAACCGCTTGCACTTGGAGTCAATTGAACTGACAGGTTGTGGCTGGGCCAGTCGCCATTACGGGTGGAATTACGACGAAACATTGGCCAGCCTGAGTTGGCAGGGGCTAGGCCCAAGGAGAGGGAATATAAATTTTGGTCAAAACACCCAAAATAAAGATCACCGGCATCGCTGAGAAGAAGAGAGGAATCCACCACCGATGGAATTTCGAAGGGAGGGGAACTAACATTGCTATCCCACGCCTTGGTTCCATCAGTATCGTAGGCAAACAGATGATTCTCTCCACCACCAGTATAACCTATCACATAGACCCTTCCGTTTTCATCCACCACGGGAGTGCTATAAAAAACATCGCCTACAAAGACTTCCCAGTTGGGAAGGTTTTCAGTTGTTGCAGAGAAGAGGGGTAATGACCGCATGTATCCGTCCCGGGAAACAAAAAAGACCTCATCATTGATGCCAAGTACAGGGGATGAGTCCACCCGGTCTCCTGTTTCATATTTCCAGTTCAGGGATGCACTATCCCCATCGTCCGAAAGGCTGTAACAAAAACCATTCCCGCTTCCAAAATAGATATTGCCTATTGTATCCAGTACGGGAGATGAGAGGATCGATCGATTGGTGTCCGTCACTTCATCCACTAGGTAGGTCCATTTTACTGAACCATCGGAATGGACGGCATGTAAAGTACCATTTTCATCCCCAAAATAAAGGGTACCATCCGATCCAATTGCAGGAGAGGAGAAGATAGTTTGCCCAGCAAAGTATTCCCAGGCTAAGGAACCATCATCTTCCAATGCGTAGAAAATTGAATCCATTGATCCGAAGTAGATTTTCCCGTCCAACCCAACAGCCGGGCTCGATTGGATGTAGCTATTTGTTTCAAAAGACCAGATTTCGGTACCCGTTTCCACATTAACCGCATAGAGTTTGTTGTCCCATGATCCAAAATAGACCACCGACTCATCGTGACTAAGAGCAGGCGTGGTATCCACCCAACTACCTGTAGTAAAGGTCCAAATTGCAGACCCGTCCGTGGAAGAAAAGGCATGCAACTTGTTGTCGTTTGAACCGACATAAATCTTACCGGAGCTATCAATCGTGGGAGAAGAAAAAAGGATCCCGTCGGTGGAACTCGTCCAGTTTAAGGATACCGGAATGGTCTGAGCCCAAGTACTGACCGATATAAGGAAGGCAGAAACAACATACCAAAGGTATTGAAAATACGCTTGTGTCTGAATCTTCAAAAATCTTTTCAATGATAAATATTTAAAGTAATTTTCCTTTTTTCCACAATCTGTGTGAGTGCCAAAATTAGCTAGGGTAGGGAATTGAAAGACGAAAGGAAGTGCCAGTTCGGTCAGAATGAATCAGGCTTAGTTTTGCTCCCATACTTTCCGCCAATTGTTGACTGAGGGCGAGCCCAATCCCGGAGCCTCCTTTTTTACTGACCACGGGTTCGAAGAGGCGGTTCTTAACTACGGGAGGAATCCCAGTGCCATTATCAGAAATATCTATTTTAAGATAACTGTCACTTTTCCAGCAGGATAAAGAAATGCTCACTCCGTTTTTGGCATCAATGGCATTTTGTATAAGATTGGTTAAAATGGCCAAAGCAAGATTGGACTGTAAATTATTAAGGGTTTCTGAGAGAGATTCTTTTGAGACTACATCGAATTTTGCGGTTGGAGCAGTTTGGCTAAATTGTTTCTTCACAATGACAAAGAGTTCACCAATGGTCAGGGAATAAGCAATTTGTCCGACATGAACCTCTTGTATCGAACCAAGGGACTGCTGAACCAATTGCTGGATTTGAATGATCTGTTGCTGTGCATTTTTATCCTCAGTCACTAAATTTTGGAGGTTGGTTAACTGACCTCTCAGTCCATGCATTAAATGTCCGGTCATTGCTCCCAAACCCGTAGTTTTATAAGCACGGGAAAGTTCTTCATTGGTTTTTTTCAAAACCTCTGTTCTTTCTAGCAAGAGTTTCTCTTTCGCGGAAATTCTGCCGATCATAACCTTAAAGATTACCCATAGAATGACCAGCATGGTTAGTCCAATAAGTAACCCTTGCTTGATTAATGCTGCGTCTATTTCTTTCCATGACTTTTCGTAGGAATTTGGGAGTAATGTAAACTCAACACAGATCTCCACTCCTTCGTTGTGGATAGGGGTCAAGAGTGACAATGTATTGCTCTTTATACTTCGATAACTCCATCCTTTGATGATTGCATCTTCAAATTCTTTGGGTGATGGATATGCGTTACTTACAGAAGTTGAGAGGTCAAAAGCTTTATAATTTTTATTGTATGCCTCAATACCTTGGATCTGTGGGATGTTCAGACAACTGATCGCTGTCTGGTTCAAAAGAGTTTCCAGTCCGCTCAAATCATTGATGGAAAGTTCATTGTCAGTAAAGAGAAATTCTGACTCCAAATTTTGCAGGTAGAACTCCTCAAGATTCTTTTCAAAAATGCTTTTGAGAAAACGGGCATCAGAAGCGATCACTTCCTCATGAAGTTGGGTGCGGGCAAAAATCAGAACACAAAATACCATAAGGCACATGGTCAGGGATGCCCAAACAAAGCTTGTCCATGAACGGTCTTTTAGGGTGATGCTCATTATTTTTCCCAGGCGAGACCAACCGACCATATATTATTTTCAAAAGCATAATTGGGATCGTTGGAACGGTCGGTCTCATGCATCCACTTGGCATAAGTTTTCCAATCCTCTTTCAATTCTCTATTAATCCCCACCTCGAAAGACCAGTGATCTTTGGAGAATTTTCCCTGGTTGTTCACCTGCCTTTCAGAATAACGGGTACGGTGGTGATCGAGGGATATTTTGCTTTCCCACTTTTCGGTTTCAAACTTTTTTCCCAGTGAAGTTTTGAGGCGATGGTAATTATAATAACCGCCCAAGTTGTCCTTTACTTTTTCAATGGTTGAGCCAAAGGAAATGCCTTTACTCCATCGATTTTCAGAAGCTGTTGTAAGTTTGGTAGATAGTCCGATGTACCTGGTTTTTGAGTTCCCGTTCAGGTCGTTCCCCAGACCATCCTTCGCTACACGATCTTTGAAATCAGATTTTAGAATAAATACTTTGGCATCCCACTTCAAGGGTCGTGTTGTTTTGTTTGATAAGGATGCGGAGATTCCAATTTTAGAGCTTTGATCTTCAAACTGGCGTAATCTTTCCTCACTCCAACTCAGTTCCACTTGTACTTCCTCTCCATTATCTCCATTCCATTTTAAATTCGGAGAAATTTCCGAGCGCTGGGAAGTTATTTTCAAACGATAGGGAGAACCGAGAGTGGACATGTCCATTGGTTGATCAAAATAAGTGTGCTGAAAACGAAGTCCGTAAGATTGCTTGCTGGCAGTTGGTTGATAGGAGTAATCGAATTGGGAGAGAACCAGACCCGCAATCTCATCTCTTTCGAGTTCAAAAAAATTCCTAGCCTCGGCAAAAAGATAGATCAAGGTTTCATGCTGTGGGTTTGTTTGACTTAGAAAAAAGCTTTCGAGATTCAGCTCAGTAAATGAACTGCTTTCAGGATCATGAGCAGCACCCAAAGGATTATCGGCATATCCCCCCCCCAGTTCGAAAGCATAAAATTTGTACCAATCTGAAGTTTCCAACAGCAACTCTTCCTCCTCTTCTTCCCACTCAAATAATTCATCAAAGAGCAGGTCATTAATTTCCTCATCGCTTAGAGTGGTTTTATTTACCCTCTCTTTCGATTCTATACCCTGAAAAGAATCTTCATCAATCCGTGCTTTCTTAATTTTAGTTTCTACATCCTCAGGAGAAGTTTGAGCAGGGATTTTTTTAGACTTTGTCTTAACTTCTTGGGTGCCGAGTTTTTTGAAAGCTTTTGGAGTAAGAATAATTATTTCACCTAGGTTGGAGTGAAACGAATCGAAAGGATAGGAAGCAAAGGTGTAGTGGCAGCAAACACATAGTAAAGTTAGTGTAAAAACTTTCCTTCGATTAAACATAAAGGTTATACGCTCAGTTCAATTTCTTTTATCAAAAATAAAAATGAGAGACTCCATCCATGGAGTCTCTCATAACGAAAGCAGTAAGATTTGGATACTGATTTCGTAAAGGATCAGTTCAAAGATTAATCAATTAAAGATCAGAGGTTCGTGTAGCCTCGGTTTCCACCTGCTCACGAATTTCTTCTTTAAGGGCCTTTGCAGTCTCCTTAATTTCCTGATGCTTGGCTTTGTTATCTTCTTTGAATTGCTCGATAATTTCTTTTCTCTCTTCTTTGGATGCATCTTTGAGCGTGGTTAGCATTTCTTTCTGTGCTTGGTGAAGTTCTTCACGCTTATCCTTAAGGTTGGCCACTTTTGCTTTTAATTCTTCGGATAATTCGATTTGTAGACGTTCTGGGCGTGCTGGGCGGGCAGCTTTCAATTCTTCGCGGATGGCTTCATGCTGGGCCTTGATTGCTTCAAACCTTTCCTTGTTGGCTGCCTTAAATTCTTGTGCAGCCGCTTTGATTTCTTCCTTGGTTGCATCTTCGCCCAAATCAGCAAGGCTTTCTTTCAGTTCACTGTGCAAGGCTTCCTGCTTTTCTTTAATCCCATCAAGCTGGGTCTTTACTTCTTCCGAGAGCTCACCTTTGTCGGGGCGTTGCGGGCGTCTAATGTCTCCATTTTCAGCTAACTTCTCTTTGATCAGCTTAATTTTCTCGATGGCCTCTTTTTGGGTTATTTTGCCATCCTTGATAGCTTGTTTAATCTTTTCAAATGGTTTGCGGTCTTCAGGTTTTTCGAGTCCGGTCGCCCCATCTGGTTTTCCTTCAGGTTTGGAGACTTCAGGCTTCGACCTATCTTTAAATCCCTCCCCCGGTTTTGATTGGGCAAAGAGAAAAGTGCAGGATAAGAAACATGTGGCGAACAAAGTGATTAAATATTTTTTCATTTTAGATTATATTTGGATTAGTGGATTTTATATTTAGCTACATCCATTATTTGCGCCAGATTTTTGGAAATACACAAAAACTTAAAGGAAATGTAGTTACAAAAGTCTGAGTTTAATTCGTCTTAGGTTTTTTGTGGCTTATGGGTAATATTCCTCAATTAGGGTTTATGGAGTTGGGAAATAATGCCCAATTTACTGTTTATTTTGGTTGAGGCGGTAGCGCAGATAGTCCCGGGGAACTCCGAGCAGGCGGGCGGCTGCAGAAACATTTCCATTGCTTTGGTCGATTCCAAGTTGAATCAATCGCAGAATTTCTTTCTCCAGGTCGAAGCCTTCATCAGGGAAGCAAAAATTTTCGTTGAGCCAATCACTCTCGCTGATGGCATCTTTTGGGGAATAACTGGTTGATTGTGCTGAACTCAAACTCAGCTTCGTGCCTGGTTCGTGTAAAACCATTGCCCGTTCCAGTTCGTGCAGTAATTCTCGGTTGTTACCGGGCCAGGTATGTCTTTGTAGGTATTTTATACTTTCCGAATCAAGTTCCGGTTTTTTGAGATGATATTTTTGCGAAAGTGTGACCAGGAAATGATCCGCCAGTTTAGGTAAGTCCCTAGACCGTTGAGAGAGGGGAGGGATGGAAATGCGGAGGAGATCCAATCGATGGAAAAGATCTTCCCTGAATTTTCCTTCAACGATCATCTTTCTTAAATCAAAATTAGCTGCGGCAATAATACGGGCATCAATGTTGATATCCTTATTTCCGCCCACCCGGCGGATTTTCTGGCTTTCAATTGCCAGGAGTAGTTTTGCCTGTGCCGCTAAGGATAAACTAGCCACTTCATCAAGAAAGAGCGTGCCGCCATCGGCAGCTTCAAAGAGACCGATACGGCTATCCTTCGCATCAGTAAAAGCTCCTTTTTCATGACCGAATAATTCGGATTCAACTAGGTTCTCTGCAATTGCCGAGCAATTCACCGCAACAAAGGGGGCATCGGATCTCGGTCCATTCGCATGTACCCATCTGGCATAAGTGGATTTACCTGCACCAGTCGGGCCATCTATCAAGAGGGGAGGGAGGCTTTTTTGTAAACGGTTATCAGCAGAGAGAATTTTTTCCAGCTGTTCTAAGTCCTGAGAAAACGAACCTTCAAAAAATAAATGCTCCGCACGATCTTTGGAACCCTTTGTGACATGCTCGACCAATCTCTTATTTTTAAGGTTCGCCTGTGCCTGGCTGAAAACAAGCGGCAGTTCCTCGACATCAAAGGGTTTGGATAGGTAATCGGCGGCTCCAAGCCGGATCGATTCCACGGCAGATTTTACTCCACCTTCCCCGGTCATTAAAATGCAGAGGGTGTTATCAGGAATATATCCGCTTTTTAATAAATTCAGGCTATCCCCGTCCGGTAAATTTAGGTCAAACAAGGCGAAGTCAAAAAACATTTCCTGGAGTGCGGTCTGAGCTTCGGCACAGGATTCAACTCTCGTTACTTCCATCCCCTGTGCGGATAAATAAGCTTCGATCCTCTTTCCAAGAAGAAGATCATCTTCAAGTAACAAGACTTCTTTCCCTTTAAGCGAGCGAACAGTTTGCATGAATTATATGAAATGAACCGCAATTCTTTTTAGAGTCAAACTAGCATTATATGAGAATATCCCATGAACTGGCTAATTTGTAGTAATTATTCTTTCTCAAATGGACTTAAACATCCACTAGAAAAACTTTGGAAGGTATATGGTAAGATTTCTTTTGCAGAATTTGGGTCTTTGCGAACCGATGTTGATAGTTAATGAATTTTGTAAAAATTGTATTTATTCAAAACTACGCACGAGAGAGAGGGGGAACCTGGAAACAAGTCCCCTTGCCAGGACGAAATCCCTTAAAAAACGCCCAAAACTTATATCCAAGTTATTAAAAGCCCCAACTCACTCATCGCGTAAAAAGATAGTTCTATTCTTCAGTATATCTGATTGCTTACCGATTACATGTAAATCTGGTAAGGCGTTAAAATCACCAAACATTCATTTCTACAGATTGTTTATTTAAGAAGAGGATTCGAGTTGATTGTCATCATTGTGTTCATACGGATTGGATCATCTTGCGATTAGCCTCATGAGTCCTTGTAACCTCTTTCAGACCAAACATCTCAATCCCTCCTAAAACTTCCTGAATGGAATTTAATAAAGAATTACGATCTGCATCTACTAAATCATTATTGTGGTATTGATGGAGCAGTTTGTAGAGTTCGCTCAACTGATTTTCACTAACATTGAAACTTTCCTTTATTCCAGAGGAAGTACTAGGCCGCGGGAGCTGCAGTTCAGCTTTTTTAGCAACCATTTTTGCCTCAAGCCCTTCCGCCATCATTGCCTCTTTCAATGCTTTCAATGGTCGAATGCCTGCTTTTTTTATGACTTCTCTTGCATCAAACCCTTCTGCCGACATTGCTTCTTTCAATGCTTTGCTTGGTCGGATTCCAGCTTCCCTGAAACTTGATACAATTTCTTTAGCATCAGCTTCCGTAAGATTATTTGGTTCGTACTTACTTAATGTGTCTTTAACAAGCTGAGCTTGCTTATCTGTTAATTGACGCCCTTGTGCAAGAGATTGAGGCTTCAATGAGCCTAAGATTCCATTTGATTCAATCATGACAAATAATTCTAGTAATAATTAAAGATCGGATGTCCGTGGTGCCCAGGTTTTAACCTGATCGCTAATTTCTTCTCCGTCTGTATCAAAAATTTCAAAAGCTTCCGACTTACGTTTTTGAAATGCTTTTCTGATAGTGGTTCGTTCCTCATTATTGAGTATGCCATCTCCATTGGCATCAAACTTCTGCATAATTTCCTGTTTTTTGCCCTGCATTTTCTTACGCATCTTAGAACGCTCATCCATGCTCAATTTTCCATCTCCATCACTATCAAATTTTTTAATGATCAGATCACGGAATGGAAAATTAGTTTTTTCATTATTACTCTTTTGGTCAGAAGCTCCGAACAAGGTGGCAGATAAAAAAAGAGGCATAGTAATAAGTAATTTTGTTTTCATGTATTTTTTATGATTAAGAATTGATAGACTTCTCTTTCATATTTTGTGCCAAATAGGGTAGGTTCTCATAAGTCATTGAGCATAAGCAGACACTGGGAAACCTGTTATGCAATTAAAAGATGGACTGCAGTGTGAGGTGGGAACTATTACCAATTTCATTCGATTGTTTTGGGAAATAATCCTTGGTGTGTCCTTTCCCTTATTAAAGGAAATTTATAAATACCAGTTATCATAAACTTAGGAAATACATCGGCGACTCTATGAAGCCCAATCTTCCAAAGTTAAATCCATTTTATTTTATCCAATAAAAAAGGGAGTTCCCATGCGAGGGAACTCCCAGAACAGACTATAGGAACTAATAAACCTGATAGATCTAACTTAAATTAATAGATAAATCAGAGATCGGATGTCCTTGTAGCCTCAGTCTCCACATTATTCCGAATTTCTTCTTTTAAAGCTATGGTATTTTCTTTGATTTCCTGATGTCTTGCTTTGTTTGTTTCTTTATACTCTGCAATAATCTCTCTTCTTTCTTCGGTGCTTGCATCTTTAAGCTCTTCACGAAGGTCCTGTCTTGATTGCTTCATTTCTTCACGCTTATCTTTTAAGGCAGCAACTTTAGCTTTCAGTTCATCTGACATATTTAATTGTGGGCGGTCTTGACGATGGGGGCGTGCTTCTTTGATCTTTTCACGAAGTGCCTCGCGAGATTCCTGAATCTCATCAAACTGATCTTGGTTTGCTTGCTTGAAGGCTTGAGTTGCTTCTTTGATTTCTTCTCTGGTCGCACCCTCTCCAAGATTAGCAATGTTTTCCTTGAGTTTACTACGCAGAGCTTCCTTCTTTCCTTTGAGTTCGTTTACCTGTTCTTGAGTTTCATCGGAAAGCTCTGGTCTATCTTTTCTTACGATATCTCCTGAACTAACTTTTTCTTTAATGGCTTTCGCAAGGATTAGCTTGCCTAGTCTTGGACGTTCTTGCCCAAAACTTACGCTGAACGCCAGAATACTGGTTAGAATGATTGTGAGTGTTGTTTTTTTCATAGTTGTATTTGGTTAGTAATGAATGATTGTAGACCCATTTTCATTTTCTATGCCATATCTTGAATTGATTTTAAGTGATTGGTATTTAGGGCTTAGTGTAATTTTGTGAAAATTAATTACCCGCAGTTTGCCTTGTCTTTTGGTAATATTTACAAATCAAAACCGATTCATTGGGTAATATTTATCGATTGAGATAGTTGAGTAAGTATATTCTCAGACGGTTCTAATTTATTAACATTGAATTTAAGCTAACCAGACGGCGTTACTCATTTTACAATGTTCTGGTTTATAACCATCTCTGCGAGTCTGAGAATTTCCTTTTCCTATGATAGAACCCGATTCATGGTAGATGCTGTGGTCAAGTATATACTCTATTTAGTTTCGGGAGTGATTTTATCACTTGGTTTGAATGCCAAAACAACTTCCTTGGGACAGGTTCCGCAATGGTCGGACCTGGATATTTTTCAAAAGACCATGTCCCGGAGCGAATTCATTCACTTTTTAGACACTGTGTATTGTCCGCGACCGGAGTGGTGGTCTGCTTGGGTAACCATCGATCAGGATAGGGCCAGGATACGAAAAATTTCTGGAAAGGATGATTGGTATGACCTCTACTTTTCCAAGGATAATAATGGCTCATTAATGTCAGTCCCGCCTGGCAATAGTTCACCAGATCCGGAGGGCATGATCATCGCCCTGGATCCCGGGCATCTTGGCGGGGCATGGTCAGAAATGGAAAGGAGACATTTTTCTTTGGACGGAGGTTCGCCGGTAAAAGAAGGGGATCTTTCCCTCGCTGTTGCCCGAAATCTAGCACCTAGAATAGAGGCTTTGGGTGCTACTGCTGTACTCGTCCGCAAATTCAGTGAACCAGTCACCAAGCAGCGCCCCGAAGATTTTCGTGGAGTCGCAAAACTATGGGCAGATGAAATACTGGGTACTGAAGATAACAAGAGTGAAGAGCGGAGATTATTGATTAAGAACCGGCAGGAGTTGCTCTTTTACCGGGTCGATGAACTCCGTGCACGGGCCGAATTAATCAACCAATCAATCCAGCCCGATCTGGTGATCTGCTTGCATTTCAATGCCGCACCCTGGCCCGATCCCGAAAAACAGCAACTCGTGGAACGGGATGACCACCATGTGCTCGTCAATGGGTGCTACATGGGTGGGGAGCTTGCCTATGACGACCAGCGATTTGAATTGATCTG
>Ga0181596_10006039_pt1 | contig 10483 bp, 7 predicted proteins | sample 041ome_6_FD_148655 | JGI IMG/M metagenome (GOLD analysis project Ga0181596, IMG submission 148655) | Coastal salt marsh microbial communities from the Groves Creek Marsh, Skidaway Island, Georgia - 041402US metaG (spades assembly) | ecosystem: Environmental > Aquatic > Marine > Intertidal zone >... | reverse complement strand
TGACGGCTACCAAGACGTACCCGTACCCGCAATGATCTGGGGCCGCCCGATTGTCAATGACGACATGAAGCTGTGGGCGAACTTTGGCTTTGATCTCAGCGACACGCTCGAACTCTACGGCCATGCCAACTACAACAGCAAGGAAGTCGATGGCGGCTTCTTCTTCCGTAATCCCACCAACCGCGGTGCAGTTTACAGCGGAGATGGCGGCGCAACGTTGCTAATCGGCGACCTCACGCCCAACGACGGTGTGGGCTGTCCGGTCGTGGCATTAAATGGGAACATCCCCGACCCGGTAGCGATGGCTCAGGTCAAAGCCGATCCCAACTGTTTCTCCTTCCAGGAAACCATTCCCGGCGGATTCACGCCGCGCTTTGGTGGTGACGTGACTGACATGTCTTTCCTGATCGGACTGCGTGGCGAGTTCAGTGACAACCTGCGTTGGGACGTGAGTGCCTATCGCGGGGAAAACGAGGCGGACTTCTTCATCAACAACACGGTGAACGCGAGTCTTGGCCCCGATACGCCTCGCGACTTCGACCCCGGCCTGTATAAGCAGACTGACACCAACTTCAACGCCGATTTTAGCTGGACCGTCTCAGACGCGCTGAACGTCGGTTTTGGTGGCGAATACCGCAACGAGGAATTCGAAATCGGTCCGGGTCAGGTAGAGTCCTATACCGCGGGTATTTTGGCCGATCAGGGTTTCAGCACCTCATCCAACGGTTTCCCCGGCTTCCCTGCGGCCACTTCGGGCACCTTCGACCGCGACAACTATGCCGTTTATATTGACGCGGAGTGGACCCCAACCGACAACCTCGTGACCCAGGGCGCCGTACGCTTTGAGGATTTCGATGATTTCGGTAGCACCACCAACTTTAAAGTCGGTGCTAACTGGGCCGTCAGCGATAACTTTGGCGTACGCTCAACCTACAGCACAGGCTTTAAAGCACCGACTCCCGGTCAGGCCAATGCGTCGAACACCTCAACCGAGCTGATCAACGTCAATGGCGTGCCGACACTGGTCAACAACGGCACAATTCCAGCGACCAGCCCCGTTGCCTTGTCTGTGGGTGGCAAACAGCTGGAGCCGGAGGAGTCCACTAACTTCACTGCCGGCTTGTATGCCACGCTGGGTAATTTCGAAATCACGGTCGATTACTATGACATCGATGTAGAAGACCGCATCAATCTGTCCTCAGAGGTTGTCCTGTCACAGGAGCAAATCGACCAACTGATCGCAGATAACGTGCCGGGCGCTGGCGATTTGACCCAGTTCCGCTTCTTCACGAATGACTTCGATACCAACACCCATGGCGTTGATATCGTCGTCTCGACCTACACCGAATGGCTCGGCGGTACGACCGACTGGAATCTTGCTTTCAACAACAACAAGACCGAGGTCGAGAAATACAACCCCGCAACAATCGGCGCAGGTCGTATTCGTCAGATCGAACTGACCACGCCCGAGACCCGATGGAACCTGTCAGCCAACCACACGGTCGGTAACATGCGTTTCCTCGCTCGTGTCAGCTTCTATGACGACTGGTACGACAGCTTCGAAAATGACGTTTTTGGTACCGACGCCATCTTTGACAGCGAGTACCTGCTTGATCTTGAGTTCGAATACACGATCGGAGACCACCACAGCATCCTCGTTGGCGGGAATAACGTCTTTGACGAAAATGGTCAAAAGGCGACCGACGTGAATAACCTCGGATTCAATTCGGCCACTATCTTGGGTAACACCTACAGCCAGTATTCGCCTTTTGGTATCAGCGGCGCCTTCTGGTATGCACGTTACCGCTACAACTTCTAAATCGCGCTACTAGCGCTTTATTATTAGGGGGCCTTGATGGCCCCCTTTTTATTTGGTCCGTACACCGCTTAAGGTAAAGCTGGAGGGAAGTTCCGATTATGCGTGCACTCATCCGAAATACTGTGATGGTTATCGGCGCACTTACCGCCGGCTGCGACTTATCAACCGATACGCCTTCCACCGCAGATGTGGTAATGATCGGCGATATCCATACCATGGACCCCAATCAACCTATTGCCGACGCCGTAGCGATCGCGAACGGACGATTCAGTTACGTTGGCAACAAAAGTGGCGCGATGGCGCGAGTCGATGAACACACCGAGGTCATCGATCTTGGCGACGCAGTGGCTTATCCCGGTCTGATTGACGCCCACGTGCACATTGCTGGCATCGGTTCGGCGATGCGCTCGGTGGATTTAACCGGCGCTAAAAGCTATGAAGAACTCGTAGCGAGGGTTACGGCGCGAGCAGCAACAACGCGCCCTGGCGCCATCCTCCTGGGCAGAGGCTGGCATCAAAGCAAGTGGGAACAAGCACCGGAAGGGAGCCTTGATGGGTTTCCTACCCACCATGCCCTCTCCGCTATGGTGCCTGATCACCCCGTCCTTCTCGAGCACGCCAATGGACATTCCGTACTCCTCAACCAAAATGCTATGGACCAATTGGGGCTCTCATCTGAGACCGTTGCCCCAGAGGGCGGAGTCATCGTCTTTCGAGATGGACAACCCACCGGATTACTGCATGAAACCGCAATAGACCTGACGCTCCCTTTACAGAAGTACGATACTGACACTGCCGCCGAATTGGTGGATCTCGCCCAGCAACATTTGCTCAGTCAGGGCATTACCACCGCCCACGATGCCGGTGCCCTTTACGTCGATATTGAAGCCCAGACGCAGATGGCTAAGCGTGGGGATCTGTTGCTGCGCCTCTACACTATGGTTTCTGCCGGCGACGCAAAAGCCTTGGCTGAGTGGATTGATCGCGGTCCGCAGTTAAATTTGGGGGATCATCGTCTGACGGTGCGGTCGATCAAAATCCAAGCCGACGGCGCGCTCGGGTCTCGCACTGCCTGGCTTCACGCCCCCTACACCGACGCCCCAGAGACCAGCGGTGTTCTTACCTATGATTTGAAGTCGCTCAGTACCCTGATTAAAAAAACACGCAACGACAGTTGGCAAATAAACGTTCACGCCATTGGTGATCGGGCAAATTCGGAGGTGCTAAGCGTATTTGCGCCCTTCACCCAAAGGCTGATCGATCATCGCTTTCGCATCGAGCACGCGCAACACCTGGCAGCGGGCGATGGTGCACTGTTTGCCCGTCAAGGGGTCATCGCATCGATGCAGCCCATTCATCTGAGCTCTGATCGACCCTGGGCCATCGATCGACTCGGTCGCCAACGCATCGAAACTGGCGCCTACATTTGGCAAGAGCTACTGAACCAAGGAGTGGTTATAGCCTCTGGGACCGATGCCCCGGTGGAGCCAGTCAACCCGATTGCTAATTTTTACGCGGCAGTAACCCGCAAAACACTGTTGGGCACCCCGCCAGACGGCTTTGAGGCAGAGCAACGCCTCAGTCGATACGAGGCGCTATATGCAATGACAATGGCCGGTGCATTCGCGGGCTTTGAAGAGACAGAAAAGGGCTCTGTCGAAGTGGGAAAACTGGCGGATTTGACCGTACTGTCGCAAGATATTTTAACGGTACCTGAAGCCAAGATCCTTAGTACCGAAGTGGTAATGACACTGGTCGGCGGTGAAGTGGTCTATCACCGGTAGCCGCCGCGAGCCGATCACACTCTGAGCGCGTTCATGGATGTCTTTTTTGCCAAGTGTTCTATTCGGCTTCGTATCCGGTTAGCCAGAGTCTGAAATAAAAAAAACCGCGGACGGGCCGCGGTCTTCTCTCTCGATTGCAGCACCAGAGGGTGCTGCCCACATCGGGTTACTCTTGGTCCAGAGATTCTGGTTCGGGTGTATCTTCGGCGTCCACAGCATCAGCAGCCGCTCCGGCCTCCGCTGCAACCTCGCGCATAGACAACTTGATTCGGCCACGCTGGTCTACATCCAACACCTTGACCTGCACCTGCTGACCTTCCGACAGATAATCCGAGACGTTTTCGACCCGCTCATCGGCGATTTGCGAGATGTGCACAAGACCATCTTTGCCGGGCAGGATCGTCACGAAAGCGCCAAAATCAACAATACGCGCTACCGTACCGGTGTAAATTTCTCCAACCTCTGCTTCCGCAGTGATCGCCATGATCATGTCAACAGCGGCGTCACGCGCTGCTGCGTTCTGACCAAACACCTTGACGGTGCCATCGTCGTCGATATCAACTGTAGCACCCGACTCTTCGGTGATCTGGCGGATAGTTGCGCCGCCCTTACCGATAATGTCGCGGATCTTATCTTGATCGACCTTCAACGTGGTCATGCTTGGCGCGTTCTCAGAGGTAATCTGGCGCGGCGCATCCAAGACCGTATTCATCTGTCCAAGAATATGCAGGCGCGCCTCAAGTGCTTGTTCAAGCGCACGCTCCATGATCTCTTCATTGATGCCTTCGATCTTGATGTCCATCTGCAAGGCGGTCACACCCTTCGCGGTACCGGCGACCTTGAAGTCCATATCGCCCAGATGATCCTCGTCACCGAGAATGTCTGTCAGGACGGCGAACTGATTGCCCTCTTTCACCAGACCCATCGCGATACCAGCAACCGGCGCCGAGAGCGGCACCCCTGCGGCCATCATGGCGAGCGAGCCTACACATACCGATGCCATTGAGCTGGAACCATTCGATTCGGTGATCTCCGATACCACACGCACGGTATAGGGAAACTCCTCTTCGCTCGGGAGTACCGCTGCCAAACCGCGGCGCGCCAGACGCCCGTGGCCGATCTCACGGCGGCCGGTGAAGCCAATTCGGCCCGCCTCACCCACTGAATAGGGGGGGAAGTTGTAATGCAGCATGAAGGGATCTCGTCGCTCTCCTTCAAGGGCATCAATAATTTGCGCATCGCGGGTAGAGCCCAACGTCACTGCGCCAATAGCCTGCGTCTCACCGCGGGTGAAAAGCGCCGAACCGTGAGCTTTGGGAAGAATATCCACTTCTGACGCAATTGCCCGCACCGTACGGTTATCACGGCCGTCAATACGCGGTTCGCCTGCCAGAATACGCCCGCGAACGATCTGCTTCTCGAGGCTCTTGAAAACATCTTTGACGTCGTCTTCCGACGGACCGCCTTCGACGGCCAATTGCGCCACGACGTCGTCCTTCACCTGACCCACTCGCTCATAGCGCGCGGCCTTCTCGGTAATGCGATAGGCCTCGCCCAGTGGGCCCGATGCGGCCGCCGAGACCGCCTCTACGAGCGCGGCGTCGGCTTCTGGCGCTTGCCAGTCCCAGCGCGGCTTGCCCGCTTCTGCAGTCAATTCGTTGATCGCGTTAATGACCGTTTGCATCTCCTGATGGGCAAATAGCACTGCACCCAGCATCTGATCTTCGGTGAGCTCTTTCGCCTCAGATTCAACCATCAAGACCGCATCACGCGTCCCGGCCACGACCATATCCAGCTGGCTCTCAGCCAAGGCCGAATAACTCGGGTTCAGGAGGTAGCCATTGGCTTCCGTGAAACCCACACGGGCACCACCAATCGGACCATTAAACGGGCAGCCCGACAGCGACAGCGCGGCCGAGGTACCGATCATGGCGGGAATATCAGGGTCGGTTTCTTTATCCGCTGACATCACCGTACAAACAACCTGCACTTCATTCATAAAGCCATCTTCAAATAGAGGCCGGATGGGGCGGTCAATCAATCGTGATGTCAGGGTCTCTTTTTCGCTGGGGCGCGCCTCGCGCTTAAAAAAGCCCCCGGGAATTTTACCCACCGAGTAGGTTTTTTCGATGTAATGAACCGACAGCGGGAAAAAGCCCTGCCCCGGCTTCGCTTTTTGCTCTGCGACAACGGTACACAGCACGCTCGTGCTGCCCATAGTGACCATGACCGAGCCCGACGCCTGTCGCGCAATGCGGCCTGTTTCCAGCGTGACCTCGTGGTCACCATACTGGAACGTTTTCTTAACTACATTCACTGTGTTTTCTCCAAATATGACGGGGCCGGCGCTTGGCCGGCCCTAACTGATCCTCAGCGACGCAGACCCAACCGCTTAATCAATTCCGCGTAGCGGGCGGTGTCTTTATGCTTGAGGTAGTCGAGTAACTTTCGACGCTGGTTCACCATGCGAATCAAACCACGACGTGAATGGTGGTCTTGAGCATGCTCTTTGAAATGAGATTGCAGTTGCTCGATGTTTGCGGTGAGCAAAGCGACTTGCACTTCCGGAGAACCGGTGTCGCCCTCTGACTGCTGATAATCCTTAACAATTTGTGCCTTTACGGCTGCGTCCAACGCCATGGTTATTGCTCCAACCTGCTTGTTGATAGCGAGCCCATCCGTGCAGGTTTACAGATAGGTTCGTGAGGCGGCTTATGCCGCAAATTTACTGGGAAAGAAGCCGCATTGGGGCTAATTTTCCGTCTTCTTGAATACGACCGACGCCCAAAAACGATCCCTCGGCGTCAGCGATGCGCACCATACCACTCTGGAGCCCATTTGGCACTACCACTGGGCGGCCCTTTCGCATGTAAAAAGTTGCGGCTTCGGACAGTTCGATGCGCGGTAAATGCGGCACGCACGACTCTACAGGCGCGAGATATTCGTCCAGCGCTTGCTCATTTTGCACCTCCCTCTGCTGCGACAATTGATCGAGGGTGACAGCATTTGAGAGGTCAAACGGGCCCGACTGACATCGCCTCAGTGCACTGACGTGAGCCGGGATCCCGAGTGCTGCACCAAGATCCTCGGCGAGTACACGAATGTAGGTGCCCTTACTGCACAGCACATAGACATCCACCCTCGCCATTTCTCCTGGATGGAAAGCGAGCAGGTCAAAACGGCGTATCGTCACAGATCGCGCCTCTCGTTCAATGTGCTGCCCTGCTCTGGCAAGCTTGTACAGTGGTCTTCCGTCGACCTTAAGCGCAGAGTACATCGGTGGGATCTGATCAATCTGCCCGGTCAGTGCGCTGAGTGCCTCAACAACAGCGTCGGACGTAAGATGCGAAGCGGAAACCCGAGCAAGGACAGTGCCATCGGCATCTGCCGTATCGGTACCCACACCCAATACAAATGAACTGGTATAAGCCTTATCGGCATCTAATAAAAATTGCGAAAACTTGGTGGCCTCGCCAAAACACAACGGTAATACCCCCGTTGCAAGGGGGTCCAAACTACCGGTATGCCCCGCTTTTGCAGCACCGAATAATCGCTTGGCGCGCTGCAACGCTGAGTTCGAGGTGATGCCTCCGGGCTTATCGAGCACAAGCAGTCCATTAACCTGCCGCCCTTTTCTCCTTCGACCCATTAATCCGCCGAAAAATCAGATTCCGGCAGCGAGGGCGACATAGCGGCCAGTTTTTCATCAGCCCGACGCACCTCTCTCAGCAAACTTTCCATATCACGACCACGGCCGACGCTCTCGTCAAATCGAAACGCCAGCCGCGGCACAGTTCGCATCGAGGAAACCTTGGCTAATTGGGATCTCAAAAACCCCGCCACCTTCTCGAGCACGCGGGTCATTTCCGCACGGTGCTCGGGCGTAGCGTCGTCCATCAGCGTAAAAAACACCCTGGCATAGGAAAGGTCTCGACTGACCTCAACACCGGTCAAGTTAACCTGCTCGACACGCGGGTCCCGAACGGCCGTCTGCAGCAAGTGAGCCAACTCCTTGTGCAGGAACTGACTCACCCGCTCGGTGCGCTCAAATTCCTTTCCCATGGTCGGGCTTCAGAGGCTCCTGGCGATCTCGTTGACTTCGAAAACTTCGATAAGATCACCCACCTTCACATCGGTATAGTTTTTCACGCCGATGCCACACTCTGTGCCGTTACGTACTTCATTGGCGTCATCTTTAAAGCGACGCAGGGATTCGAGCTCTCCCTCGTAGATCACCACGCTGTCGCGCAGTACACGGATGGGTTTGGATCGGAAAACGGTCCCTTCGATAACCATGCATCCGGCGATCAAGCCAAACTTGGGCGATCGGAAGACGTCGCGCACCTCGGCGATGCCCACAATCTCCTCGCGCATCTCGGGCGAAAGCATGCCGGACAGCGCCGCGCGCACATCATCAATCAAATCGTAAATAACGTTGTAATAACGAATCTCTACGCCCTCATTCTCGGCCATTGCCCGTGCTTTGGTATCAGCTCGCGCGTTAAACCCAATAATGATGGCAGAGCTGGTTACAGCGAGGCTGATGTCGGTCTCGGAGATGCCTCCAACACCACCCGAGACAACATTGACTTTTACCTCTTCGTTACCCAGATCCGCCAGCGCACCCTGAAGTGCTTCAAAAGAACCACGAACATCTGCCTTGATAATCAAGTTTAGGGTTTCTACTGATCCCGCCGTCATGGTCTCGAACATATTGTCCAATTTCGCGGCCTGCTGGCGCGCCAATTTGGAAGAACGCATCTTTTCTTGGCGGAAGTCGGCAACCTCGCGTGCTTTCTTTTCACTCTCCAGCGCGACAACGGGATCTCCTGCGTCGGGAGTACCATCAAGCCCAAGCACCTCCACAGGGATACTGGGGCCAGCCTCCTTGATCTGATTGCCGTTCTCATCGAGCATCGCTCTGACGCGACCATACTGTAATCCCGCCAGCACAATATCTCCCTGGCGCAAGGTCCCCTGTTGTATCAACAGGGAAGCTACAACACCCCGCCCTTTATCCAGCCGGGACTCAATAACAATTCCGGAGGCAGGCACGTCAGCGGGCGCCGTCAGCTCCAGCAGTTCGGCCTGCAACAACAGAGCGTCTAGCAGTTCGTCGATACCTTGTCCGGTGTGAGCCGACACTGGTATAAACTGCGTGTCACCACCCCAATCCTCCGGGATAACATCTTTGCCAGCGAGCTCTGTCTTGACACGCTCGGGATCAGCGGCCTCTTTATCAATCTTGTTCACCGCGACAACAATGGGCACTCCTGCCGCCCGGGCGTGCTGAATCGCCTCTTCCGTTTGCGGCATGACGCCATCATCTGCCGCCACCACCAGCACTACGATATCAGTGGATTTAGCGCCCCGAGCACGCATCGCTGTAAACGCGGCGTGGCCGGGCGTATCGAGGAAGGTGATCATCCCCTTATCAGTCTCAACGTGGTAAGCACCGATGTGCTGGGTGATGCCTCCCGCCTCGCCACTTGCAACCCTTGACTTGCGAATGTAGTCCAATAGGGACGTCTTACCGTGATCGACGTGGCCCATCACAGTCACAACCGGCGCGCGCGGCTCAGGTGTGCCTTCCTGGCTCGCCAGCGTCTCCTCTAGCCTCTCCTCAACCTCTTCGGCGCTCTTGAGCACAACGCGATGACCCAGCTCCTCCACCACGAGGGTCGCGGTATCCTGATCCAATACCTGATTGATGTTAGCCATGACGCCGAGGTTCATCAGCTCCTTGATCACCTGACCCGCTTTAACCGCCATCTGCTGCGCGAGATCACCTACCGTGATGCTCTCCGGCACGTTGACGTCGTAAATAATTTTTTCAGTCGGCTGCGCAAAGCCGTGCTGGTTTACCTCATCGTGCAGTTTTCTTTTGCGCCCACCACGACGACGCGCAACACCGGCCTCTGCGGCCTCTAGCTCGGTAAAGGACAGATTGTGTCCGCGTTGTTTACCCCTAGACCCCGGCACGCCGCTGCGCTCAAGGCGCCCTTTGCCGGAGCGTTTGCGGAGCTCTTCGCGCGCGGATAGCGTGTTTTCTTTAGTGGGGGCGGCATGAAGCCTTTTGGGTTTTCGATCCGCCTCTTTGGCACCGGGTTGGGCGGCCGCCTCCTGCGCCTGACGCGCAGCTTCTTCGGCCCGCGCTTTTACTGCGGCATCCAGCTCCAGTTTCCTTGCCTGTTCCTCTGCCTTGCGCCTCGCCGCCGCTCGCTGCCGCAGCAATTCAGGGTCCGATTCGTCAACGGCGCCCTCAACATCTACGGGTACCATTTCATCCGTCGCTTTCTGCGCAGCCGTCGACGCCACGGCATCAACAGCGCCCGCTGCGTCGTTCTCGGCAGCAGCCTCAGTATCGACCTCAGCGTCGGTTTCTGTGGCCTCGAGATCTTCACGCTTGACGTAAGTCCGCTTTTTTCGGACTTCTACATTAATCGTTCTTTTACCCGCGCCACCTGCACGCAGCGTACTGACAGATTTGCGCTTCAGCGTAATCTTTTTCGGTGCGCTGGCACTCTCTCCATGGCTTTGCTTCAGATGCGCCAGCAGCGTCTGCTTATCCTCTTCCGACACTGACTCTTCTGCGGAGGCGTGCGGTAGTCCCGCATCTTTCATCTGCGCCAACAGCCGATCAACCGATGCTCCGACGGTTTCTGCGAGTTGCGCTACTGTCACTTGTGCCATTTCTTTCTCCCTATTCGCTCAGTCGCTAGAGTGCAATCTCTACCTGATAAGACTCAGGCCGTTGCCTCCTCCTCCTCAGCGAACCAAGGGGCGCGAGCTGTCATAATGAGCTCTGCCGCGCGTTCTTCGGTCATATCCTCGATATCAAGGAGATCGTCCACTCCCTGCTCTGCAAGATCTTACATCG
>Ga0181596_10006036_pt1 | contig 10484 bp, 7 predicted proteins | sample 041ome_6_FD_148655 | JGI IMG/M metagenome (GOLD analysis project Ga0181596, IMG submission 148655) | Coastal salt marsh microbial communities from the Groves Creek Marsh, Skidaway Island, Georgia - 041402US metaG (spades assembly) | ecosystem: Environmental > Aquatic > Marine > Intertidal zone >... | reverse complement strand
AGGAATAAAAGAACGTCTTATTCTTCTTCTTCGCGCGTGTGTTCTTCGCAGATCTCGCAAAACTCAAAGTCATCATCCTTTTGTGTCTTATTTATATATAGATATAATTCTAGTCCTTCTGTGTAAAGCTTTTATTATGGTGTAAATACGGAGAAAGAAGAAAAAAATTGTAAAGAGATAAGTGCAATGTGCATGTAAAAAGGCACAACAGAAAGAAAATTTTCTCTCTTTTCTCTCTCTCTCTCTCTCTCTTTTGTTGTGTTGCTTTTTCTCTCGTTTTGGCTGAAACATACGTAACTTTTTTTTAAACCAAAAGGAGTAGTGCATCATAAAAAAATCAGAGAGAGAAAGTTTTAAGAAGAGAGATGTTTTCCTCCTCCTCCTCCTCCGCCTTCGGTGGTGGTACGAACAACGAGGAGAAGAACAAAGTGCACTCGAAACCGGTCACTTTTAAAACGCAACAACGCAGACGACGAAAAAAACGAACTCTCGTTTTTGTGTTCTCGTTTACGTTTCTGATAGTCGTGATGTACATCTCGTACAATTTCCTTCGCAAGCAAACGCTGAGCGAAGCTCGACGAATCATCGGCACGGGACGGAAAGCGAGAACGGATTTAGAAGGCCAAGTTTTAGTGGAAGAAGCGATTAAAACGGGGAAGATAGGACGAGAAGTGATCAACTTCGACGATGGGAGTTTAGACAGAATGATCGAGGAAAATATACGGAAGAAGAAACAGAAACAGATGGAGGAAGAGGAGAGGAAGATGATGTTTCACGAGGAAAGTCATCAACATCGCGAGGACGAGAAGAACGATATATATAACGACGAAACAAAAGAAGAAGATCTAGAAAACGAGGGCGTTGATAATAATAGCGACGATAATAATAACAATAACGATAGCAGTGGGGAGGAGGAAGAGGAAAATGCGGTTCATAGTAGTACGTCTAGCGATGTCGATGTCGAGAACATCATAAACGAAGATGAAGATATCGCGAACGAGAATGAGAAAGATAACGCAGAGGAGGAACAAGAAGAAGCGCGCGACGAGGACGACGACAATAATAACAATAACAACGAACAAGAACAAGAAGATACAATAAACGATGAGCCGTTAGAGGAAGTCAAACCAGGCGCGGGCGATGCGGATGATTTAGACCCCAAGCTCCCTCGATCGGAGTCGCTCCCGGAAGATCCTTCGCGCACGTGTTCGGTGGATCGTTTGAGAGCGTTGTTTAAACCGTGTTTACTCGGCGGCGACGTGCAGAAATGTTGTCAAACGCTCGATTTTGCGTTTGCTCCGGATGCCACGCATCGTTTTGAAGATCAAGATGAAAGCGAAAGCGGTGAAGACACGACGGCGAATTGTTTGTGCGTGTTTACGGCGATATCCGATTTGAACGAAACGTTTTCGAAAGTTGGTTTGAACGTCTACGAGGACGTATTGGGTAAGTGCGAACCGGATTCGAGAAAGTTTGGATGGTTTGGCGACGGCACGGACGCGTGTCCGGAGGATAACCTGGAGGAGTTGCGAAGACGCAAAGATGAGGAAATTCGAGAGCACGAAGAGGCGAGGAAAGAACGCGAACGTAAAAAGAAGGAAGTTTATAAACGTAACGTAGAAAGAGCAAAGAAACAAGAAGCTATTCGAGTCGAAAACGCGTTGAAAAAGTCGGACACGGAACGACAAGCTCGTGAATTGCGCAGGAGAGAACGCGAAGAAAATCTTAGAAAAGAGGCGCGACTGGTCACGTGGCGCTTGAAAGAGGCGAAAGCGGCGGAGAAGGCGCTGAGGGAAGCCGAGGCGAAACAGGCAAAGTTTTTCGGTACCGGCGGCGGTATTCAAGACGTCGGATGTTACGAAGAAGGCGAGAAACCGATGAAAGGTCAGAAACCGTGTTAGGTATATTTAATATAATGCGCTATTAATCGTACACACCTATGTAAAATTACAAATCTTCGACCGCTTCTTGCGAGAGCAAGTGGACGCTCGCTTCTCTTTCCAGCCAATCGTTTTCTATCAAACTACTCGTGCGATCAACGGGAGCAGTTGTTGCCGACGCGTCCGTGCCTAACGCGCGATAATATCTGCTTTGCTTTAAAATGTACAAATCCAAAACGCACGTGCCTAAACTACCGAGCAAGAAGCTCAGCGAATCGACGATTTCAACCCATCTAAAATTCTTCATGAAGATGATCGACATTCCATAAGTCACGTTCGCGCTAATGGCAAAGAAAAACATCAACGCCGACACGCCTTCGCACGATTTGCGTTTCCTATTTTTCATGATCTGAAACACTCTCCCTCCTAAATAACTCGTCGCGGAAGCGTAACCGATGAACCGACCGGACGTTACTCTCGCTTCCGACGCCGTACTTACGGCTTGATTCAAACACCCGGTCGCGCTTTGCAACGAACGCGTAGCACCGCTCAACGATCTCATTGCATCAGAACCAGAAAGCGATCGTATTGAATACACGGAAACGCCTGCGCCTAAGAAACCCGTCACGTATGTCGACGGTGACACCGGCTTCTTCTTCTTTTTGTGTTTCTTAGTAGTGCGCTTCGGCGTCGTTGGATCGTTCCTCGATTCCTCTTCGTAACTACGCGCGGTGCTGATGTTCTCATCAATCCTCGCCATCGTGGCCGATATCACCGCATTCTCGTTCGCGTCCTCAGGAGATTCTTCCTCCTCCCGTATTATCGATTCATTGAAACTCAGTCGTCGTCGTCTTCTCGTTTGCCTTTCTTCTCGTTGAATTTGTCTTTTCCTATACAAAACGAATTGCGAAATCAGCACCGAATCGCTCATCAAAAAGTACACCGCGGTGTACATCTGCACCGGCGTTTGGTCTCCCGTGAGGACACACGCGACCAGGTTGCAACTGTCCCCGAACGCCCACAGGAGTAAGAAGTAACCGCTCAATCCTTCGCTCGTTTTCAGCTGATAGTTTTGCAACATTTGTGGAAATTGGCAGACGATCCAAAACGCGATCGAACACAAACCGCTCAAGAAACCAACATATTCGATCGGAGAGTACGCGCACACGCGAAAGATATCGCGCACGAGACCAGTGTACGCGTTTGAATCGCACTCGCACGAATTTGAACGCGTAGTCTGTCCGCTCATCATTCTTTCTGCTGCTGCTGTAGAAGCAGTGGACTCATTTTTATCTCATTTTTTCACCTTCTTTCGTTCGCGTGTGCTTTGACTGACGATGTCTTTGAGAGTGCAACGCTTATTATATTTTCTCTTCTTCTTCTATTACAACAACAACAACAACAAATAAAATGTTTGATGATTATGTGCACGTATAATTTAAAGCGATTGTATGTGTAACTAATTGTACAGTCTCCTCTTTGTTCGTTCGTTTTAGTCTCTCGTGTTATTTTTGTTCTCGTCGGAATCTTTGTCTTCCTTGTTCTTCGTGTTGGTATCGTTTGTGGTATCGCCGGAGGACGACGAACCCGTGTTGCCGTCGAGCATGGCGCGCAAGGACTTTTCCAACGCTAACTTGGCGCGTAAGCCTCCGAGTTGCTCTTCCAATCCGAACTTAGCGAGACGCAAACGGTCGACTAATCCTCTAGAAGTTGACATAGCAGCAGCTCTCCGAGCGATCAATTTTTCGTTCTCAGCCTCGGAGGAGAAAGGGACCTCTTGGAACGCAGCGAAAGAGAGACGCTCGGCGCGAACCATAGCGGAGGCTCGAGATTTCGTTTTCAAGTCTGTGGCGGTGGTTTTCTTTTCATCCTCGTCTTCGTCTTCGTTCTGGGTCATCGTGAGAGCAGCTGAACGACGCAGGCGAGATAAGATGGCATCGTCCAAGGATAAGCCAGCCTTATCTTGGTCGCGTTTCATTCGCGCGACGTTTTCCAATTCGATTTTAGCGTCGAAGAAGACGCCGTCTTCTTCCACCCATTTCATGCTTTCGTGTAACGAATCAACTTTGCCAACTGCTTTTGCCCACCGAACCATTTTCGCTTCTTCAATGGCAAACTTGCGATGAATTTCGGTCGGATAATCTCTGGCATTTTCCGCTTTACGAACGATGTCATCAAAGAGCGTTTCTTTCGTCACGTTCGAAACTTCCAACAGCTTATCGCTGAACTCGATGACGTAATTCATGAGAAGTTCGACGTCGTCAGCCAGTTGCTCGATTTCTTTGCGCTCATCTTGCGTCGGTTGAGCAGCAAATTTTGAGTCTGGCGAGTTGACCAGGGAGTACGTACCGGCAACGTAGCCCGCGGGTGTTTCGTTCACGTCCTCAACCATCATTCGCGTTTCGCCGACGACTAAAACTCGGTAGGTTTCACCGAACGTACTCGAAGATTCGCCGCGTTCGTCGACGATGTCGAAAGAAACGCCGTCATCAAAATCATCACTGGATAAAACTTTAATCGGCTCGTAGTGAATGACTCTACCTAGCGTACACGATGCGTTCAATTGCACCGCTTGCGTCTCTTCCTCATCGTCGTCATCGTCGTCGTCGTAGTAATAATCTTCTTCGTCGTCTTCTTCGTCGTCATCGGCGGACCCAAACCCGGCTTCGTCGCCGTACCGACTGTTGACTTTTCTCGCAAACTCGCTGAACCTTTCAAACTCTTCCTCGTAGTCGGAATCATCCGAATCCGAGTCGCCGGAAACTTCTCCAAACACCTCCAATTTCTCCGCTCGCTCGTTCGGCAACGGCCTTTGATTCAATTTATCTTCTTCTCGTTCCGTTTTTCCTGCCATCGCGCCGTCGATGCTGCTACTATTACTACTACTCGTTACCTTTTCCTCCTCTTCGTCGTCTTCGTTTTCATCCTCTAAAACTCTCCTCCCTCTCGTCTTTGCGCTTTTTCCTCTGCTCGGCGGTATTTGCGAGTAGTGCACGAACGCCAACAATCCTCCGTGCGTTTCCACGCTATCGTTCAACAGACTCACAAACCTCGGCTCGTACAGGTGTAATACTTTTCTTTGTCCAGGAATGAGCGGTTCGGCGACTGGAAACAATAAAGACGGTAAAACGTGCGTCGATTCTCCGTTCTCTTCCTCGTATTGTATCGTTTTCTCTCGCAACGATTCGCTCGCTCGTAAATATTGCTCGCCTTCAAACGTATCGCCTTCGTCTAGACTGCCCGTGTTTTCTTCTTCATCAGCTCCTCCTGTTCCGTAAAACTCGTGGTCGTCGTTATTCCACGCGTTGCATGTTGTGCTCGTATTCTCATTCCTTCCTCGTCTCGTGAGAAGAATACTACTCCTCTTTTTCGAACATCGCGCGAGGACAACAAAACGTCGTCTCATCATCGTCGTCCTCATCATCGTCTTCTGTGTTATCTTGTTCTCGTTTTTCGATTTTGTCCTCGTCGTTCCGTTGTGTGTGGGACGACGACGAACTCGCGACGCACAAAGACGTCGCTCGTTCCAAAGAACTACAACGCGTCGTGGACCATATCATCTTGTGAGTATCAATCACGGGCAATCAATACCGTGTGTGTGTGTGTGATGATAAAAGAGAAAGAGAAAGAGAAAGAGAGCGCGCGCGAAACGACGATTCCTCTTATGAAGGAATAAACAGACAAATACAGAGTCACAAAGAGCAGTTTTTTCGTGGTCTACAAAGGCAGGAGATCCTCTCGTGGTCTATTCGCCACGAATTTCACTTAAAATTAATTCATTTTCTTCAATTCAACAAGAGAAGAGAAGAATTCATTCCCCTCAAAACAAAAAAGAGTGAAAAAAAGGTAGTTTATATTTTTTGTTTCTCTCTCTCTCTCTCCTGTTGTGTTCCACTCGACTGTAAAGCTATGCCATAGCTCTCGAACGGAAACAGAAAAAGAAAAACGAAAAAACGAAAAAACCTCTCGATTTGAAATTGGACGGATGTATCCCATACGGTTTCAAAAGTATACGTTGACAAGACGAACGATCTCATCGTCTGTTTGAATAATTTTCAAACGCATCTTCACTCTTTCCAGCGCGCGTGCGGTGATAGAGAGTACACACACACACACACACACCAGAGGGAGGGTGAAAGAATACACGACGCGCGAGTAATACATCGGTAATACATCGGAAGAAGAAGAAGAAGAAGAAGAACAGGAAGAGCGCGCGTGAGGAGAAGGGAAGCACGAAAGAAGCAGAGAGCATAGGTTAAACGATTCAATAAACGAAGCTCTCATCATCGCAACGCAGAGAAACGGCAACAACTTTTACCGAGAGAAAAGAGAGAAATCCAAATCGATCGAATCAAAAGAGAAAGAGAAATAAGGAGCGAATAGAGAACAATAGAGAACAGCAGAGAAGAAACGAATAAAACAGAAAAGGAGGAAACGTAATGAGCGCGATTAACATCACGCAAGTCCAAGTGTTGGTACGCGTTTACTCTCTCTCATCACTTTTTTCTTCGCCTTTCGCCTGCTGGTTTTAGACAGAAATTTTGAAAAATCTCGCTCTCGTCTCAAAGGCGAAAGAGGTATACCCTTTTGGCGGCGAGCGAGCGATGACGATTGGGACGACAGCCGGTTTCCTTCTCTCGATTACACATAAACTGACACGTTTTTATGCGCATATTCTTTCTTTCTTTCATAACTATAATAATAATAATAACAGGACAACCCGCAATATTTCCAAAACCCGTTACAGTTTGAAATCCAGTACGAGTGCCTGACGAACCTCCAAGACGACTTGGAGTGGAAGCTCACGTACGTCGGCTCCGCGGAGAGCGATCAACACGACCAAATCTTAGACACTGTTTTAGTCGGTCCTGTCTCGAGAGGCGCGTATAAGTTTGTGTTTCAAGCGAACCCACCGGACGCGACGAAGATTCCAAACAGCGACATCTTAGGCGTGACGGCGTTGTTGTTAACGTGCTCGTATCAGCAAAACGAATTCGTGAGAGTCGGGTATTACGTGAACAACGAGTACAACGACGAGGAGTTACGGGAAAATCCGCCATCGGTACCGCAGTTAGATAAGATTGTGAGGAATATTTTAGCGGAGAAGCCGAGAGTGACGAGGTTTCCGTGCGAGTTTGACGCCGTGTCGATTCCAACCGAAGACGGAGGGAACATGCAGATGATGCAAGAAGAGATTACGACTGAAGGGTTTGGTAACGAGAACGTTGGATTTGATAACGGGAACACGGTAATGGCTGCGTTTGCAGGGGGGTACGTTGACGAGCAACAAGCTGGTAGTTCGTACGAGCCGTCGCAGACTCAGTTTCAACAAGGCGTCGAGTGCGGCGCGGACGCGCAGCAACAGCAACAACAACAATCGCAACCGCTTTGGTGATGTATACTCGTTCGCACTACCATATTATATACTACTATTACAAATACAGAATCGAAAAAGGGAATATAGATAACCATAAACGATACAGCTAAATACAATTCGAAAGTTGCAGCGCTCTGATTATTAATAAAACATTTCAACTACTAATACATTCTTTATATTCTCTCCTCCTTCTTCTAACCTTCTCGTATGCGTGATTTTGCTATGTGTATAATAATGATGATGATGATAAATCTGTATTTAAATGACTCTCACGAACGCTGGAATGTCGTAAATCCCAGCCTCGTAGCCGCCCTCGATCCATTGCCCGCCCGAGAAAATCTTCTCGCCGTCAAACTCTTTCCACTCACCTTTCGGCAAATAGACCTCTCTTCGTCTCTGCTTATCGTATACGACGGGCGCGACGACGATATCGTCGCCTAAACAAAACTGATCGTTTATATCGAACGTGTTCGAATCTTCCGGCGCGAGCCACCACAACGGTTTGCAAATTGGCTGCAACGTTTTGGAACTTTTGATGGATAAATCTTCGATTAAATCAATCAGTTTCAATCGAGTTTTCAAAATTTTATTCGTCGCTTCCGAAACGTCTTTACCAAACTCCCAAGGCGGGATGGAGAATTGCATGGCGGGCATGAAACAGTTCGCTTGCGCCCATCGCACGAATAGCTCTTTCGAGGGACCTCCGGCGTATGCGTTACCACCAATCATATCCGGTAAACATAAAGGATACCCGACGATGGAAGATGTCAACAAGTGCGGGATTAAGCTTCGCAATCCGTTCGAGGTGGTCCAGGAACTAAACGTATCGCCGATTCTTGTCCACACTCCGGAATTCGTGGAGTGATGACCACTCCTCACTTCGCAAAGCTCAAACGTTTTCGCGATTTCAGTCGACCATAACTTCGTATACTCGGAAGGATGTTTCATGGGAACTTTCGTTTCAAATTCTTTCGGTAAGAAACACGGCTCTCCGGCGTCGAATTTAAAACCGTCGATGCCGTATCGCGTTTGTAAACTCTTCAACCCGTTTAAGAACCATTCTCGAGCATCTTTGTTGGTTAAATCGATCGCAACAACTGGTGTCGGTTGCCACCACGAAAAGAATCCCGCTTTTGAATGTCCGGGAGTTAAAACTTTTGACTTTACGAAGTAGCCGTTCTTCACGCCTTCTTTATACGCTCGCGTGCCTTCGGTGACAAACGGAGTCACCCAAAGCGTCACTTTAAATCCTTTCAAATGTAAATCGTCTACCATTGCCTTCACGTCTGGGAACTTTACCGAGTCGAATTCTAACTCGCCGTACGCGGACGACCATCTATCGTCGATTTCCATGATTGATCGTTCGTATTTTAACTCTAAAATTTCACTCGCGAATTTCAAGACTTTCTCTTGGTCCACCGCGGTTTTATACCTAGACCAGGTGGACCATTTTGGTCCTCGAACGAGCGCGGTATCGACCGCTTGCGTGGGTTTTGGCATGGATTCCAGCACGTTTTCGGTCGCTTCTCGAACGTTACGTTTTGCGAGCATCGCGACGCGCATAGAACACGTTCGCGTTTTTACGTTTTTTCTGTTGTTGTTGTTCTTCGTTTTCGCGGCGGCGGGTGTTTCCTTCTCTTCAGTCGGTAAGGACAAGTTGCCCATCGGATCGATATTTTCTGGAAGTTGCACGTGCGTTTTCTCGCTTTTCCAACCAACCAGTGGGTGCTCTTGGGAGAACGCGCCGTATTTAGAGTCGCAATATCCAGACCGAGACTGTAACCGTAATTTTCCGTCGCCTTGTCTGCTTTGCGAGGTGAGCGGCAACGCCGTCGGTCGCAAAATGTTCGCCACGCCGGTGTGAAATTTTCGTCTCGATCCGTTCGGCGTCAACGCTTCAAAGAACGTGTTTTCTTTCGGTGCATTTAAGCCGACGTGGAAAAAAGAGGTTTCCGGATCGGCGACGATGGCAAACCCCGTGGACGTGACCCAATGATTTGAAACTAAGGTGTTGATTCCGTGCGGCCCGAAATCGAACGGATAATGCGGGCCGACTTCTTGACACGCGCCGTTCAGAGGCCACTCTTGCCGAACGAAATGCCCACCGCCGAACCATTTCCCGCTCGATTCTACATCAGTCACGATTTCTGCCATTTCCACGGAGTACTCGTTCTCCTCGCTGGTTTGTACGACGTAATCGAGAATGAATCCAGAGGTTAAATTATCCGTCCATTCTCTTTCGTCTTTCGTCAAACTTCCTTTTGCCGATAACGGTTTGATCGTCAAAGTGGACAACACTTTCTTCTTCGTACTACTATCAACGTTGCTCTCAAAACCGTCCGACTTGCTTCGTTCCAAAAACTCGACTTTCATCGTTGTCTCATCACTCACAATCCTCCCGACACTCTCCGCCCCAGGAGGGACCGTCACCAAACTCCGACTCGTCAACTCCCACTTCGTCTCTTCCTCGTCCTCGAAGTGCGCGTAAAACAAAGAAACGCGTCCGTCTGAACAGACTCGCAATCTCGCGTTGCCATCCAATAAAGTCACGACTCGTCGAGATGTTGTTGGATTCTCCGATGATGATGCGTTGTTCGTTGTTGTCGTCGCATCGTAATTCGAGGAGTATCGCTGTAAGAGTTTTTGTTTCCGTCTGCGTTCGAGTTCGTCGCTCTTTTCTTTGTTGTTGTTGTTGTTCGTCTTTTTGGGTGTTCGTCCTTCTTTATCCAAGTCAGCAGCATTCAAATTCGATGTCACGTCTTCCACCGTTGGCGCGTCGTTCGCCAGCGCGTTCGTCGTGTTTACGTTCTTTCTTCGCTCTGAAAAAGACGACGGACAATTCTTGCTGTTTTCGTTCGTCGAAGATGCGATGACAGAGATGTTTCCACTTTTGCTTTTGTCGTTTCGCTGCGGCTTTTGCGAGACCAAATTCATACACCGTCTTCGTCTCAGAAAAGAAGGCGGCGTCCCTCCTTTCCCGCTGAAGAGTCGTTGACCTCTCGAGGAAAAGGACTGCTGCATTTTTTATTATTCCTTTTTAAATTCTCTCTTTTTGTTCTCTCTTTTTCTTCTTCTGTTGTCCTTTTACGATCTCGACTTTTACGACTTTATTACGATGATGTTTGTGTGTATTGCGCGATGTATCGTTTACGTGTCTCACGCGCGACAGCGTAGGAAAGATGAGAGATTTTAATGGTGAGAGTAATTTTAATAATTTTGTGGCAACG
>Ga0181596_10006033_pt1 | contig 10489 bp, 5 predicted proteins | sample 041ome_6_FD_148655 | JGI IMG/M metagenome (GOLD analysis project Ga0181596, IMG submission 148655) | Coastal salt marsh microbial communities from the Groves Creek Marsh, Skidaway Island, Georgia - 041402US metaG (spades assembly) | ecosystem: Environmental > Aquatic > Marine > Intertidal zone >... | reverse complement strand
GAAACGAAGACTACGGTTTCCGACAAGGTTGTCGTCGTCGAGCAGGAGCAGCAGCGGTGTAAAGTTGAAGCTCACGGTGATCTTGGAGAGAACAATAGAAACAAAGTACGTGGTGAATTCCCCGTTGCGCTTGATAAAGCTCCTTCGACAACCTTGGCGCGAGAGTTTGGACCAGATTCGAAAGAAAAAAAGAAGAAGAGAGAGGAGGAAAAGAAAGTTGAACTGCGTGTATCGTTTCCGGCGCCTTCACTAAGTTGGGGGAGCGCAGACGAACAGCTTTTTGTTCATGATAACGTAAGAACGATAAAGAAAGATAGACGATCGATTGATAGTAACAACAAGAAAAGAAAAGAAAACCCTAGAGGAGCACCACCGATTCCCGTCGAGGAAGATCACACTTCCAAGATATCTCCGCCAAAGGAGTTCATCGCAGAATGGGATGATGAGGAAGATGATGAAAGTATCGAAAATCATGATATATATTTGAACACTGACACCACCGCCGCCGTTGTTGAAAAAACAACATTAGAAAATTGTACGACAAACGTATCTCGAGTCGCGAATGCATTGAAAATGGATTCATCAGATATGAACGTTCAGGAAAAGATTATGAAAAAGCTCGAGAGAATTGATTCGCAAGGCGCACGTATCGCTGCACAAAGAATCATCCGCATACAGAAAGATGACAACGTTTTACATTTACATGTTGTTGCATGTCTTAAGTCTAGTAATATGGTGGTGCCAAAGATTATAACTTTGAAAGATCATTGGGTAGATATTCAAGTCCAAGTGAATGACCTCATTCGTGTCCATTCAATAAGCCAAGGAAACGAGATTTCTGGAAACTGTGAAATCACTGCTACAAATGGCCTTATCTTAGTTCTTCATCCCGAGCTTTTACTGTCTGCAACCATGCTTGGAGGATCCTTTCAATGTTTAAGAAAAGCTTTTATAAATACTGTCATCGGTGATGGTCCCGGTGGAGATGCATCTGAAGCTGCTACATTCGGAACTCTACTGCACGAACTCGCCGAAAAGTCTTTGATAAATTCAGGCTCTAGTGCTATGTCAAACAATTTCGCAGGGATGAACGAAAATTGTATGGAGGATTTTATCGTTGGATTGGCTCGCAAAAGTGCCCTAGATCTATACGCCATCAACAAAACAGTTGACAATTTTATCGAGCACGCTAGAAATGTCATCTCAGGTGTCGAAAAATGGTCCAAAAAATTGACGGCATTATCTCGCAAGGCCAGAATAATGGCAAGAGATCTCGGTTCGAAGATGAGTAGTGCGAATGGAAATGACTACCAGATAGCAAATATGAGAGAAGAAAACGCGCGTCGATTTAATCAGCCCTGTGGAGGCGTGCACGTAGAAGTCCGCAAGAATGGAGCGAGTAATTCGAATGTTTTAGAAGTTTCAGAGATCGTGGATATTGAGGAAATAATTTGGGCTCCGAGATTAGGTTTGAAGGGGCAAATAGACGCAATTGCTGAAGCAAGAATAAGGACTGGTAAGCAATCGACTGATGTTAAAGTTGTTCCAGTAGAGCTTAAGACCGGCAAGTGGAAGGATGTTGTTGAACACGGAGCTCAAGTTTTATTATACACGTTGATGATTGGTGAGAGATATTTTCAAAATCAAGGCGCTTCTCCGTTCGGTGTATTGCACTACACGAACGATGATCAAAATGAGGAAGGGAAAACAACCGTGATCGAAAGGACAAACCTGGAAATTGCATTTCTTATGCATCAGCGAAATCGTTTAGCTTCGGCGTTGCAGCCGCGAGACGATGACGAAGCTTCTCTTGATCAAAATAGATTTCTGTATCCAGCTGAGAATTTGATTGAGAGAACGCACCTTCCACAGGTCCATAGTAAGTTAGCTTCTGGAATCCTTCCGAATATGTCGCCGAGTAGTTGGTGTGAACGATGCTTTCAACGTGAAAGTTGCTTTACGTTGCACAAATCTCTTGAATCTGGGAACGAGCAGACTTCTGGATTACAGATCTTCGCCGCAAGCACAGATCATATCACAAAATCTCATTCAGAGTGGTTGAATAAATGGATCCGACTTGTCGACCTTGAATCGAGCGCTTCGCATGGTAAGAGAGCGACGCCATGGATGGATGTTGAAGTAGTCTGTTCCAGAAAAGGTGGGATTGCCGTGAATGGATTAAAATTGATTCATCATAATATACAAAAACAAATCTCGTTGACTCCGGAAGATGGTACGCCACGACGAGACTCTTTCACCGGTGTATCACCTGGAAACATTGTGAATGAAGATGAATGGTTTCATGAGTTTATAGTCTCGGATAATTCCAATGAGCAGTGCTCCCTGTCTAAATTTAGTCCTGGAGATCGAGTTGTTCTTTCTCGCAACGATGGCTTGATGGTTACTGGTCGTGCCACGATCGAAAAGGTTGAGATTAACCATAACATGTTATCTCTTGTAACGTCTCGGCCTCTTCGAGTGCAAAGTAAAGAGCATATATCGATACAGCCATCACTGCCAGGTAGTGCGAATCTGAATGAGCTATGGCGCATCGATCGTGATGGTGCCGGTCACGCCATGGCGGCCCGATCTCGTGGAAATTTAATTGCCACTCTTGCTAAGGATGTCTCACAGAATAAGAATCAAAAATTAATGCACATTCCATCTGAAACCCGAAGGAGAATAATAGATTTCGCGGAACCGGTCTACGAAAATTTTACTTCTATAAAGTTACCGGGAAGGTATATGAATGATTTTGCGGAGTTTGAACGAGATTACCTTGACATTGTCGTCGATTTGAACGCAGAGCAGCGATACGCGGTCGAGAAAGTTGTCACCTGTTCAGATTATGCTTTAGTTCTTGGATTACCAGGTGCCGGAAAGTCGGAAACTTTGGTCTGCTGTATTCTTGTTCTTGCGTTATTGGAAAAGCGTGTTTTAATCACTTCTCACACACACAACGCGGTTGACAACATTTTAAAGCGTTTACCCTCAAAAAATTGCGAAAGATTTATTAGAATTGGCGATGATGAGTTCAAAGTTCTCAAGGAAGTTCGAAGATATCGTCTCGGGGGTGAAATTTGGGATGCAAGCTCATTCGATGCGATAAACTATGCTTCTGAGAAAGCTCGAATTGTTGGTGCGACATGTTATGCTTTGAACCATCCATTCTTCGCTCGAAAAGAGTTTGACGTTGTTTTAGTCGATGAAGCTGGACAATTAACGTTGCCAGCTATATTAGGTCCTTTATTACTTTCGAAGACGTTTGTTCTGGTAGGTGATCACCATCAATTGCCTCCATTGATTACTTCTGAAGTCGCGAGACGCAGCGGTATGGAAGATTCACTTTTTGCTCAACTGTGCAATAAGAATCCAAACGCTGTCTGCTCTTTGACATGTCAGTATAGGATGAACGAACCGTTAACAAAGCTACCAAATGCACTGACTTATGATGGTAAATTGAAACCAGCGAATGATGCGGTTGCGAATAGAATGCTTTCGGTCGAAGAAGACTTCGATGTCAAGGCTAGGAAAATCCAATGGTTGACAAATGCGACGAGTGAACAGCCAAATAAAGCGGTCATTTTCCTTGATACAAGCGCAGAAGAAACGGTGCAAGATCAGACAAGAGAGAGTTCTGATGAGCGACCGGTAAACAAGGGAGAACAGCGTCTCGTTCTTGAAATCGTTCGAAGTTTAATTCGCAGAAAAGTTGAAGCAGCAAAAATAGCAGTCTTGTCACCTTTCAATGCGCAAGTGGATGAAATTTCTGAACTACTAAAGACTGACGAGAAAGTAAGCGATGTAGAGTCTTTAACTATAGATAAAGCACAAGGAAGAGACTTTGACGCGGTCATAATCTCATTCGTAAAAAGTAATCCTCGAGGAGATACGACAGAGCTATTAGAAGATAAGAGACGCCTGAATGTTGCGATAACTCGAGCCAAGTCAAAGTTGATTTTGATTGGAAATATGCAAACGTTAAGAGGTAGCAATGCTATGAGCAGGATGCTGGATGTTATTGCTTCTGAGAAGATGATCGAGCCCGTGGACAGCTCATTCGTAAAACTGTTCCTGTAAAGAAAACTATGATACATAATTTACTTTTCTCCCCGCCTGATTTCTTGAATTTCCTGCGCAAGGATTGATTTTGTTCTTTCGCTGAGTCCTTCTACTTCTTTTCGAAACATTTCCTCATCTTTATTTTCTTCCTCTATCTCCGCGTCTAATACTTCGCTTCCGTCTGGATCGAGATTCTTTTTCAGAGGACGCTGTCTCATTTTGGTTTTGGAAGTTTTTTCCTTGTATTTTCTCTCCTTCAAATTTCTCGCTTTCAAACGCCGCTTATTTTCCTTCTTCTCTGCATTTGCTCGTCGTCTGAACAGTATAATCGAACTAATGAATTTCAAGATGTCTCCTCGCCCTTCTTTACTCACGCTCGAAGTCTTGATGATGCTTGGTAATCTATGCCACGTTTCTTCCAGTCTATTTTCTAGTGCTTCTATGTTTTCCTCCACAGTAGGAGTATTTGGGCCTTTTTTCTTTCTATCACACTTTGTGAACACAATTGTGAACGGTATGTCGTTCCCTATCAAATAGTTTGCGTAGTCTAAGTCTTTATCTTGGGTTTCTATCGAAGCATCGATCAACAGCAATACTCCACAGAGAGTCTGACGCGTTTTGAAATAGTTTTTCGCGAAGGTATCCCAGGATAAAATTTCCTCCTCAGTTGCCTTTGCAAAGCCATATCCAGGAAGGTCGACGATGTACCATTTTGCGTCAATGAGATAGTGATTAATGGACCGCGTTGTACCAGGATTCGCCGATACGATGGCATGACTCGTACCTTCCGTGAGCATATTTAGCAAAGAAGACTTTCCGACGTTAGAGCGACCAATCAAAGCTATTTCAGGTAGTCCATTTTCTGGTGGACAGTCTCTTTCGTTTTCAACAGAACTGGTCAGTCTCACTTTTTGCAACTTTTTGTCGCTGACGATGGAGATGTCTGGGAGAGGCAAAGTCTGCGCTTCCGCCCCGGTTCGCAGCACTGGACGGTTTTGTTTATTCGAGAAGAGTTCTTCTTCGACGTAATACACCGTGCCTGTTTCGTTGTCCCATTCTGATTTGCCGCTGCTCGCTGCGGCTGCTACGAAAAACTTCTTCAAAGTTGGTCTTAACAACTTTTTGCTCTTTCCTTCAATTATGGCATTTTTCGCATTTACTGCAGATAACCCCGTCCTGGATGTACGCGACGACGAGAACGACATCGAAGGTACAGAAAAAGGAGGAGTCATGGCAGCGATTATGGCGAATGTGGCGAGGCGGTGATGTGTGATACCTTTTTCTCTGTGGCTTTGGGCGGCGGAGAGTTTTGACGGAACTCCGTGAGAAAGGACCAAAAAATCGAAGTAATCACGACAAAAGTTTCTTTTTTTTTTTAGCCCCCTCTCCCAGAAGCTCTCAAAACCAGGCTCACGCACAGGACGACTTGTGAGGGGAGGATGGTAGGATCCTCACTAGAAAGAAAAAAACGAAAAGTAAAAACGACGAAAGGATGAAACCTTCTCCTTCTTATACCGGCCCTATTCTCACCTCGCTGGCGGCTTTGTTTGCCGCGAGTGGCGCGTGCGTGTATGCCGTAAACATACAAAAAATCTTTGGAGGTATGCACCGAGAGAGAGAGAGAGAGAGAGAGAGTTCTTGTCTTCATTTTGCGTGTGTGTTTTTTACCCTCTTCATCCGTCGGTATCAAGATCCGTTTTTCGTTTTGAAACTCTCGCTTTTACTTACCACGTCTTTCTCCTTCAAACGTTTTATTCACGACGTGAACAACAACGATCTATTCGCAGGCTCGACTCCATCCACGATTACAAACACGGAATGGCTCGCCGCGACGCAAGCTTCGTATCAAAATGGGGTGGAAAGAGAAGGAGCACCTGGGAAACCAATAGCACTGAATCCGATGAGAAGAAACATCTCTCCTTGAACAAACTTGAACTGAGAAAATGCAGTAGAGAGAAAGAGAGAGAAGGAAGGAAAGAAAAAGAAAGAAAGAGGAACAGTATTAGAGAGTGAAACATATATAACGTGACCCACTACTTATTTGTATAATAAGAAAATCGAAACTATAAGTCAGCGGGAATGGATTGCAGCATGCAGCGTTTTGTTTTTTTATCCTCGAATGAACTGTCTCGAGTCTCCCGAATCCTTCTTCCCGTACGGATTATTCGCACTAAAACCATGGCCAGTACCTTTTTGCCTTCTGTAATCACTACCAGGCGCACCATTTGATACTTTACCCCTACCTTTACTTGCTTTTGATTCTAAATTCAGCTGCACTTTTGGAGGGCGGCTGAAGCCAAAGGATAAGCCTACGGCTGCCAAATCGAGAGCATGAACGTTGTACACATCTTTCAGAGTGTGCGAGTTGTACGCTAAAATGTACGCCCTGTATGCATCTTTTGCTGATGTGTGCAAATAATAGTTTTTCTCGACCAACTTTTCAAGCTGCGATTGTACATTAGCTATTTTCTTCTGCGGGAATTCGTATTCATTCAGAGGTACTTTTGCGTTCTTGAGATATTTCAAAAATCCGAGTTCCCCTGGAATGAGGAATAACAGAGCGCGCCCTCTTCCGTCGGTTCCTCGAGCAGTTCGTCCAACCCTGTGAATATACTCTTTCGGATCATCTGGTGGATCGTATTGTATTATCCAATCAACATCTGGAATATCTAATCCTCTCGCAGCAACATCGGTGCACAACAAGATACCTCGATCGGCTTTGCAAAACTCAAAAAATGTGGTTGTTCTCCTCTGCTGCTTCTGTTTACCGTGTATATCGGAAACCGGGATGTCTATGTAGTTCAATAATTCCGCGTGATATTTGACCGAATTACAGGATGAAAAGAAAACCATCACCTTTTTCTTCAAATTTTTCTTTAAAAATGTAAACAAGAGCAAAAAGCGCTTCTCAGACGGAACGACACAGTAACCTTGCTCAACTCCGGAAGCAGTAGAAACGGCTCTAGAATCATCAACTCCAATGTATAAAGGCGTTTTCAAACTTAAACGTGCTAAATCTTCGACTTTCGTGGTTTGTGTCGCGGAAAATAACATCGATTGGCGATCTTTTGGAAGCATTTTCACAATCGTACGCATCTCCTCCTCAAAACCAATATCGAGCATACGGTCTGCTTCGTCCATGACGAAGACTTTCAACGAACTGTATTGGAAACCACGAGTATTCTGCATGTGATCGAGTAATCTGCCTGGCGTGGCGACGAGGAGGTTTACTCCTTTAATTAATTTTTCACCTTCCGCTCGTCGATTGGCTCCACCCATCAATAATCCGTGGGTTTGAGAATGTTTTTGCATGAGTTGTTGCGCGACGCTGTAGATTTGCATAGCCAGTTCGCGAGTGGGCGAGAGAACCATCACTCCGCATCCGTTTCTGGGCATAAACTTAGCGTGGTACAGAAGTTCGCAACAAGGAATTAAAAATGCCAAAGTTTTGCCAGAGCCAGTTCTCGCCGCACCGAGCACGTCTCGTCCAGCTAACAAAGGAGGAATACACCTCGCTTGCACCTCTGTCATCTTCTCGTGTCCCAATTCTTTGATGCCTTGCATCGTCGGATTGGACAAGTCCAAACTCGCAAACGTCGCGGAGGAGAGAATACCATCAACTTGCACGACGACGTGATTTTTGTCTCCAGGTTTCGGCAGTGAGCTTGTTTTATCTCTCTTACCGTCTTTGCGTCCTTCTTTTTCTTCTTCTTCTTCTTCTTCTTCTTCTTCCTTAATTCTTTGTCCTCGTCGTTGTCTTTCTCTTCCCCTTCTCCTCCTTCCATCTCGCGCCGTTTCTTCTTTTCTCTCTTCTCCTCCTTCGTCATCTTTTTCTTCGACCGTCGCTCTTCCTTCTCCCGAGACTCGGAAGGGAGAGACATGTTTATTCTTCTTCTTCTTCTTCTTCTTCTTTGACGAGAAAAGGAAAAAAATTTTGGCTTTCGGGACAACACACAACACTTTTGTTTGCGACAAAACAAAGCGAGCGAAGGGGTGATTTATCTGTCTCTTTTTTTTATTCGAACGCTCGCTCCGTGCACACGCAAACGTGAATAGGTCCTGTAGGGATAGAGAGTAAGTAGAACTTCAATGGTACGCTTTATTACCCGTTTTCATATTCGATCTCGCTCTCTCTTTCCTTCCCAGTTCGACGAGAACAAATCTTTATCTGGCTTTTTTATTACGGCGGCTTGACTGTACTGATTCATCGACAAACAACAACAACAACAACAACGATACCGAATTCAAGCAGTCGCGCGATAAACAGCGAATACGAACACAAAGGCGGTGATGATTTCATGTTATTTCTGACACCTCTTGTTTGAGCGTCGTGTGGCCACTTCGCGCTGAGCTCAATTTTAATTCTGAGTCTTTGTTGTTCTGCTCTCTGTTGTTTACGAGCTGGTGTTTCGTTGGTTCGTTCGTTCGATTTCGCGACCAAAAAGCCGGCGGAGGTGAAGGTGTGGCGAGCGGTGTAAAAGCCACCCGAGCCGTCAAACTTGGGTCGTCACATCATACAGGATCCCCCGTGACTTGCGGACGCGTATAATAAACGGTTGGGGAGTCAAATGTCTGCTTGGAATATCCGAGTGATTTTCGAGCCTGATGTCTCTCTACATTTTTATCAAGCTAACATTGATAAAGATGACGACGACGATTACGACGACGACGAAGAGAATGAGAACAATTCGAAGCTAGTGACGACAACATCACAATATACATTCATGCGTGTCAAATGAGGCCGGAGTAATTACCGGATCACTGATATCAGTTTAGAATCCGAAGCTTCTTGCGAACTAGTTCTTCGTTTCGTCATTCTCGTCTTTGTTTGAGACGCTTTCTAATTAATCATCTTCCCTATTTCCCCGGTTCCATGGGGTCAGTAGTGCCGAAGGGAGCGTACATCGACGAAGTAGTTTATTTCGAGACGGCTTTTGAGTCTTTCACTCTGTTTTGTACAGTCGAGTGAAAAAAATTAGTGCTGTCTATATTTTCGTTTCGTTTCGCGAGCGGAAGATGCATCCTGGATTATTTAAGACCAATTTAGATTATTCTGCGTCTTTACTCGCTACATAAATGGTCACCTATTCCATCTGTTCAGCATTTTAGTGCAAAAGCAGCCACATCGGTGAAACACTTTTTATATTTTGTGTTTTCAAGCGTGAGGAAAACGCTGCACTCGCCGACTCGCTCACGCGTTTTTTCTTCTTCTTTTCTCCGCACAACACAAACACAGGTTTCGAGCGACTTTTCGTCGAGAAGTCAAAAGAGGGATTAAGGAGAGAGCTATAAGTTCGTTGTTTTCTCTCCATACGATCGAAAAAACTTGACTATTCTACGAAAACGAAAACGAATTCATGGAATAGAGGCATCTCTACAACGACACCATGACTTCGACACCTCGACGAACTTCTGGTGAAATCAGAAACCTTCATACGCAAACAGGCGCTTTTCTCTTCGAATTTGAAGAAAGAAGTTGGTCTGATCCGATGAAAGGTCATGCTGAGAATCCGCTGTGTACTCCACTCTTATTGGAACCAAAATCCGTTGCACTCAACAAGAACCGCCAGGCATGGAGGACAATGGAGAGAAAAGGATTTAAAGTGACAAAAGATGTTGGATGTCTACTGCCTCACTTACAATATGGTAAAAGTATCACTGAGAGTGGTGCGAAAATGAATGGATGTGGATATAAGACTTCAATGGGTTTCTTCACTGGATTAATTGGTAACCATCCGAGTGCGCCTGAGCGTGACACGGATGGGCGGCCTATAAGTCTTGAAGTTTCTCATTTATGCCACAGAAGTTCATGCATCAATCCGATGCATCTAGTAGCTGAGCCGAAATGGTGTAACTTAAAGCGCAATTACTGTGGTAAAAACAGTGGTTGCAATTGTGGAAACACCATTAAGTGCCTCAGGATGTATCAGACGAGTCATACTCTAGAAAAACCATCATTGTGTACTACGAAAAAAGAAGTTCTCGAAACTCTGAAGGAGCTTAAAGGTGTTCATCCCTTCAAAATACTCGCTAAAAACGCGTACGATGAAAGGGATCAAAAAGCAATACAGAAGCGACAAACAAAGGCGAAAAATCAGAAGAAGCGTAAGCGACAAGCTGATAAACAAGCCCATGCAGCTGGTAAGAAGGCTGCGAAAAAAGCAGTTAATGATCAAGCTGCGAAAAAAGCTTACGAGGACGCTGTAATGAAGCATCTTTCTCCTGAACACGTGTAATAACATTTAAAAATATTCGTGCACGCACTCTTCTTTCTTTTTGGGTGCTCAGATCAGACTTGCGGCTTGGGGCGAGGTCCAACCATTCCCTCTCCTTTTTTTTCAAAAATTCGAAGCTTCGAGAGAGCTTTTAGGATTGTCGTCAGAATCATCGCCACGGCATGAGAGCGCCATTATCTCATGCATCATCG
>Ga0181596_10006032_pt1 | contig 10491 bp, 4 predicted proteins | sample 041ome_6_FD_148655 | JGI IMG/M metagenome (GOLD analysis project Ga0181596, IMG submission 148655) | Coastal salt marsh microbial communities from the Groves Creek Marsh, Skidaway Island, Georgia - 041402US metaG (spades assembly) | ecosystem: Environmental > Aquatic > Marine > Intertidal zone >... | reverse complement strand
TTTCAATCCACCAATCGTGCCTATCGAACGGCTTCCCCCCGCCCATCAAATACCTCGCCCACGCTAACGGCGACAAATCGTCTGGCCTGCCTCGAAACCGAACCAACTTCGGCCCGTCGTCCTCGTTCGCTCTCGGATGTAACTTCTCCCACGTCACGACGCGGTCCCACGTGTCTTCGTTCATCGCGTTGTGCACGGACACCACCGTCGCCACGTCGTTTTCGTCCACGTCCTCCGCTTTCCCTTTCCTCACCAGCGCGTTATAAAACATCTGCGCGGACGGATATTGCCACGTTGTACTACCACTTTCTCTGCCGCCCGATTTAGGTATCTTGGACGCTTCTCTGTCCGTGCTCAGGGCGACTTTCTGCCCAGGCGCTCGTTTCTGGTTCGCCTCCGAGGGCATGTTATTCCTCGGGTCCAAGCGACCCAGAAACCGAAATCCACCTTTCCCTTCGGAGGAAGAACCACTCCTCCCGTTCGTATTCGAAGAAGACGACGCGGAAGGGTTGTCGTCCACTCTTTGATTGTACACGTTGTAGACGCCGAATTTGGAATTGTTGCGCACTTCCTCCGGTATCGGACACTCCGAGGAGGAAGAGGAATTCTTCATGAACTCTTTCCCGCTCGCACACGGGGGACCATCGTTATCAGGTAACGGTGGTTGGTTGGATTTAGACGCGACGTTTCCCATTCTCAGAAGCAGTAAGTAGTAGACAACAACAACGCAAGAGATGTGATGATAAAAAGTGACGATGATGAGAAGAGGTTGTCTGTCTGACTGTTTCCCGAGAAAATACAGATGTCACGCGTACGAATGATAACGAATACAAATGGCTCTAATAAAACTACTTTACTTCTTCCTACGACTAGCGTTGCTATTAGTGTTGCTTTTCCTCTTATCTCCTCCGGAACCTTTCTTTTCGTTTTGGACCTTGGTGAACCGAGTCGTTCTCGCTTTTTTAATCGTTTGGTCCTTCGCGATTTCCTCCGCGAACGTCCTCCCTTTCTCTTTCTTCGTCAAGCGCGCGGAGTGGAAATCTTGCGCGGCTTCGACGACCGTGCCTATGGAAAAGTGCGTCGGGAGCTTCCTGGTGTCCGCGTTTTTATAAAACCTTTTGGGGTCGAACGCGCCTCGCAACTTCAACGTTCGCATGTCCCTCTTCAACTCCGGAGTGTACTCCGCGGCGGGTAAATCGAACCACCCTTTCCCGGCGCTTTTCCGCGTCGTCTTCGCGACTTCTCTGTTCGCCTTTTCTGGCATCATCGGTGCCACAAACAACCCGGCGCCTTCCTCGTGCATCTTCCTTCTCTCAAACGCGCCGCCTTGCGCCTCCGGGTCTCGCTTCTTCATCTTCGTCCCTTCTTTCTTCCTCTGAATCGATTTCCCGTCGTTCGGTAAAGCTTTCAACAATGCGCCTCGTTGATGCGTTTCGACCCTTCGCTCTTTCTCTTTCGCTTTTTCTTTCCTTCGCTCCAACATTTGATTCCTTTCCTCTTGTTCGTCCACGTCTCTCTGTAACGACGGCATGTCCGGTTTCCAGTTCTGGTACACTTTTTTCCTCAGCTTTCGTAGAAACGTTTCGTCCGAAGCCGAGACTTCTTCTTTGTCTCCCTCTTTATCTCTCCGCTCGATTTCCTTCTTCACTCGTTGTCTCGCCAGAGACGCTCTCATGCCTTGCGCGATAATCATCGCGAACTTTGTCCCCTCGTGGCCGGTTAAATCGTCGTCGTCGTCTGCGTCGTTCAGTACGTCGTCGTTCTCCAATTCTTCGTCGTTCTCGCCGTCGTTGTTTTTCTTTGTCACCGCGAGTATTTTCTCCACGATCTCCTCGTGCGTCAAAGACTGCATCGCTTCCAACTCTTCGCACATCTTTTCAGACATCGCTTCAGTCGTCGTTAATTCTTCTTCTTCGTCTTCTTCTTCTATGGAGACCATTATTATTCTCGTCTTCTGAATAAACCTGTATGGAAAAAACGCCGTTTTTTTATGAGGATTTTCCATTCGAATTTTCCATTGAAAGACGCGCTGAGCGAGAGAGCTTACGCACCATAAGTGAGCAAAATCATGACGACTTTAACCTGTGCGCCTAGTTCGTGTCGTTTTTCTCCTTCCTGGCGAGTTTTTAGTCCCGAAAAGAGAAGAAGTACTTTAAGAGCGGAGTTTTCATCGTCATCCTCAATAATAACATCATCCGACGGGGACGAGCACATTTCCAATCAGATGCATTCACCTTTTGCACGGGAAACATCAAACCTCGCAATCGGCTCCAAAAAAAACCTCGCAATCATCGGCGGGAGAGGATGCGGGAAATCCTCAATCTGCAGGCGCTTATTCGCGCACGACAAGAGGTTTAAACTGCTCTCCTTGGACGATTTAATCGTCTACGAGGAGTCGAAATCTATTCCCGAAATCGTGGCCGAGAACAGTTGGCAGTACTTTCGAGAGGTGGAATTTCGATGTTGCGCGAAAGCCGCCAACGCGTTTTCGGAGTTCACTCTGATCGATTGCGGAGGTGGAATATGCGTGGATTTAGACGAGGAAACAGGAGAGGAGATATACTCGGAGAGGAAAGTGAACGCGTTGAAAGAAACGGCGATGATTGTGTACATTAAAAGAGACGCGGACTATTTAGCGAGTAAAATAGCCGGCGACAGCAATCGACCGACTTTGAGCGAGACGAACTCGTTTAAAGAAATCATGGAGAGAAGAGGACCGTGGTACGAAAGAGCTGCGGATTTGATCTTGGATGGGAGTTTAGAGAGCGGTAGTGGTGGTAGTAATGAGAATAATAAGAATACGAATAACGAAACGACGGCGTTGGTGAAGAAGAAGAAGATCGGGAAGGAGATATTGCGTTACTTCTACGCCAAAGCGGGCGTCGAACCTTTGGATGTCGCCGGTTTCTACGAGATTGGTGGTGCAGGCTCCGTGGAAAGTTTGAGGAATGCGGGGAAAAACAGATGGATTTCCGAAGAAGATGAAATCAGAATGTAAAAAAACAACTCGATATAATATATTGCGCGTGCGCGTTTGTGTCTTTAATAATATTCAGAAACACCTACCAGTACTCTACTACTACTCTATTATTTTACGGCCTCAAAGAACTGTCAATTCGAGTCATTGCGCGCGGCTTTACCACGTGCATCGGCGACGACGGTTGACTGTTTCTCGGACTTCCACCAAAATGGTTTTTCGAGCTCCCGCCAATCAAGAATCTCGGCGAATACGCGTCGTTTCTGCCTCCTTCGTCGTCCGAGGAATTCACGTCAACGTACGAGTCCGGACCGTCGATAATAACGTCTGGATTTTCACCAACCAACCACATCAACGGTTTCGGCGGCGAGTGTTCGGTCGGATCGTTTTCAATGATTTCCAAAGCTTCACGTATTTCGCGTTCGCTTCGGTTCGGGAACATGGCAATCCAATCCGAGCGTTTTAAAACGAACGAATCGTCTTTACCTTCCGTCTCAGAGAGGAGCCAACGTACTTCGCGAAGTTGTTCCGCGGTCCACGGACGTTCGTCTCCGATGTCTTCTCTTTCGTTTGCAAAATGTTCGACGTCGATCCATCGGACGAAACCCCCTTTGTTCTTCCACCGCTCATCCGTTTCAGCTTCTAAAATAGCCTCGCGCACTTTGTTAAAAGGAGTTAAATTTTTCAGTATTGCCCTCGGCGAGGACGGCGGATCGGCGCGAGCGTCGGTTTCCTTGATTTCCTTGGCGCGTTTATTACTCGCACCGCCAAACTTCATCGCGCTATCGACCGCCATTGTCGTCCTTGCTGCCGCTGAATTGCTCGTTTTATTATTCTTTTTCTTGCTTGCTTCTTTCTCCATGCTTTTTGTTTTCTTTTCTATTATTTCCGCGATGTCTTTTTCATCCGCCGGACAACCAGGCCACGGCCCCGGGTGCAACATGCGCGTTCTTTGCGTCAACGTCTCCGCGTCGAATTCGTATACGGGAACGTTCGACGTCGTCACGACGTGCTTTCTTCTCGGTAAGTTGTGCGCGTGTAAAAACCTTAACGATGCTCTCGAAATGACGTCGTGCACCTCGGATCCGCCAACTGCAATCATACCTAACAAGCGCGTCGTCAACGGTGCCACCATGGCTAAATCCGTATAATCAAAGTGCATAGTTTCCTCAAGAACGGCTTTGTAACAGACACCGGAAGGAGGCGCGTATTCAAAATCGTCGTCGCCGCTGCGGTCATCTCGACTGTTGCGACCGAAAAACTCGTAATCGGATTCAGCGAGCGAATCGGCGATGGAAACCGATGAAAAGGAATGCTTCATCATCTGGTCGTTGAGGAACGAGTTCGACGAGTGTCGGCCTCCTCGTTCTATTGCGTTGCTACTTGATGGATTACTAATATTGAGCGGTGGCAACGGCGGGCGCCCCGTTCGCGAACACGCATTCTCCACATCATCATCGTCGTCGTCGTCGTCGTCTCGCTCATCCGTCGTCGATACGTCCACAAAGTCAATCGCTTTCGGTTGTGGCAACGCAGACGAGGTCCCGTTATCGATGCTGTTATCAACATCCTCAAATACTCTCGCGCACTGCGGTGCTGTGGCGAGCGCTAACATAGAACTCGAGTAATCGTTTTCGATACAAAAGATGTCGCGATTGCCTAGAAACCTGGGCGCCTCGAACACCAACAGAGGTACCGGGATACCTTTTTGAACAACCGAGCGGCCCATCGGCCACATCCACGGGTCTAACATAATCACGCTCGTCACTCGCTTATCTAACTGGGCGAACATCCCGCTCGCGGCACCTCCGAACGAATGGCCGCACGCGGCAATTCTCGTATCGTCCATGGTATTATACAACGGGTCCTCTTTGTCTTCGTTCAATTCGAGCAATCGATCGAGCACAAATTGTAAATCTAACGTTCGATACTTCAAATGTCGATGTCGAAACTTCCACCACATTTTTGGACGCATCTCTTCCGGTTGGTCGTACCCACGAAAATCAGCGGAAGAACCGTCTGGGTATAACACCAAAGCGGCATCGTGCGGATGATCGGCGGCGACGCAAATGTGGCCCCAACTCGCGAGTTCTTGTAATAAAGCTGAATTCTGTTCCTTCATGCCTGAAAAGGAGTGCGAAAAGACAACAATTGGGAATTTCCCGGTTATCTCGTCCGCGTAGGAACCTTCCGGGTGAGGCTCTGTGGCCACGTGCGGCGTATCGCTCGCTTCCATGCGCACCAATCGAAAATAGTTTACCACCCATCCGGGCGCCCAAAACGAAATGGCAATCGCCCTCGCTAAATCCGGGTCCAGCCAATTGATTTTCTTATTTCGTTTCTTTCTCGTACTTTTGTTCTTATTGTTCTTCTCCTCCATCTCTCGCATCTTCTCCTCTAACTCCGCCGGGTACCAGATATCCGCCATCAACTTCCTGTGTTCCGGCAACTTCTTCCTCCTCGGATGGTCCGGTCGAATCCACGACTTTCTCGTCGTATCTTCCCAATAAAACCGCCTCTTACCAACCTTATGCGGTCCAGTCGGTTTAGGCATACGAAACACCGGTATAAACAATCCCGCAAACACGCTACTAAATGCCGTCGCGAACCCGATGACCGAACTCGTCTTCCGAACGACGTTCGGCACTCTCGTTTTCAGCTTCGCGTCCAACGCGTCCACCAACACGGTCAAACCGGTCCCTACATACGCCGGGACGACTTGCCACCGAGTGCCATCTAACCGCGCTTGCACTAAAACCACGCAGGCTGGAAATAATCTGTTGCCTAAAATGCGTTTCTTTGTATCGATTCGTTGTTCATCCGCGCCGGCGTTCGGCAAAGAGGAAACAGAGGATTTGAACGCCCTTTTCGCCGATATCGTCGAGGCGACCCACAAGAGTGGTTCCAAAGGCCTGTTCAAAGGATTCCGCAAGAAATGGAACAGTTTTATCGCGACTTTGAACACTTGCGCGACCATTTTACTCCTCCTTTTTCTTCCCGTGCTCTGTTCTCTCGCAGTTTCTTACGCGCGTTGAAGATGATGATGATGAAGCCGTTATGTAGTAAACAATTGGAATATTAAGAAAGCGTTTATGTTTCCTCAAAAGAAGCAGACAGAGATGCACACACACACACCTCTGGACAGACAGACAGACAGACAGACAGACAGACGGAGGATTTGGAGAATATAACAAAACGAGCGGAGTATGTGTGTGTTTACTATATCAGTACAAACGCGTCAATATGTGCAGAGATGTGTGCGCTCTTTTTCTTGAGAAATGAGAAACGAGACCTCTTCCTCTTAAACCCTACACCCTAAACACTTCAGAGGCAACTTTTCCGCCCCTCAAAATCTCTTCACAGAGAGAGAGAAAGAGAAAGAAGATGACGATTCAGACGACGGTCAGTTCGCTTTTAGGTGTTTTTCTCACCCGAACGAGAAGGAGTACCTTTTTTTGAACAGAGCAGCAGCGGCGAAAGCGCAGAAGAGCTGATTTAAAGCTAAAGAGGAGTTTAGCGGATTGATTCTCAGGGAGATTCGTGGTCCTCTTGGAAAGAGAAAGACGGATATATCTCGCAACATGCTCTCGTCTCCGAAGAAAAAGATGTTCCCGTTTCGAAAGAGCAGCACGAATAACAACAGCAACAACAACAACTCTTCGACGACGAGCTCGAGTTCGACGGGGGGGCGAAAAACCTCCGCGAAGAAGTTTCAGAGAATCGCCAAGTGCGTGACGAGGACAACCTCTCTGGTTGTCCTTTTGCACGTGTTGTTTTTGTTCTTATACGCCACGGTGTACCGCTCGCGAAGCCGACATCACTTACACTCGAACATTCCGGATTTGTTGAGACCGGACGAGACGTTTACGACGAGCGCGAGACGGTTGACGTGTAAATTGACGTTCGGGGATCGGAGCGGGAGAGGCTTTAGCGACGCGACGAACAGGCCGTTCGATCCGATGCCGAGCGGGAGCGTGATGCCGTTTAGCGGCGCGTTCGGGAGCGTTGGGTTGGAAAGAGATACGAACGCGAGAGCGAAAGGGAACGGGATGGGCGGGATGAGTAGTAGTCAAGGCGGTGATGGTTCTAGAGTTTTCGCGCCGCCTCCACCGACATCGTATTCTCCGCCTCTTTCTCTCGATACCGGTTTGAACGCGACGATCGATACGCTCATTTTTCCGACGCTCGGAGCGATGGAGGGAATATCGAGCTCGACGAGATCATCTTCTTCAAACAAGAAGAAGAAATATAGGAGTAAGAAGAATGCCGCTAAAGAAGATTTGAACGTAGACATGAAGGTAGTGTATAGTGAAGGGAGCGAACGTAGTAGTAGTGGGAGGATCGGGAGTAGTAACAAGAGGAAAGAAGAAGAAGAAGAAGAGGAAGAAGAAGAAGCGAGCAGCGACGACGACAGATTATCTTCATTTCTTGCCGGCGCCGGGAACACGAGGAATTACGGAAGCATTCCTTCGGTCGCGCAATACGCATCGAGAGTGTTCATTTTAACCGGCATTTCTGCCTGGCAAACGAACGCGGTGGAACTCGCGGAGCATTTTTTGATGCACTACGTGACAAAGCACGAGATCCCCGCGAGGCACGTCTTGTGCGTCATACAATCGCGCTCAAATAACGTGGATGCTGAGCTCGTGAGTCAAATCCAAGACGCGTTCTTACGATATGGCGCGTTCACGGATGTTTACGAAGGCGACGCGCTCCTGTACTCCGTCGCGGCTGCGCGATTTGAAGAAAAGCTAGCGCTTGCCGTGGACGAAGACGATTGGATAGTCGCGGTAGATTTAGACGAACATCTCGATACACCGCACGATGAATCTATAGCGCGATTTCTCGCACGCGCGGACGCTTTAGGATTTAATTTAGTCAACGGAAAATGGATAGATAGAGTAGCAGAGGATGGGAATTTAAAGACGGTGTCGCCTACGCAAACGTTGGACGCGCAGTTCCCTCGTCAGTGCTACATCGGACCGACGTGCGACGTGAGAAGAAACCCAACGCACAGAATATTTGCGAGCGATGCGCCGTCGAAGAGATTAGAAGCTAAACATTTGATCAAGTTTCCGACCCCTAAGATGCGTGCGGGTTCGGCGACATCAAATGAACCGACGCCTTCTTCCTTCTCGTCCAGTCGTCGGCGTTTGATGCGCGCATTGTTTGCCACAGATGGTGCTACGTCTTTATCAACAACACAACATCAACAACACAATCATAATAAAAGACGAAAGGTTCCGCGAGCGTTACTCAACGTCATCGCACACAAAGTTTCCTTCCCAGTGCTTGACGTTCGAGTGTTGCACGACTTTGCCATCGACGACGTCATTTCAGCGTCGTTACCGTCTGTGCATCACGAAAAAGTCTATCCGGTGCCGTTGAAAGTTCAACACTATCAGTGGCACGATTTGGCACATAAGCAAATGAAGGTCGCAGCGGCTGGCTTCGAAAGATGCGACCAACTAAAACATGGCGCCGCTAAAGTTGCCAAAAATTTGGCACGAATTCTGAGCTCGTATTGGCGAAACAAGTTTAGCGCGCGCAAGTTTGGCAAGCACAATTTTAATAATCGCGACGATCTTAGTAATGAAAACAGCGAGCACTCGAGTAATTTGCCGGCGAATAGCCTGCTACAAATCGTATGTCCTGGAATCGCGTGTGGATACGAGTCACGAGATATTCGACGCGTGGCAATCGTAACCTCGGTTTGGGAACACGTCGACGGCGTTTCGCGAACGATGAAACGCGTCGCGGAATATTTGAGAGAGCGAGACGATTCAGAAGTTATGGTTGTATCTCCTGACTTGGCGAAAGATGATTACCAGATTAATCAACGCGAAGAGGACGAAGACGAGGAAGACGAAGAAGGTGAGCATACAGATCCTTACAGTACTCTCGATCCAGCCGACCGAGAAAGAATCTTAGTCACTCCAGTTCCCCACGTAGCCGTTCCAGGCAGAGCCGAATACAAGATGTCCGCGCCGTTACAAACTGCGCAAAAAACCATTTTAGATGCGTTCGACCCGAAAGTTATTCACGTGGCCGCACCAGATGTTCTCGGACACTCCGCGGTGGAATGGGCGAGAAAGCGCGGCGCGTGTTCGGTGTGCTCCTATCACACGGCTTTTGACACGTACTTGCAATATTACCACGCAAAACTGCTGGTTCGACCGATTCGACAGATGTTGTCGCAGTTTTATCGATCGTGCGATGTTGTTGCAACACCTTCGTTCGCGGCTGCGGAACACTTAGAGAAAATGGGAGTGCCGTTTTCAAAGTTGGGTTTTTTCCCTCGCGGTGTGAACGAGAAGATGTACAATCCGAGCATGCGAGATCGACAGTATCGCATCGACAAGTTCGAAATCGACCCTTCTCGAGAACATGAAACGATCGTTATTTTGTGGGTGGCCAGAACCGTTCGCGAAAAAGGTTTAATGGCGTTTTGTCGCACCATCCGCGAACTCGATACGCGCGTTAACGACGCGTTACCGCCGTTCAAAGTTGTGGTCGCTGGCGACGGACCGGATTTACCCATGGTTCGAAAAGAACTCGCGAATATCAAAAACGTCGTCATCTTGGGCCATTCTGGCGGTTTGTCGTTATCGAAAACTTACGCTGGAGGTGACATATTTTTCTTTCCTTCGAGAACAGAAGTCATTCCAAACAACATCATCGAAGCAATGGCGAGCGGGTTACCGGTCGTGACCGATAACGTCGGCGTTAATCGCGCCATCGTTGACGACGAGAAAACTGGTATTTTGATTTCGACTACCTCGGCGGACCCGGTGTCTTCGGATATAAAAAATTACGCGGACGCCATCGAGTCGCTCATGACAGACGCCGTAAAAAGAAGACAAATGGGAACAAACGCTCGCGAATCCACGTTTGGTTTAACTTGGGACCGGACGTTCCGAAGTTTGCGTCACATCTACGATCGGTGCCGTCCTGGTTTACCTTACAGCCGCGAAGATGACGGAGACGAAGACAAAGAGGAGGAGGAGGAGGAAGAGGAGGAGGAGCAAAACGGCGACGAAGGAAAAGACGGGAAAAAGAAGAAGAAGAAACCGTACCAACGCGACGTCATCGTCGACCCGAGCGCGCCCAAATCCTCCTTAATCTACCGACTTTCCAAAGGCATGCACGGCGGTTTCGCGCGTTCTCGAGAAGCCGCCGCGAACGACGACAAAGAAGACGAAATCGAACGTTTGCAAGCGTTGCAAGCCGCCGGGTTCGCCGGAAACGTCGTTTTAGACGGCGACGAAAACAACGATCACTAGAATAGTAGTTGTAGTAATAGTAATAGTAGTAAAAGAAAAAGAAGCAGAAAGAGAAAGGAAGTTTGCGAGACCGAGTGAATGTTGCGCGCTTGCGTTTTCTCGTTCGAATACTTTTGATTTTTCAACGTGCAGCCACGTCGTCACTTTTCGTCGTCGCCAACCATTTCCTTGTAACTTTTTCTTTAAACCATGACGACGAGTACGGCTCGTCTTCATCAGCTCTCCTTCAGG